>ENA-UOYA01000127-UOYA01000127.1-activated-sludge-metagenome-genome-assembly--contig:-NODE-127-length-104343-cov-26.885797_pt1 | contig 104343 bp, 92 predicted proteins | sample MGYA00238163_ERZ764804 | MGnify/ENA primary metagenome ERZ764804 (study PRJEB28919, sample SAMN05720223) | activated sludge metagenome | isolation source: Anaerobic digester | place: Hong...
GTCATTAAAAATATATGGGGATACAGTTTATATTGGGACAAGAGCAGGTATATATATTTCATCAGATTGGGGCAAAACATGGTCAGAACTGAACACGATTTTAAGAGAAAAAAGTATTTATAGCATTGATTGTTATGGTGATTATATTATAGCAGGAACTAGGAACAGCACTATAATGATATCAACAGATAGAGGATTAACTTGGAGTAATTCAATATTACCATTTGACTGGTATGATTTAGATATTATGGATATCAAAATCATTGGTGATATGCCTGCTGCACCAGGGTCGAAGCTCCCTCGAATATATGTTGGTACATCAAATTCAGGCTCTACGGGTGAGGTCTCTTATCGAGGTAGAGGTGTATTCTTATCGAATAATTCGGGTATTTCTTGGATAGAAGCAAATAATGGATTGCTTTATAATTTAGGAGTTAGTTCAATAGAAGAAGCGGGAGTTACATTTATATCAATGAATACGTTAGGTGGAGTATATTATGCAAGTGGTATAGCAGGATATTTCAATATTTGGCAGCCCTATAATAAGGGATTAACAAATTCGAATATTTATAAATTATTAGCAACAGAAAAATATCTTTTTGCAGGGACAGAAGGCGGAATGTATCGCCTTAAATTAAGCGATGTAGGTATATTAGATGTAAATGATTATGCAATCGAGCGAAAGAACTACTTTTATTCATATCCGCCGTATCCATTGCCTGCGGGCGAGGTTGTGCAAGCGAAGATATTCTGGGATTTAGCTCTGGATATAAACACAGCAGAAATCAAAGTATATGATGTATATGGCAAAGAGATAAGCGACGGCAAGGATATAATAATAATTCCCGAAACCGGATGGAGTGGCACGCTTGTCTGGAATTGCAAAGGTGTAACGCCCGGCGTATATCTAATCACAATTAATTACGGCACCGAGCGCAAAGTGATTAAGGTAGTGAAAGGATAAATCTACAAAATGCTATTGTTAAATTTCAAGAATAAATTAACCAATGAATATAGATATTTGTAGAATAATTAGACATAGAGAGGTGTATATCAATTTTAAAAATTATTTTTTTATTATGGTATTATTTTATATTTTTGTATTTTTCTTTGATTTATTTAATAAGGAATTGCTATGAAAGTCGAAGTAGAACTAATTCATGATATGCGGCTCGCTGGTCGCGATGAAGGTGGTCATTTAACATATTTTGACACAGTTTCTGAAGATGGTGGTGGAACTGCCCCTTCACCAATGTCGACGATGCTTCAAGCTCTCGGTGCTTGCTCTTTTATGGATGTAATTTCAATTCTCCGCAAAAAACGTAAAAAGATTACTTCTATGAAAATTGAAATTGAAGCTGAACGTGCAGAAACTCATCCAAAGGTCTTTACAAAAGCTCATTTAAAATACATACTTACAAGCCCTGATACTGAAATAGAAGACTTGAATTCTGCTATTACATTATCTGCGGAGAAGTATTGTAGTGTCTCAGTAATGTTCAAACGTGCTGGCTGCGATATTACTTGGGAAAGCGTTATCAATCCATACTAATATCGCTACAAACTAAACTCCATAAGAGAATAAAAATTCAGTTATTGCTTTTCTTTTCAAATAAATATTTCAAATAATTTTTGAAATATTTATTTTTTTCATTGTATAACAAATTTCTTATGATATATTTCTTTGCCATTAATAACTTCTAATATATAAACGCCAGACTGTAATCCGGCAATATTTAATTGATAAAGTGAGCCTTGTTGCACATTATCTGATTTAGCAATAACAACTTTTCCATTCAAATCAATTACTCGTAATTGAATTTTATTCGATTGATTATTAACGCTGATATTTAGCAATGTATTTGCGGGATTTGGATAAATATAGATTGAGCCATCCAAATTGGGTTCCTGTACTAAACTATAGCTTCCATAATAAAACGAATAATTCACACCGTGACCAAAATCGGGATTAAATACTTTCAAAGCCCCATCATTTTCATCAGTTAGCTTCAAATAACCATCCCCTTGATTGGGTAAAGCCCAATATGATAATCCATAATTATTGACATCAATTACTTCAAGAGTATAGCAACCTTGGGATAAATTCAATTCCTTGCGATATAATGTGTTTGGTTGAAGATTTGTTAAAGATAAAATACTGTTCCCCTCTAAGTCTTTCAAAATGAGGCTGAAATCTCCAGGTCTCAAATTTGTTTTGAAATGCAATACTACCTTATTTGTATATAAATCAGGCATATTGAAATGATTTTCAGATACATTATTATCGGGATAATCATCAGGCGAGCCATTTGGATTATTTGCCTCGATATGGAAAATACTTGTACCATCACCAAGCCAGAAATCACTATTTGGTACAGGTAAAACAACTTCTGCTTTTTGCTGAGACGCAATTGAGCCTGTCCAATGATAATTTTGCTGGATACCACCTTTTACATAATATGTAAAATCAAGTGATGTTAAAGGTTTATCAGTATTATTTCTTATAACAATCTTTGGATCGGCACAAATTGGATTCACGCGGGAATAATAATCGAATGAGTTGGGCGATACAACATCATAAATTTCAACATCATTATTGAAATTATTAGGTCCATATTGAATTAAATCAAAATTCATCACATAATTTCCATTGCCCATACCTTGATTATTTTCAGGAACTTTCGTTATATCATAATCAATTGGAATATTAATTTTGCTAAATTCATTTGAATTTGGAAGATATTTTTTAATAGCATCAGTGGCTTCAAAATCATTATCCTTTACAACATCTCCAGGACACCAACCTTCTCTTGCACCAGGCCAGGTGCCTCCTTGCGGAAATACAGGATTTAGAGCACAGTCATTATATTGGAAAATATGCCAATTCGAAATCAATGAATCCTCCACATAGAGATAATGTGTATTATCTTTCCACTCGCAACAATGCGGATAATTACCGTCATTGCTGTTATGTCCGTGGCCTGTTATGCGAGTTTTAACTTTGAATTGGCTTTGATTATTTGCTATTGTTTCTACTAATGTTCTGCTGATTTTAGTATCGTTGGATAAATCTTTATATAAGTAAGAATCCATTGGACCCCAGATTTGATAAATATTCTTCACATCTCTGGGTGGAGTACCTTTGATAAATAAAAATTTCATATCAATGAGCTCTTGCAAATTGCCCGCAGATAATTGAACAGTATCGTGCAGCAAAGGTTCATAATCTGTGACATCATAAACCCACGTAAATCCATTTGGGCCCAAATCAAGTCCAATCCCATACGGAGTTATAAATCTACCAATTTCATAAGGATAGGAGACCTGATATGGTGCAGAATAAAAGAACCCATCAATTGTAGGATTCAAAATATAATCAGTATATTTATAGAGTGTTGAATCTATTTTTACACCTGCAGTGTCGTAAGTATAATAATATCCTGGTTGATAAGCATAAATAATAGAATCAATAATGGGAATATGATCAGCAACTTTCCATTTTACAATTGAGATATTTGGCGCAGGAACTATTGTTGAATCAATTTGCACATTCTGCTGGATTGTTATATCTCCTTGTAATAATTTAATTTGTGGATAAAATTCAGATGGCACAGCACCAAAATATATATCAGATGGTGTTGTTTGTTTCCATTCGGGAACACCTATAAATTTAGCATCATATCCAAATGGGCCATTATCCTTTGCTATTGTTCCTGAATTTTCATTCAATGGATAATATGCAATGAGGGATGTATAATAGTGATGTGTATTATTCAGTAGTTGCCCGTACCAATCAATAATTGTTTGCTCATCAAGCGCTAATCCCCAAATACGAAGTTCATCTATTGCACCTGCAAAGAGATGATTTTTATTTATTGGTGAAATATAGAATGGGGATTTACTTGACGCTGTTTTTTCGGGTATACGTCCATAGTTATCCATAGTTGCCAAAGTGCCATTTATATAAAGCTTAATTCTATCAATATAATTTACTTGCTTTCCATTATAAACAAAAGCAAAATGGAACCAATTGCCAATAGTCGCTGTGCTTTTTGCCAATGAATATGTATTATCAGGATTCATAACATAGCATCTAAATTCGCCCGGATTATCACCAAGCTCTAGCGATATTGAGTTTGGAATTGAAAATATTGCGCTGCCTGATTGCCAATTATCTGAGCTGGCAAATCCTTCAATTGTAAATTGGTCTGTCTCGCTTAATTCTGAAATATTATTAATATATATTTGGTCGGAAATACCATCAAGTGAAAGATATGTACTGACATTAGATGAATATAAACTTGGCAATGTAGTCTGATTTATATTCCCTGAAATTATCAGAGGATCGTTTGATGCTTTTTCGTAACTCAATTCAAATAATATACCTTGAAACTTGTTCCATTTGAATGGTGTATCAAGCACTATAATATTTGTCCCTGATGGGTCAGAAACAATATTATGTGAATAGTATGTTTCAAGTTCATAATTATCAAATCCATCTAACGTAGTTTTTGTAGTATTTTTAAGCCTTATTGTAAAATTATTCAATTTCAATCCCTTTGATAACGCATAAAAAGTAATTGAATATATATTTCCCGAATTCATTCCTAAATCCCGTAAGTATTTTGTGGGGAATAAGATTTGCATTTTAACAATACTATCTGGAATGCTCCCGTTAAGTCCGCTGTTTACCACTTCAAAAATCTGAGGATTTGTTTGATTAGTTATTTGAGTATTAACTATTTTTTTATAATATTTTGAGTAAGGGTGATTTGTCGTATAATAAATAGTGTCAGGATTATTGAGAGAGCCCAGTGAATATTGTTTCATTGACATTTTTGTGGAATCAAAAAGTCCTGTTTTTTGATTTATTATATTGTAAGTCAAATAATCCCATTCTCCGCAATTGTATTTATCCCAGGGAGTTTTCGGGTCGCATTTTAATGTATATAATAATAAAATCTTTCTGAAGTTTACTGTTTTTGGGGGGAATACCCATTCCCCACTTCTTTTATAAATATCATCAAAAGTTAAGGTCTGAACAATGGTAGTATCCTGCGCAAAAATTTTAGTATTGCAGAATAAAACTATAATAAAAACAATAAATAGTGGTAATTTTTTCATTGGAAATAACCTTTTTTGCAAAATTAACATATTTTTAAATTTATTTTAGAGATAATATATATAAATATCATCGTCTATATATTATTATTCAAAATTTAATAAATAATAAAAAAATGGACAACAAAAACTTTAAAGTAGCTTTTACAACTGATGATGGCACAACTATAACACCACATTTTGGACGTGCTAATTATTTTGAAGTGTATGAAGTTAAAAATGGCTCAGTATCTTTAAGAGAAAGAAGAGATAAATTGTCGTTTCACAGTAATCATGACGAAAGTAATCTACCCGATCACAACAATCGGCACCAAGCTATATATGATGCAATAAAAGATTGCGATTTTATTGTTTCGGGAAATATGGGCTATGGTATTTATGATTTTCTAATGGAAAATAAGAAACAACCAATTATTACAAATATTAGAAATATTGATGATGCGTTGCCTCATATTATTGATGGGACAATCGAAAATAGAATTGACAAATTGCATTAGTTATAAACACAAATGATTTAGATTATTTAATGCATTAATATTAATGTAATATTAATTTATCTGGATTTTAGATGGGGGATGAGAATAAGTTCCATTGGTATGATGGTTGGATTTATGATAAATTTATAGCACCGAACCAAGATAGGATGTTTGCTACAATAAAAGAAATTATTGAACCAAATTCAGCAATAATTGATGTAGGGTGCGGAACAGGTAGATTTGCATTTTATTTATCAGATAAAGTAAAAAAAGTTGTAGCAATTGATCTCTCGAAGCGAAATATCGAGCGAGCAAACCTTTCATTATTGAAAAAACCTAATACTAAAATCGAATTTTATAATAAAAGCCTTTCGGATATTATTTCAGAAAATAATATGCATTTTGATTATGCCGTAATGACTTATGTTATTCATGAAATGGACAATAATGAAAGATTGAAGATATTAACTGAGCTTTCGCAAATTGCTGATACAATTATTATTGGTGACTATTTAATTCCTCAAGATATAGCATTTTTAAAATTGTTTAATGAACTTGTGGAGTTTTTCGCAGGTAAAGACCATTACAAGAATTATAAATCCTACACTTTCTTGGGGGGTATTTATAACTTAGCTGAAAAAGCTAATTTAAAAATTACCACGGATATCAGAAATACTCCACCATCAAGTCATATTGCTGTACTTTCTAAGGAATAGTTTGCAGGTCTTCTTTTATCACTTTGAGTATTTTTGAAATTATCACATCCCAATTCAATTCTTCTTGGTATCTTTTAAAAGAAGATAGGCAAAGCTGATAATATTCATTCCTATTATTGAAGTAATATTCAATAATATCAGCGGATTTTTGTATCGAACCTGATGCATTGAAATCAATTAAAAAACCATTTACTCCATCCTTAACAGCATCTCCAACACCCCCCGTTTGCGATGCAATTGTCGGAACACCATAAGCAGATGCCTCGCACACAACGTGGCCAAAAGTATCGGCACGAGTAGGAAATAACATAAAATGGCTTTTGCTTAATAACTCATTAAACTTTTCAGATTCTTGGGGGATTGATTTATTAAGATTTTCAATAATTTTCACATTATTATTAGCAATATATTTTGGAGCTTTGCTGCCAATAATAATTAAATTTGATTTATAGCCTCGATTGAGGATTTCATTATTAATTGCAATTGCTCGGTCTATTCCTTTACGATACCAATCTTTTCCAATGAGAATCAAATTAAGAATCCCATCATTTCTTGTATTAATAAATTGCTCAACCTCTTCAAATTTAGGGGGTTGTGGGATATTTGCGCCAAGATATGAATGAACAATTTTTGATTCAGGAACATTATAATAATTAATTGCATCATCAATTGCCCATTTTGACGAAAGGAATATTTTTTTTGCTTGCACAAATCCATACTTTTCAATTAGGTCAGCATTTTTATAAGACTGTTCGCATAAATTCGAATAATATGAATAATAATTATGCATAATATGAAATGTCGCATCTGTTATTATATATATTGGCTTATCTGTTTCGAGAAATGCAACGGGTATAGTGCCAAATGCAAAAACAAAATCAGCATCTGATTGTGCAATTTGTTTTGAAACATATTTAGAAGATTTTTTCAATATTGAAATTGAACGCTCGAGTAGATAATTTTTATGCGATAAATATTTACAAATCTTCTTATAAATAAATAAAATATATGTTGTAATGGATTTTGGTGCTGTAGCAATTTCGATTTCAACTCCACATTTTGCAAAATTGTCAAGCAGATAATTACTAATAAGCTCTTTATTTGTGATAGGATTGGTATGGTCATTTGCAATTGCGGGATAAATCAACTTCATTTGTATATATTACTTTAGAGTAAATCCGCCATCAACGCATATATTTTGTCCCGTAATATAATTTGTCGCAGTTGCAAAAAAATATATCGCTTCGAATATATCTTGAACTGTTGCAAATCGTTTCATTGGATATTTTTCAGCAGAATCATTGACAGGATCTTCCTCAAATGTTATTGTCCCAGGCGAAATCGAATTAACCGAAAAGCGTGGGGCAAGCTCTTTTGCAAGCACACGTGTCAGCTTAATCACACCCGCTTTTGACACATTATAAGGTATACGATGCTTCCACACTTCTAATCCTCCAACAGATGCAATATTGATAATTCTCGAATTATCCGCTGCATATTTTGTGAAAAACTTGGATGTGTATAAATGCGCGTTTAAATTTACTTTCATTATCGAATCCCAACTCTCGGGTGTTATATCTTGCAATGTTGTCAATGGAGGGAATATTCCCGCATTATTAATTAAAACATTGGGAAATGAGAACTCCGCCTTAATCTTTTCAAATCCCTCCTCAATTGCTTGATAATTCGATAAATCAAATTGAATTGGAAATACTTTGACTCCGAATGCTCTGATTTGCTCAGCGGTTGCAATTGCTTCATCTTGAGAACTATTATAATGCAAGATTATATTCCAACCTTTCTTTGCAAATTCAATTGCAAGACCGCGTCCCAATCGCTTTGCGCTTCCTGTGATTATTACTGTTTGCATAATTTATTAATATAAATAATCTTATAAAATTTCTGAACTTGCTTTAAGCAATTCAGTGCGTTCCTGAATTTTTAATTTTTCAATAATTTCATCCAAATTACCCTCGATAACATCGCGAAGTGGGAAATTTTTATCCTCCCCCGTCAAGCGATGGTCAGTCACTCGATTTTGAGGCCAGTTGTAAGTGCGAATTTTTTCCGAACGGTCGCCTGATTTCACCATTGACTTCCGACTTTGAGAAATTTCCTCTTTTTGCTTTGAAGATTCCAATTCATATAGCCGTGCTTTGAGAACCTTCATTGCCTTCTCACGATTTTTCAATTGTGAGCGCTCATCTTGGCAAGTAACAACTATTCCCGTTGGAATATGGGTCATTCTTACTGCTGTTTCCACTTTATTGACATTTTGACCGCCTGCACCCCCTGAACGATATATATCAATCCGCAAATCTTCTTCCTTTATATCAATTTCCACATCATCAACTTCGGGCAAAACCGCAACGGTTGCCGCACTTGTGTGCAATCTACCATTAGCTTCCGTTTCAGGAACGCGTTGAACTCGATGCACGCCGCTTTCGTATTTCATTGTTCCATAAGCATCTTCGCCATATAATTGAAATATAATTTCTTTAAATCCACCCTTTTCGCTCACATTGAAATCTATAATATCTAATTTGAAATTTTTAATATCAGCATATCGCTGATACATCTTGAATAGATCCCCGGCAAATATAGCCGCTTCCTCTCCACCAGTACCTGCCCTAATTTCAACAAAGCAATTCCTCTGGTCATTTGGATCCTTTGGCAATAGCAAAAATCTCAATTCTTCTTCGATTTCCTCAATTTTTGGACGTAATGAGCTGACTTCCTCCCATGCCATTTCTCTCATTTCGGAGTCGTTGCTGGATTGCTCAGCTAATTCTGTCGCTGATTCTAACTCATTTAGCAAATTTAAATAGTCCTTGCCTCTTTCTACAATTAGTTTCAATTGCTTTACATCTCGAGAAATCTTTTTGAAATTCTCGAAATCATTTATCAGTTCAGGATCATCTAACTTTGCTTGCAATTTATTATAATTCTCAATTATTTCTTCTATCTTTTCTTTCATTTACATTTAATAAAAAACTACAAAATTACAAGATTCATCAATTTGGAAATTATATAGACGATATTAAAATAAATGATTATAAACATTATTTAGAATATAATTCGTCTTAAATTAAAATTATTCGAGATAGAAATGCAAAGAATTATGATGAAATCGAAAATTCATCGTGCAACTGTGACAGAAGCAAATCTTTATTATGAAGGGAGTATTACTATTGATAGGGATTTAATGGATGCTGCTGATATATATGAGTATGAACAAGTTTCTATTGTGGATATAAATAATGGCGAGCGTTTGGAAACTTATGTTATATCAGGAGAAAAAGGCACAGGAAATATTGGCATTAATGGTGCAGCAGCTCGCAAAATTGCAGTCGGTGATGAAGTAATTATCATAAGCTACGCTATAATTGATGATGATAAATTATCTAAATATGAACCTACTATAATTCTTGTCGATAAAAAAAATAATATAAAATCTTTAAGCCATCAAATTTCTGCAAACACAATAATATCAAATAATTAAGATGCCACCACACAATCTTGCAATTGCAATTCTGGCAGCAGGTAAAGGCAAACGAATGAATAATCCCAATTTGCCAAAAGTACTTACATTGCTTAATGGCAAACCGCTTCTTGAATATGTGCTTGAAACTTCAATTTCTATAAAACCAAAAAAAATAATTGTAATTATTGGACATCAAGCAAATAAAGTTATCGAATTTCTATGTAATTTTGAAAAACATTTGAATTCTTTTTCATTAGAATACGTTTTGCAAAAAGAGCAACTGGGCACAGGCCATGCTATTTTGCAAACCGAGGATGCACTGAGTGGGTTCTCGGGTGATTTGCTTATTTTGAGCGGCGATGTCCCACTATTAAGTTATAAAATATTGCAAGAGTTCATTGATTTACATTTTAAAAAAAATATAGACGTTTCTGTTTTATCAGCGTATGCTCCGAGTCCAACTAATTACGGTAGAATTGTGCGTGATGAAAATGGTATTTTCTTGCGTATTGTAGAAGAAAAGGATGCAAATGAATTTGAGAAAGGGATAAATGAAATAAATTCAGGCGTTTATTTGATTAAAAAAGATATTCTTTTCGATGCATTGAAAGAAATCCATAATAATAATGCGCAAGGCGAGTATTATTTAACAGATGTTATTGAAATATTAAAAAATAAAAATTATAAAGTTGAAGCAAACGCTTTGGCAGAATTTAATGAAATTCAGGGAGTTAATTCAATAGATGATTTAAAATTGCTACAAAATACAATAAATTATAGCAAAATAAATGATTAAATCTATTAATCACATTGGGATAGCGGTAAATAATCTCGATGAAAGTTTAGAAATTTTCAAAAAATTATTACAATTTGAAAATATCCATCGAGAAACCGTTGAAGACCAGAAAGTTAAAATCGCAAGCTTTGAAGTTGGAAATGTGAGGATAGAACTCACACAAGCGACTGACGAGGATTCCCCAATAGCAAAATTTATCGCAAAAAATGGCCAAGGAATTCAACATATTGCTTATGAAACAGACGATATTGTTCAGGAATTAGATCGATTGAAATCTGAAAATTTTCGATTAATTGATGAAGCCCCACGCAAAGGTGCACACAATATGCAAATTGCTTTTATACATCCAAAATCAACTAATAGCGTTTTAACAGAAATTTGCCAATTAAAATAAATGAGGTAATATGATTTATGCAATCATAATAAGTCTGGTACTATTTATATCGAATTTTGATGCGTCAGCTCAAACGCAATCCAAATTAATTCAAATAGTTAAGCCAGAACTTCAACGTTATATGGATTCATTAAAAACTCAGCCAATTCCACCATATTTTATTTCTTATTATATTACAGATAATAGAAATACAACTATTTCAAGCGTCAACGGAGTTCTCGATAATCAAATAATTGATAGCTCCCGCTCCCTTGATATCCAGGTGCGAGTAGGCGATTACAAATTCGATAATACTCATATTATTCGAGGGTCAAGTTATGATTATTCTCCCTCGGTAGGTCAAATTGACCTTCCTTTTAATGATGATGAGCACGCTATACGTAATATTATATGGTTTGCAACTGACAAGGCATATAAAAATGCAATTGAACGCTATGAGAAAGCTGTGACTAATTCAAAAGTAAAAGTCAAAGAAGAAGATACTTCTGCCGATTTCTCACAGGAGCAGCCCGTGAAATTTTATGGCAAAGGTGCTATTATTACACCAAACGTTGATAAAATTAAACCTTTGTTAAATACTTTATCCAAAAAATTTGAATCTTATCCGTGGATTTACTCGTCCAGTGTTAGCTTTAGAGGTAATTCTCGTAAGAAAATATTAATCACAAGCGAAGGTACTGAAACCGAAACTTATGAAAATTATTTTTATATTTATGTTAATGCATCGACAAAAACTGATGACGGAATGGATTTGCCTTTATATAAAAGCTATTTCTCATTTTCGCCCGATTCATTGCCAAATGCAGATGTAATATCTAAGGATATTGACCAACTTATTTTACTTCTTGATGGATTGCGCAAAGCACCGCTTGCAGAAACATTTACGGGACCAGCAATGCTATCAGGTTCAGCAGCGGGTGTATTTTTTCATGAAATATTCGGCCACAGGATCGAAGGCTATCGAGAGAAGAATCCTGAAGCTGCACAAACATTCAAAAAAATGGTTGGGCAAAAAGTTCTTCCATCGTTCTTGAATGTAATTTCTGACCCAAAAAGGAAATATATTGACCATACACAATTAGCAGGCTATTATGAAGTGGATGATGAAGGAGTTCCCGCTCAAAAAGTTGATGTGGTCAAAAATGGCATTTTTAAAAGTTTTCTAATGTCTCGCACTCCAATTGAAGGATTTGACCATTCAAATGGACACGGGAGAAAATCACCTGGCTATGCACCTGTCACCCGTCAATCCAATCTCATCGTTCTTGCGGATAGCACAATGCCTGTGGAAAATATGAAAAATAGACTACGCCAAATCGCAAAAGAGCAAGGCAAAGACTACGGACTATATTTTACTGTTGTAGAGGGTGGTTTTACTATAATACAAAGAACAATACCAAATTCATTCAATGTTATGCCTCTGGTTGTTTATAAAGTTTACGTCGATGGCAGACCCGACGAACTTGTTCGTGGTGTTGATTTGATTGGAACACCATTGACAACATTTGCAAATATTATCGCAGCGGGAAATGATATGGAAACATTTAATGGGGTATGTGGTGCCGAATCGGGATGGGTGCCAGTATCAGCATCATCACCGACATTGCTCGTTTCTCGCATTGAAGTTCAGAAAAAATATGTATCGCAATCCAAACCACCAATTTTACCTGCACCTTAAAATAGGAGATAATTTATGAAAAAGATAATATTTTTATTTGCATTAATAGTTTCATCTTTTAGTCTTTCAGCACAAAATCTAAGTGTTGCTGCTAAACCTGATGAAATTTTGCGGGCAATGCATGATGAATTGAACCGCTCTATGTCCGATTTAAAACTCGAATCCCTCGAACGTCCTTATTTTATTGAATATACCTTGACAATATCTGACAAATTTTATACTAATGCCATATTAGGTAATCTGACAGAAAAATATAATAGAAAATCTGCTGTGCTCACTGTTAAGGTTCGTGTTGGCAGCTATGAGAGAGATAATTCAAATTTTATGGATATTGGTTCATTATTTTCAGGTGGTATGATAGACATAAGTTCTCTTGGTAATCAAGTACCAATTGATATGAATTATAAAGTGCTTCGACGTGAGCTTTGGCTTGCGACTGATGGTGCATATAAAAGTGCAGCCGAGACATATTCCAAAAAGCTTGCTTCACTTAAAAATATAATCCAAAAAGATACTATACCTGATTTTGCTAAAGCAAAGCCATTTAAAGGAGTTGATACAATTATAATTGAAAAATTCGATTTTGATAAAATTACTAATGAAGTATTAGAAGCATCCGCAATTTTCAGAAATTATCCACAAATTTATTCATCTAATATTTCTTTTGAATATAATCCCACAAGGGTTTATTATGTAAATAGTGAGGGAACTGAATATATCAAGGATGAATTTTTCACAGGTTTTGAAACCGTTGCATTTATGCAAGCAGATAAAGGTACGCCTGTTGCTGAACATTACAATGCTTATACGCGATTTCCCAAAGATTTACCAAGCCTTGATTCATTGAAAAAAGGTGTGGATGCCATCGCTAAAAATATGATGCAACTTGCGTCAGCTCCAACTATTGAAGAATCATATAATGGACCAGTGCTTGTAGAGGGGCAAGCTGCTTGCGAAGTATTTGCTCAAGTTTTTGTTCCAAATCTAATTGCACAACGCGAGCAATCCTCTGAAGGTAGATTTTCTTTTGGGGGAAGCGATAAAACAAATCTTTTCCAGAAAAAAATAGGCGGAAGAGTTTTGCCCGAATTCCTTTCAATTAAAGATGATCCATCGCTAACTACATTTCAAGGAGTACCATTGCTTGGTTATTATAAAATTGATGACGAAGGGGTTCCTGCTCAAACTGTTAATTTAGTTGTAAATGGCTATTTGAAAACACTTTTGAATAATCGCACACCAATCAAACGAGTACTTGAATCAAATGGACACGCACGAGAAGGCTCGGTTATGATTAGCAATCTGTTTATTACAGCTGAACAATCTAAAGCTTTACCTCAAAAGGAATTAAAAAAGAAGTTCCTGGATTTAGTGAAGCAAAGAGAATTGCCATTTGGGATTATTATTCGCAAAGTAATTGACAAAAATATCCTTTCTACTAGTTTATCAAGAATAACATTCGGTAATACGGGATACTTTATGAAACAAAATACAATACCCGTTCTGCAAGCCTATAAAGTTTATCCCGATGGAAAAGAGGAATTATTAAAAAATATCGAAATCAACTCTTTGACTGTTCAATCATTCAAAGATATAGTTAATGTTGGCAGTAAATCATATATACTGAATTATCTTGCACCTACTGTAATTCAATCATTTAGTATTGGCACAGCAGGTTATATTAGCTCATCAATTATTTCGCCTGATTTGCTTTTTGAGGATATGGAAATCAATTCAAATGATAAAGATACACCAAAATTGCCATTTCTACCACCACCTGTTGTTAATAAATAATAAATTTGTATAGATATAAAGGGGTGATTATTCACCCCTTTTTTATAATTAATGGATTACATTTTCGTTTTTTTAATTTGAAAAAAAGAAAAAAAATGAAAAAAAATCTATTTATCATATTATTTAGTATATTATCTTTTTCATTTCAAGCATATAGTCAGGAAATAGAACCGTTAGTAGATGTTAATATGGAGCGATTGGATTTTGAGCAACGTCGCTATGTATCAAATTTAAAATATGATTTAGAAAATTATTTAAGAACTCAACGTTTTACAGAAAAAGATTGGGAAGGTCCTCGCATCCCTGTTGAGATGAGCATCTATTTTACAGGTTACTCAGGGACAAGCGGAAGGAATATATATTCTGCCCAACTTATTATTACATCCAAAAGAAATATTCCGGGTACGGAGGGCGGAACTTCAATAGCGTTGCAATTTCTTGAAAAAAATTGGATATTTGAATATTCAACCGGGGCTGCTCTATCATTTAATCCTACGCGATTCAATGAATTTACCTCGCTCATTGATTACTATATGTTTATAGTAATAGGGTATGATATGGATACTTACGGCGAACTAGACGGGACTCAAATGTATGAAAAAGCTCGTCAGATAGTTCAACTTGGCTCTTCTCTTGGCAAGGATGGTTTTGAGGTGCAATATACACCCGGAGAACTTACGCATTATTCTTTAGTAAACGAAATTACAGATCCACGGTACGAGGATTTTAGACGTTTGATATTTTCATATTTTGTGGATGGAATAGATGTATTGCCTTTCGATAAAGAGCAGGGTATGAAAAATCTTGAAAATACAATTGCGGGAATGGCTGAATTTAAGAGCAAAAAATTATCAGGCCCGAGTGTATTCTTACAAATTTTCTTTGAAGCTAAAGCTCAAGAGCTTGCGCAATTATTCAAAAGCTATCCTAATAGACAAGTATTGAGCGACTTGATTTATCTTGACCCCACAAATACAATGATATATCAGAATGCCTTTGATGGAAAGTAGGGGCGATTCATAAATCGCCCTTACAAATAATATTACAGCCAATTATCTATACTGCCGCAACCATTCCAATCGTGGCTCTAACTCGGCAATGGGAACTAGCAATTTTTCCTTGCCAAGTATAGCATCTTCCGGATTGGCAAACACAATTTCATAATCTTTGCTCATAACAATTGCTTCTTCGGGACAAGCTTCCTCGCAAAATCCACAATATACACAACGTAACATATTAATTTCAAACAATTGAGGATAACGCTCTTTAGGTTTATCAGTTTCCCCTGCTCTTACTTCAATAGCAAGAGCGGGACAAACACGCGAACATAATCCGCATGCTACACACCGTTCACCGTCTTCTTCTAAAACAAGTACGGGTCGTCCTCGGTATGAGGGACTCGGCGTCATTTTTTCTTCGGGATATTGACGTGTAAACTTGGGTTTGAACATTTGCGAAAATGTCAATCCCATTCCTACTGCTGTTTTTGGTATATATAATTTTTCCCAAAAATTCATTCTCTCTTCGGGTGAAGTTGGTTTTTTATTCATTTTTGTTAAATTTCTATAAACTAATTAAGCAAAATTACTAAAAACAATCGATATTAAAAGGAAAAAATACATAATAAAACAAACTTTGATTAACGAACTTTTTCCTCTTCAAGTTTTGCTTCTTCTTTTTTTGGTGGCTGATAATCGACATTAGATTTTTCTCTGTAAAGATTCTCCCAAATCGGGTCGAAAAGCTCAGCAATTTCCTTGTCGTATTTAATCATTTGCTCATAATATTCTTGGTCATGCAAAGCAATTTCAGCAGATTCATAACCTGGTTTTGCATTAGTTTCTAATATAATTTTATGAGCTGCATCGTGATGATCGCGTATAAAGCAAGGACGTATCTCATTTCCACGTGTATCGGGAGGGAGTTGATAATTATATGATTTCTGCCAATTCCTGACCCCCTCAAGTAAATCAGAGAATAAAGCATCGGTTATAGTTTTGCCTTGAGCATATAATTCGTTAATATTTTCTTTCCAATATGGTACAAATGCGCACGGATAAACATTACCATTCCAATCAATATAAAGATAGCCACCCGACCGACCTCCTGAAATGCACCCTGAAGAAAATGTTCCACAATTCCAAAAGTCAGCCAAAAATAAACGATTTTGATGAATTAATACTTGCTCTCGCTCCCATAATTTTTTCCTTGCTTGTGGTGAAATTTGCCTTGATACATCCACTCCTCTACCGATAGGCATATATTGGAATATCCATTCATATATTGCACCCTGCTCATCAAAATAATACTTAATAAATTCATCTGAAACAATTATCTCACAATTAGAAGGATTACCCGTAGCCGATATTCCAAAAGGTACACCCGCATTCCGCAAATTTTCAAAGGCTTTCAATATTCGTTTATGGACACCTTTGCCCCGACGTTCATCAGTTTCCTTTTCAAACCCCTCAACTGATATAGCGGGTGTCATATTTCCAACTTCGGCAAGACGTTTTGCATTTTTTTCATTGAGGAAAGTCCCATTTGTATATACCATAAAGTATTGTTCAGGATGCATTTTTGCCATGTCTATCAAATCAATGCCATTATCATTCCACATAAATGGTTCCCCACCGGAAATTACCGTAAACCAGCTTCCCCACTGTTCATATTTTTCTTTTAGTATTCTATCTACAGTTTCTGCCGATAAATGCGGTAATCCAACAGGGACACTTGCTGCATAGCAATCTTTGCATTGAAGATTGCAACGACCCTCAGGGGATAAAACTATAAATCCTGGTGGTCTAATCCCGTGCTTTTGATAAAAAGTTCTTACCTTCTCACTATTTTTTGAACTGCTAATAAATTGTTTAAAAAACAAATTTTTCATTGCGTTTTTTACACCCGGAGAGCCATTTCTATATGCTTTTAATGCGGCAAGCAAAACATTTACCCCAATGCACGCTTTATCTTCCCTCACCTTTGTCGGTCCTATTTCAATTGGATCCCCGTTGTCAACTAACATCTTCTTTGCGACTCTATCAATCAATGGTAAAGCCGAATTTGACACAAAATTTGAACTTGCGATTGCGAAAGCCTGTTTAAGAAAAAAATCACCTAAATTAAGGTTTGTTTTAGCCATCTTATCCTCCTTTTATAAAAGTAAATTATATTTTCTTTACTCCAAGTTTCGAAATTTTATCTCTTTTAATAATATATTAATACTTTTAATAAAAGAACTAATTATTCAATTACCAACTGATTATGCTTCAATGCCTTTCAATATAATATGTAAGAGTTCATCAACCATAGATTCAAAATCGAAGATATCGGCATTAATAGTCAATGGGTATTCTAGGCCGTGGATTGCTGTCAATATTGCCAAGGATGCATAATAGACATTGTTAATTTGGAAATTCGAATTGTTTTTCCCTTTTTCTAATATTTGGCTGATCGTCTCAACATCATCATCAAAATCGCTTTTTCTTAATTTTTTTATAAATGGGTGATGACTCAAATAATCTTCATTTATAGCATCATAATAATTAGATAAGTTTTTGGTAAATCTACATCTCGTAATTATAAATGCTCGAAGCTTTTCTTGTAAAGACCCTGCAGAATCAATATTCTTTTTAAGTTCATTACGTAATAACCTCTTCTCGTATTTAATTACCTCTTCTAATAATTCTGCTTTACTTCTAAAATAATGATAAATGGTACCTTTTGCAACATGGGCACTTTTAGCTATTTCATCTACTGATGTTTTATTGTAACTGTATTTTCCAAACAACTTTCGAGCCGTTTCAACTATTTTATCTTTGGTATTTTCCATTTTATCATTATTTTGTAATATAAAACGACTAAATTAGTTTTTTAGTTCACTTTTTATTCAAAATTACAAAAATTATTTTAAACAATAAAATATGTGAAAATTTTTAGTATTATCCTTTTAATTAAATATAAATATTTTAACTTTGCAAAAAATTTATTTGCAAATGGATTTAGAAAAGAATCCAGAATTGAAAAGCGAGTTGGGTTTATTCACAACAATTGCAATTGTTATAGGTGCTGTCATAGGTTCAGGAATTTTCAAAAAGCCTTCTTTGATGGCAAACGAAGTTGGTTCAGCCGAAATATTGATTTTGATTTGGGTAGTTGCAGGTATTATAACTCTTTTTGGTGCTTTGACAAATGCAGAAGTTGCAGGGTTAATTTCTGAATCAGGCGGGCAATACGTATTTTTTGAAAAAATGTATGGTGAATTTATTGCTTTTCTTTATGGTTGGGCAATTTTCATAGTAATTCAAACCGGATCGATTGCGTCAATTTCTTATATTTTTTCTGAATATTTCCAATATTTTGTTCGATTGCCCCGCTTTTCTACTATTGTCGAAAATTCATTTTTAATTCATATACCTTTTATTGGAAATATCTTGCCACTTGAGAATATTGGTGTGAAATTTCTTACAATTTGCCTTGTATTTTCCTTGACTATTATTAATTACTTTGGTGTAAAATTTGGCGGTGGAATAGCAGCATTTTTTACGTCTGCAAAAGTGCTAATTTTATTATTTTTTGTGGTAGCTGCATTTGCTTTTGCTGAAGGAAATGCGGGGAATTTTACAGGACACCTGAATAGTACATTTAATAATATTAATGCAAATCCATCAATATTTTTCGGTGTAGTTGCAGCTTTATCAGGTGCATTTTGGGCTTATGATGGATGGAATAACGTCACATATTTAGCGGGCGAGATAAAAAACCCCCAACGTAATGTCCCACTTGGTTTAGTAATTGGAACTGTAATAGTCATTATTGTTTATGTCCTTGTAAATTTAGCGTATATTTATGTTTTGCCTTTGGATGAAATTGCAAAATCCGAGCTTGTTGCTTCTGATGCTGCAAAGAGAATTCTAGGAAATATCGGGGGAGGATTTGTGGCGGCAGCTGTATTGGTTTCGACATTTGGGACAGCGAATGGAACAATTATGGCAAGTGCCCGTGTTTATCACGCTATGGCAAACCGACGGATGTTCTTTAAATCCATAGGTAAAACAAGTCCAAAATTCTTCACTCCTGCAAATGCTTTATTTTTGCAAGCTATTTGGACGTCTATATTAGTAATGAGTGGGACATTTGATATATTAACTGATATGCTTATTTTTATAAGTTGGATCTTTTATGGATTAGGTGCAGCTGGTGTATTTGTCTTACGAAAAAAAATGCCTAGTGCTACTCGTCGTTACAAAGTATGGGGATATCCAATAATTCCGATAATTTTTGTTTTATTTGCATTTTTTTTTGTAATTTTAACTTTGTATAATGATATAAATGGATATTTATGCGGAAGGTATAGAATCATAAACTCGGCATTTGGTTTATTGCTTACTTTCTGCGGGATACCATTTTATTTAATATTTAAAAAAATATATAGACCAAAGGAGGAGCCCAATGAGTGCTAAAATTTATGTTATCCATCCAAAAACTCCAGAGATTCGAAAAATCCAAAATGTAGCCAATGCCTTGAATGATGGTGCAGTTATTATTTACCCAACTGATACAGGCTACACTCTCGGGTGCAATCTCTCAAATAAAGAAGGGATTGCTCGCATTCGCCAACTTAGAAATATACCTGAAGGAAAGGCTCTCACTTTCCTTTGCGATTCGCTCACACGTCTTTCGGACTTCGCACGTGTCAGCAATAAAGCATACAAAACAATGAGGCGATTAGTACCAGGACCCTATACGTTTATACTTCCCGCCTCGAAATTAGTCCCGTATTTTGCACAAGATACAAAGCGGAAAACAGCAGGTATTCGCATTCCTGATAATATTTTATCGCTATTCTTGTTAAAAGATTTAGGGCATCCTATAATTTCAATATCAGCAAAAATCAGCGATAATCCTTTTGCTACTTATGATGAAATACTGGGATATTATATTAAACAGGTTGATGTCGCTGTAAAAGTCGAAGAACCGAATTTTGTCGGTCCTTCCACATTAATTGATATGACAACAGATGATTTCAAAATTTTACGAGAAGGTGCAGGGTTAGAAAAATTAAAAGAATTTATCTTTTTATCGGAAGAATAATAATTCTTATCGTATTTAATTTTCTGTAGGGGGTTCATAATTTTGAATCCCTACAATATAAAGCATAAGTATCCTTGTGTTTAATTAGAGGAGTATGCAATTTACTTTCTGGAAAAAAATTAATATTTTAACTCAAATATTTAGCCGTAAATTATATGAATATTTATTAATAATATATTTGTTTTTATAATTGATTATATTGCATTATTTAATATTTTTGTATTTATTAATATTACATATTTTAAAGAATAATTAAAATAAAATTATAAAGGCACATTATGAATATTCTCGTTATCAACACAGGCAGTTCATCTTTAAAATTTCAGATAATTAAGACAGATTTGGAAATGATTGAACAAGGTACTGACGCAATGCTATGCAAGGGCCTAGTTGAACGTATTGGTAGCCAAGCACTTATTTCTTTCGAGGTACCTGGGAAACCTCAATATAAGACAGCAACACCGATACGCGACCATAAAGAAGCATTAACTTACGTACTTAATTGGATGGCTGACCCTAAAACAAAAATTCCTGGATTGCATTCTCAAAACGATATACACGCAATTGGGCATCGTGTTGTTCACGGTGGTGAGCTTTTTACTTCGTCGGTGAGAATTGATGATGCAGTAATAAAGTGCATCGAAGATAATATAGAATTAGCTCCCTTGCACAATCCGCCTAATTTAAAAGGGATTTACGCAGCACGTGATGTGTTTGGGACACAAATTCCACAGGTTGCTGTTTTCGATACTTCGTTCCATTCGTCAATGCCTGAGACATCTTATCTTTACGGCATTCCTTATCAGTTTTATCGTAGATATAAAATACGAAAATATGGTTTCCATGGAACATCGCATCGCTATATAGCTTATAGATATAGAGCTTTGAATAATTTACCGAAAGAAAAAGTAAATATAATAAGTCTTCATCTTGGCAATGGGTCTTCAGCCTGTGCAATTAAAGGCGGAAAATCGTTTGATACATCAATGGGATTTACACCACTTGAAGGTTTGATGATGGGTACACGTTGTGGCGATATTGATCCATCTATTGTAGAATTCATTTCCCATAAAGAAAATGCTTCAATTGATGAGGTTATGACAATATTAAATAAACGTTCAGGCTTACTTGGTATATCGGGTCTAACGCACGATATGCGTGATCTTGAGCTCGAATGGCGAGAATTTAAAGATAGACGTGCCAAATTGGCAATTGATATGTTTGCTTATAGAGTCAAAAAATATCTGGGAGCTTATTTTGTGACAATGGGTGGCGCAGATGCTATTTGCTTTACTGCAGGAATTGGTGAAAATTCATCGCTCGTTAGAAAAATTGCTTGCGAAGGCTTGGAATTCATAGGAGTCGAACTTGATGATAAAGCAAATGAAGAAACAGTTGGTGGTAAAGAAGGGCTAATCAGCAAACCTGATGCACGAGTGAAAGTCTATGTAATACCCACAAATGAAGAATTGATTTTAGCACGGGACACTTGCCGTGTTGTATTAAATGCACCAATAAATTAAAGAGTGTGAAAGAGGGGATTTAAATGTCCCCTCTCCGAAAATAACTAATTTTAAAGCATATCAACAATAGTGTAAAGTGCTAAAAAAGTAAATTAAAAATGAGCAAAAAGCAGACTATACTGAATGTCAAGGGAACTGATATAGCACTCCTATCTAAAAAAGAAGAGGACTATATTTCATTAACTGATATAGCCAAAACCAAGAACCCTGATGAACCACGATTTGTAATTCAAAATTGGATGAAAACCAAATATACGGTTGAATTTTTAGGTTTTTGGGAGGTGCTAAATAACCGTAATTTTAACCGTGTCGAATTCGATACGTTTAAAAATGAAGCAGGATCCAATGCTTTTGTGTTAACTCCACAAAAGTGGGTTGAACATACAAATGCTATTGGGATAATCACAAAGGCAGGAAGATATGGCGGGGGCACATTTGCTCATAAAGATATTGCTTTTGAATTCGCATCTTGGATAAGCGCAGAATTTAAATTGTATCTAATCAAGGAGTTCCAACGTTTAAAAGAGGATGAAAATAGCAGGTTAAAACTTGAATGGAATTTATCGAGGACATTAGCAAAGGTAAATTATCAAATACATACTGATGCAATTAAAACCAATTTGATACCACCTGATTTATCAAAGTTAAAACAAAATTTTATTTATGCTAATGAAGCAGATATACTTAATGTTGCTTTGTTTGGTAGAACTGCAAAAGAATGGCGAGATGAAAATCCTGAAAAAGACGGCAATATTAGGGATTATGCAACAATCGAGCAGTTGATTGTGCTCACTAATCTTGAAAGTTTAAATTCTGTATTAATAAAGCAAAGCATTAATGCCAATGAAAGAATTAAATTATTAAATAAGACAGCTATTGAACAAATGAGAATTTTAGTTGATAAGAATGCATCACAAAAGCTATTAATGTAAATTAATTTTTTAAAAATATTAAAAAGAAATCTATTATGTTTGGAAAAGAATTTTTAAAAGAAATTGAAGAGAATGCAAAGAAATTACATAAACAAGTGATTTTTGCTGATTCTTATGATGCTCGCTCAATTAAAGCAGCAAAATATTTAGTAGAAAATAACATTGCTCACTCAATATTGATTGGTGATAAACAGCAAATTGCACAAGTTGCGTCGGATAATAATGTGGATTTATCGGGAATCGAAGTAATTGAAATTGAAAATAATCCCTTATTGGATGAATTTGCTCAAATCCTATACAATAGACGCAAGGAAAAGGGCTGGACACCCGAGCAAAGCCTTGCTGCTGTAAAAACGCCATTGTATTTTGCAGGAATGATACTTGATACAGGCAGAACAGACGCTGTAATTGCAGGGAATGTTTCTGCTACACCGGATGTATTACGAGCTTCAATTCATACAGTTGGTGTTGCTGAGGGAATATCCCTTGTATCGAGTTATTTTTTAATGGTATTTCCTGACAAGATTTATGGATTTGCAGATTGTGCAGTCAATCCAAATCCTACATCTGATCAATTGGCTGACATTGCAATCTCTACAGCGCGGAATTTCCAATCCGTGACGGGCATTGAGCCAAAAGTGGGAATGCTTTCATTTTCTACAAATGGTAGCGCGGACCACCCCGACGTTGATAAAGTGAAATTAGCAACAAAATTAGTCAAAGAGAAAGCACCCGACATACCTTGCGATGGAGAAATGCAATTCGATGCAGCCATTATACCGGAGATTGGGCAGAGGAAGTTTCCAGGATCGAAAATTGCGGGATATGTAAATACAATGATATTCCCTGATTTAGATGCGGGAAATATCGGTTATAAAATCGCTCAAAGGCTTGGTGGAGCAGAGGCAATCGGTCCAATAATGCAAGGTTTGAAAAAGCCATATTGCGACCTATCGCGTGGTGCAAGCGTCGAAGATATGATTTCTGTTGCAGAGATAAATATATTGATGGCGTAAAAGCCTGAATCAGAATGTGCAGTGTCATTACGGTCGGAGATTATATATTCGTTACCCCCGATGTTTGCGGGGGTGAGGATAAGTGAGTAATTCAATTATGTTTAGAGTTCAATATTAATAGAAACAGGAACACTCCATAGCATTTTGAAGACTTCCTACCTCTCTCAAAGACTTCGGAAGTCTTAAATTAGAGAAAACGAATGAAATAAATTGAAAGTTAAAGAGTTAATAAGTATTATAGAATCTGATGGTTAGTATTTAGACCGAATGAAGGGTAGCCATCGGCAATATAAACATCCCATAAAAGATGGGACAGTTACTATCGCGGGCAAACTTTCAACTGATATGCCAAAAGGAACTATAATAAGCGTTTTGAAACAAGCTAAACTTAAATAGGTGGTTATTTAATAAAGATGGAATTGCGAGAAGTAAGTTCAAACCTGGTCAGCACACAATTGCCGTAAAAGCAGTAGATAACGAGGGCTTGGAAGCAGTCGAAGTAGTGCGATTGAAGGTAAATGGGAAAGTGGAAGTTGAGGGTGAAAATTGAGAATATTATATTAATTTTGAAAAAGAATATATTGTGTTTAAATAAAATAGAGTTTTGGTTATGACTGATGGAGAAATAAAAATTATTATTCTAAAAAAATTGTATGAGAATAGAAATAAAAGGAATATTGAATTAAAGGCACAGGATTTCAATAATGAAATATCTGAAAATGATATATTAAGAAATACTATTTATTTAAAAGATGATGAATTGATTGATGCTGTAATTGTTTATTTAGTAGATGGTACTCCTTTTATACATGGTATAAATATTACATCAAAAGGTGTCTCTCTTATTGAAAATCAAAAGTTAGAATTATCAAATCATGGAAAAGTCAACATTAATATTTCTAACTCGAGCCAATTTCAGATCGGTAACGATAATAACTTAAATATTGAGAAGAAAGGTGAATTATGACTGATTATGAATTACAAAAAATAGTATTAAGAAAGTATTTCGATTTAAGAAAATCTGAAATGAAGACAGTACTTACACCTGATAATTTTGATTTTGATATTAATATGAGTGAAATAGATAGAATTAACGCAATATTACTACAACAAGATTTTATTACAGGTATGTGGGCCGAACAAGCTATTCAATACGGTTCAACAAGGACTTCGGGTAATCATTTTAGGGGGACTATAACCAGTAAAGGAATAGCATTGATTGAAGAAAAAAGTTTAGAAGGAAATATTCCACAGCTGTCTAATATTAACATTCATAATTCAGAAAATATTCAAATTGGCAATCACAATATAATGAATATTGAAGACAAAATTGAAATTCAATATAATGAATTAGTAGAGAAGATCATGCAATCTAACGCATCTCAAGAAAAGAAATCTAAAGTTCTGAAATTCTTAAATCAATTAAAAAATGACGCAAATTTTTTTGGTATAGAATTTATAAAGATGGTGTTTGAAAGGTTGCTGACAAAACCTATAGACGGCTTAATTACGAAAATTACAGATTTATTGAGTTAATATTAAATTTATTTATGAATAAACTTATACTCGGAGATTGTCTGGAAGTGATGCGGCAGATGGAAAGCGAGAGCATCGATTTAATTTATCTCGATCCTCCATTTTTCTCTAATAGGAATTATGAGGTGATATGGGGAGATAAAGGCGAGGTGCGCTCCTTCGAGGACCGTTGGGCGGGAGGTATTGATCACTATATTGCCTGGCTCAAAGAAAGGGTAGCAGAAATGCACAGATTGCTGAAGCCAACGGGAAATATATATTTGCATTGTGACTGGCACGCTGATGCATATATTAGAGTATATATTTTGGATAAATTATTTGGAATGAATAATTTTAGGAACCATATAATTTGGCAAAGGACAAGGAATCCTAAAGGTTCACAATTTGAGAAAAAGAATTTAGGCATTGCAACAGACTCAATATTTTGGTATTCTAAGAGCTCTGAATATTACTTTAATGAGGAATCGGCACGAGTCCAATTGCAGAATGGAGATTTAGCCAGAAAATATCCGAATTTTGATGAGAAAGGAAGATATTATGCGGGGCCAGTTATTAGAGGTGCTTCAATGGGATTAAGACCAAATCTCGTATATGAATATAAGGGATACATACCTAAAGAATGGGGATGGAGAATGAATAAAGAAAAATTAGCAGAGCTTGATAAAAGAGGAGATTTAGGTTGGTCAATCAACGGAAAACCTTTTAGAAAATTAAGACCTGAAAATGATAAAGGTCAACCGATATATAATTTATGGAATGATATAAATAGGCTTTATTCTAACACAAATGAAAGCATTGGCTATCCAACACAGAAACCTGAAAAACTCCTTGAAAGAATAGTCTTACTTTCTTCAAAAGAAGGTGACGTTGTACTTGACCCATTCGTTGGTGGTGGCACTACAATAGTGGTTGCTGATAGATTGAAAAGGAATTGGATCGGTATTGACCAATCGGTGCAAGCAATTAAAGTATCGGAAATGCGATTGAACAATCAACAGGATTTATATGCAGAACCATTTACAATACAATTACATAAATACGATTATGATACATTGCGATACAAAGATGCATTTGAATTTGAAAGTTGGATAATCACACAGTTTGGCGGATTGCCACAAAATAGAAAAGGTGGTGACCATGGATTTGATGGGAAAATGAGGGATGGCACACCAATACAAGTGAAACGCTCGGATAATATTGGTGTGAATGTTATAAAGAATTTTCTTTCATCCTGTCAAATAAACGAACCGAAGCTATATGAAAAGAAAAAGTCTGATGGTGAGCCAATTGGTTATATCATTGCATTCAGCTTTAGCAGAGGTGCAATCAATGAAACTGCAAAAATAAAAAATGATATAGGAGCAATAATCGAGCTTGTACCTGTGGAAAGTATAGTAGCAATAGCAAAGAAACCAAAATTGAGTGTTAAATTTAATGATAATGGAGTGGATGCAAAGGGATTACGGGAAATTGAATTTTTTGCAAGTGCGGATACTGAAATAGAGATATTTGCATGGGATTGGAATTATGAAGATGGCAAGCCATTCAAAGCTGAGGTGCTTATTGATAAATCGGGTCATCAGGTTCATAAGTTCAAACCAGGTCAGCACACAATAGCTGTAAAAGCAGTAGATAACGAGGGCTTGGAAGCAGTCGAAGTTGTGCGATTGAAGGTAAATGGGAAGGTAGAGATAGATGAGGAGTGAGGGATGTAAAATATGATATTAAGAAAATCAAAAATATTATTAATTTTATGAAAAAAGAATTAATTAAAAAATTGTTTGAAAAATTTGAGAATGCTTGCTATATCTATGAAGGGGTTGAATGCTGGAGTGCTCGAGAAATGCAGGAAATACTTTCTTACGCAGAGTGGCGAAATTTCTTAAAGGTTGTCGATAAAGCTAAGAACTCGTGTGAAAAAGCGGGGGAAACTACTTCAAATCATTTTGTTGAAACCAACAAAATGATAAATTTACCCAAAGGTGCTCAAAGGAAAGTAGATGACATTGCATTAACACGTTATGCTTGCTATCTTATTGCACAAAATGGTGACCCATTAAAACCTGAGATAGCATTTGCACAAACATATTTTGCAATCCAAACAAGGAAACAAGAGCTTGTCGAAATGCGATTACTTGAAGCTGAACGTATCTCTGCAAGAAGAAAGCTCTCAGAAAGTGAAAAAAAACTATCTTCAATAATTTATGAACGAGGGGTGGATGAAAAGGGATTTGCAATTATACGCTCGAAGGGTGATAAAGCTTTCTTTGGCGGTTATAATACAAAAGAAATGAAAAAGAAATTAGGAGCACCTGAAAATAGACCATTAGCTGATTATTTACCTACAGTAACAATTAAAGCGAAAGATTTTGCTACTGAGCTTACAAGTCATAATGTGCAAGAGAAAGATTTACAAGGTGAAACCTCTATATCTACAGAACATATTGAAAATAATGAATCTGTGAGGAAAATCCTAATAGAAAGGGGGGTTAAGCCCGAGGAATTGCCACCTGCTGAAGATGTTCAAAAAGTACAGAGGAGAATAGAAAGCACAAATAAAAAGATATTATCAAAAGGCAAAAAATTGACAAAATAGATTTGCTTTATCTTGTTAATTTCGTTTATTTTTCTATTATATTGTTTATATATTAGTAATAATGCAAGATAAACATATTACCAATATATAATCCATAAAAGGATTAATTAAATATTTAATAATTTAAAATTTATAAAATTATGTCAATTATACTTGATGGTCATTCACTGACTATAGAAAAACTAGTTCAAATTGGGCGCAATAATGAAAAGGTAGAATTAGCACCCGAAGCAATTACTCGCATAAAGAAATGCCGTGAATTGCTTGATAGAAAAATACAGAATCACGAAATAATGTACGGCGTGAATACAGGTATCGGAGAATTCTCCGAAGTTGCACTTGACGATGACAAATTAGCAGAATTTCAGAAATATCTTGTTTATAATCATTCTGCAGGGATTGGCGAACCCGTTGCAATTGAATTTGTGCGTGCAGCAATGGCAGGCAGAATTAATGTGCATTGTCACGGTAATTCGGGTTGTAGATATGAAATAACAAATACATACGTAGAGATGCTAAATAAAGGCGTCACCCCCGTAGTGTGCCAAAAGGGTTCGGTGGGTGCATCGGGTGATCTTGCGCCAATGTCTCAAATTGCCCTAACATTGATGGGCGAAGGTGAGGTGTTTTATAAAGGTGAGCGTATGTCTGCTGATATTGGAATGAAAGAAGCAGGAATTCCAATTCCAGGCCTTAAGGCACGCGATGGACTTGCAGCAATAAACGGCTCGAATTTGCTCACCGCTATTAGTGCACTTAATTTATATGATTTTGATAATCTTTTGAAACAAGCTGAAATTGCTGCTGCAATGTCATTAGAAGCATTGCTTGCCAATCTTAAGCCATATGATACACGATTGCACGAATTGCGAGGTTTCCCCGGCGCAGTACGCAGTGCAAGAGCGATTCGGAAAATGATTGAAGGGAGCGATTTACAATCAGGCAAAATCAAAACTCGTGTTCAGGATGCTTATTCAATGCGTTCCACGCCGCAAGTACTTGGTGCAGCACACGATGCAATAGAATATGCACGCTCGCAAGTAGAAATCGAATTGAATGGTGTGGGCGATAATCCCATTTTTATACCTGAAGAAGAGCTGACTCTGACAGGTGCAAATTTCCAAGGGTCACCCGTTTCATTGCCAATGGATATGGCAGGGGCAGCTATAACAATGGCTTGCGTTCTATCTGAAAGACGACTGAATCGCTTGCTTAATCCGGCATTGAGTGCAGGGTTACCACCATTCTTGACGCTTAATCCAGGATTTAACTCAGGATTTATGCTCTCGCAATATACAGCAGACACATTGATTGTTGAACAAAGGATGCTTTCAAATCCTGCATCAATTCAATCCATACCTGCAGCGGCCGACCAAGAGGATTTTGTATCTATGGGAATGAATACAGCAATTAAAAATACGCAAATACTTGAAAATGGTTATGCAATAATTGGCATCGAAATGCTTGCAGCAGCTCAGGCGCTTGATATACGCAAGTTCAATAATGGCAAGGGAGTGCAAGCAGCAAAGAATATAATACGCAAATATGTAGATTTCCTGGATATTGATAGGCCATTATATAAGGATCATAATAAAATAAAGGAAGTAGTCAAATCCTGCGAGATATTGCGGGAAGTAGAAAGAGAAATAGGGAAATTGGAATAATAAAATAAATCTAAATTATATGATTAAAAATTTTGAATATTTTTTTGATATTGTGCGAGCATATAAAGTTAAACGCAGACTTGTGCTTGCTGCCGCCGAAGATGAAAATGCGCTTAAATCTGTAAAAGTTGCTTACGAAGAAGGGATTATTGAACCTATATTGGTTGGTAATAAGCAACAAATTAAAGAAATTGCAGATAAAATTCAATTTGATTTGGCTAACTTTGAGATAATATCTCAAAATGATCCAATTAAATCTGCCCAAGAAGCCGTAAAAATTGTAAGAGACGGAAAAGCAGATATTCTTATGAAAGGCTTTATTCAAACTGCTGATTATCTGCGTGTTATTTTGAATAAGGAGGATGGGATTCGCGAAGCGGATGTATTAAGTCATATTAGTTTTTTTGAAATACCCGCTTATCATAAAGTGTTGGCTGTATCGGATGTGGCATTGATTGTAGCACCGACACTTGATGAAAAGATTGTTATGATAAAAAATGGCGTGAATCTATTCCATCGTTTAAATATTCCAAATCCTAAGGTTTCTGTACTTGCGTCAATTGAGACAGTAAATCCGAAAATGCCTGCCTGCGTTGATGCAGCAATATTAACTATGATGAATAAGCGTAATCAAATCACAGGATGCATCGTCGATGGTCCTTTAGCATTTGATAATTCAATTTCTAAAGAATCAGCAGAACATAAGAAAATCGTAAGTGAAGTTGCAGGAGACGCTGATTTTATAATTACTCCAAATATAGAAGTTGGCAATGCATTATATAAATCATTTACGTATTTTGGGGGAGGTACTGTTGCCGCTGTTGTGTTAGGTGCAAAAGTTCCCGCTATATTGACATCACGCTCAGATACTGAAAGAAGCAAATTAGCATCAATTGTATTAGCTGCTTGTTATTAATGGGAGATTATATGAAAATACTTGCAATTAATCCGGGCTCTACTTCCACAAAAATCGCGGTTTTTGAAGATGAATCACCGCTATTTACCGAAGTAATTAGGCATAGTACTCAGGATCTATCGAAATTCTCCAAGATCACAGACCAATATGAATTTCGTAATGAAGTTATTTTAAAGGCATTACAAGAACACGAAATAGACCTTGAGGAATTGGATGCAGTTGTGGGGCGCGGTGGTTTGCTTAAACCCATCAAAAGTGGTGTCTATAAAGTCAATGAAACAATGCTCAATGATTTACGTATTGGTGTGCAAGGAGAGCATGCTTCAAATCTTGGTGGTATTTTAGCAAATGAAATCACAAAAAACATAAAGACAAAAGAAGTACCTGCTTTTATTGTCGATCCAGTTGTAGTTGATGAATTGGATGATATAGCACGATTTTCAGGTTTAGCTGATATTCAACGCACAAGCATTTTCCATGCTTTAAATCAAAAAGCTGTAGCTCGCCATTATGCACGGGATATTGGCAAAAAATATGAAGAATTAAACCTGTTAGTAGCGCATCTTGGTGGAGGCATTACAGTTGGCGCGCATCATTATGGCTTAGTAATTGATGTCAATAATGGACTGGATGGAGAGGGACCATTTTCACCAGAACGAAGTGGGGCTCTGCCTGCCACTCCATTAGCGATACTTTGTTTTTCGGGCAAATATCAGCTCCCGCAATTAAAGAAAAAAATTGCAGGAGAAGGAGGCTTGGTTTCATATCTTGGAACAAATGATGCTCGAATTATCGAAAAGCGCGCATACCTAGAAAATGATTCATATTGCCGTCAAGTGTTTGAGGCAATGGCTTATCAAATCGCAAAAGAAATAGGCGCTTATGCAACAGTACTTAAAGGCGAAATTGATGCGATTTTGCTGACAGGAGGGCTGGCTTATTCTGAGATATTGATAAAATTAATAAAGGAATGGATCGATTGGATTGCCCCCATTCAGGTTTATCCCGGTGAAGATGAATTGCAAGCACTAGCCGAAAATGCGCGGCTTGCACTTTCAGGGGAGGTGCCGATTAAAGAATATACATAAAGTAGATTAAAAAAAATATATATTTAAAAATAAAATATAAAATAAAAATAATATATATATAATATTAATATATATTATATATATAGATATAGATATAAATATAAATATAAATATAAATATGTATTATTAACTTAATATTTCAGGACACAATCGAGACGATTGTGCTACGGGAATAATTATGTTAATTAATTGATTAAAACATACCTAATTCGAGTCGCGCTTCCTCGCTTAACATACCTGGATTCCAAGGTGGGTCAAACGTCAGAAGCACTTTTGCTTTTGTTACCTCAGGGATTGAACGAATTGCATCTTCAACTTCTAAAGGCATATTTCCTGCAATTGGGCAGGTAGGTGCTGTCAAAGTCATTAAAACGACAACTTCATTTTCTTCAGTAACTTGTATATCATATATTAAACCTAAATCGTAAATATTGATAGGTATTTCGGGATCATATACAGTTTTGAGAGCATCTATTACTTTTTGTTTTATATCTTGAATTGTTATATTTTCCATATTACTACTAGTTAATCTTTATTATCTTTCAAAGCATCTTCAAAAGTATGCCAACCGAGGGTAGCGCATTTAACACGCGTTGGGAATTCGCTCACCCCGCAAAACACTGTCAAATCTTCATGATTAATCTCCAAATTTTCACATCCTTTTGTTACTATTTCTAAAAATTCATTATAAGTATCCTGTGCCTCTTCAATAGTTTTGCCTTTGAGCAATGTTGTCATAATTGAAGCTGATGATTTTGAAATAGCGCAACCTTGACTGATAAATTTTATATCTTTAATTATATTATCAACAATATCTAAATAAACATCTATATGATCACCACAAAGCGGATTAAATCCTTCCGCAAAATGAGTGTAGTGGTCAGGTTTGCCGTAATTCCTTGGATTTTTGTTATGGTCGAGGATTACTTCCTGATAAAGCTCATTAATCTCATCCATTATTTGAAAGTCTCGATGACTTGTTTAATGCCATCAATAAAGACGTTTATTTCATCTTTAGTATTATAAAATGCAAATGAAGCACGAGTTGTAGCAGGGATTCCGAAATGCTTCATAACAGGTTCGGTGCAATGCTGGCCTGTGCGAACAGCAATCCCGAATTTATCGAGAATTGTACCTACATCATGGGGATGAATATCTTCAAGCATAAAAGAAATAACACTTGCTTTATTTTTTGATGTTCCAATTATAGTAATTTCAGGAATTTCAAGCATTTTTTCGGTTGCATAATTGAGTAATTCCTTTTCATATGCAAAAATTTTATCAAGACCAATATTTTTTACATAATGAATTGATGCACCAAGTCCAATTGCACCTTCAATGTTCTGAGTTCCTGCCTCAAATTTTTGAGGAACATCAGCATAAATCGTTCGCTCGAAACTAACAGAACGAATCATATCGCCGCCTGTTTGATAAGGTGGAATCTTTTCGAGTAAATTCTTCTTTCCATATAAAACACCAATACCTGTTGGACCATAAATCTTGTGTCCTGAGAACACAAGGAAATCGCAATCCAATTCTTGCACATCAATTTTCAAATGCTGGATAGATTGCGAGGCATCAAGCACACAAATGGCACCAACTTGCTTAGCTTTTTCAAAAATCGATTTTATAGGGTTAATAGTTCCCAATGAATTAGAAATATGCACAAGTGATACGATTTTTGTTCGTTCATTAATAAGTTCATCAATGTTATCAAGAATCAAATCGCCATTATCATCCATTGGGATATAACGTAATATAGCCCCTGATTCCTTCGACAATACTTGCCAGGGGACAATATTGGAATGATGCTCCATTTCTGTAACAAGAATTTCATCGCCCGATTGAAGGTATCTTTTACCATAAGTATTTGCAATGAAATTAATTCCTTCGGTTGTGCCGCGTGAAAATACAATTTCTTCATTTTTTGAAGCATTAATATACTCTTTAATGATAGATCTTGTCGTTTCATAGTGTTCGGTTGCCATTTGACTAAATGCATACACACTGCGATGGATATTTGCATAATAATTTGAATATAAATTTACAATAGCATCAATCATAATTTGCGGTTTTTGTGTTGTAGCAGCATTATCAAGATAAACCAGAGGTTTACCATTCATTTCACGAGACAAAATAGGAAAATCTTTACGAATTAAATCAACAGGAAAATCCATAATTTCTAAAATTTAAGAATGAAAAATTTGAAAATTGTAAAATTAAGATAAATATGGAAATTAATAAAATGGGAAAGAGGAAATAAAATAGAATATTTTAAAATATCTATTATATTTAATAATTATCTCAATTTTTTTATTTTTACTTAATAAAATATTCCATTTTAATAATATTATTATTTAGTAATATTTTCATAATTTTGTATTAGTTATTTTTCTGTTTTTTATAAAGCTTTATACAATGGGTAAATATTTTTTAATTGTAGCATTTCTCGGAATTGAAGCGGCTGTATTGTTTAATATTTTAGCCCCTAATCCTGAAAATGCAAATAACCTTGATGCCCTTAAAGCAAAATATTCTAAGGTTGCCAAAAAACCTGCCGACCATTCTAAATTTGTTGAACTCAATAAGCATTTTGAGAGTCCCTCGGATGTCACCCGCGCCTGTATTTCTTGTCATAATGAACGTGATAAGCAAATTATGGCAACAAATCATTGGACTTGGCAAAAAACTGAATATATGCAAGGCAAAGGAATTGTTAATTATGGCAAAATCAATGCAATTAACAATTTCTGCATTGCTGCAAAAGGTAATGAAGGTAGTTGTGCAAAATGTCACGCAGGTTTTGGTATGGGAGAACCAGGATTTGCATTTAGCGATTCTACTCGAGTAGATTGTATTATTTGCCACGATAATTCCGAAACCTATATGAAGGGACAAGATATGGACGGCTATCCTGACCCTAAAGTAGATTTAGCGAAAGTCGCTCAAAGCGTAGGCAAACCCAAGCGCTCGAATTGCGGTGTTTGCCATTTCTATGGTGGTGGTGGCAATAATGTGAAACACGGTGACTTGGAAGAAGCAATGTTTGAGCCGAATAAGGAGCTCGATGTCCATATGGCAGTTGAAAATGTAAATATGCAATGTGTAGATTGCCATAAAACAATGGACCACAAAATCAAAGGGAATCTATATTCCGTCTCGTCTATGGATTTAAATCGTTTATCCTGCGAGGAATGTCATTCCGCTACTCCACACAAGGAAGATATAATTAATGAACATACTTTGAAAGTGGCTTGCCAGACTTGTCATATCCCAACTTATGCAAAGGCAAATGCCACCAAGCTCGAATGGGATTGGTCAACCGCAGGGAAATTGAATAATGGCGAACCGTTTGAAATTGATGATAAAGATGGCAATCATACATATTTATCGATTAAAGGAAGTTTTAAATGGGGCAAAAATTTGGAACCTGATTATGTGTGGTTTAATGGCACTGCAAATCATTATTTGATGGGTGAAGTCATTGCTGATACTACTCATCCTGTCCAAATTAATACTCTTTACGGATCTTATGATGATGTAAATTCAAAAATTACACCGGTGAAAATCCATCGTGGTAATCAACCTTATGACCCTGTGAATCGCATTCTGATAACTCCAAAATTATATTCTGATAAAAAGGGTGATGGTGCGTTTTGGCAGGATTTCGATTGGCAAAAATCTGCTGAAGTTGGTATGCAGGATAATGGATTACCATTTAGTGGAAAAGTCGGATTTATTAAAACGATTGCCTACTGGCCAATTAATCATATGGTTGCACCAAAAGAAGAATCGCTTGCTTGCACTGAATGCCATTCTCAATCCAATAGCCGACTTGCGAATTTAGGTGATTTTTATATGCCCGCAAGAGATCGCTCTTCATTTATTGAAACTCTTGGAATTACATTTATTGCAATAGTATTTGGTGGGTCATTAATTCATGGAGGTGCCCGCATTATTTCTAAATCAAAAAATAATAAAAAGGAGGAATAATGAAAAAGCAAGTATATATCTATAAGGGATTTGAAAGGTTTTGGCACTGGTCACAAGCAATATTGATTTTATTTTTAGCATTTACAGGATTCGAGGTGCACGGGAGTTATAAATTTTTTGGATATGAAAATGCTGCTGTTTATCATCAAATTGCTGCATATTCTTATATAGTGTTAATAATTTTCACTATATTCTGGCATTTTACTACGGGCGAATGGAAGCAATATATACCAACTGTTAAAAATATGAAAGCCCAGATTAATTATTATCTCCTTGGTATTTTCAAAAATGCACCACATCCGACTAAAAAAACTGTGCTTAGCAAACTCAATCCATTGCAAAAATTAACTTACCTTGGATTAAAATTGCTGGTCATCCCTGTAATGGTAACAACAGGATTACTATACATATTTTATCGCTACCCGCAAAGTCATCGAATTGAAACTATAAATATTGATTCACTTCAAGCAATTGCATTCTTGCATACATTAGGTGCCTATTTGCTAATTGCGTTTATAATTATGCATCTATATTTAATTACTACGGGTACAACTGTGACATCAAATTTAAAGGCAATGCTCACAGGCTACGAAGAAATTGAACAAGATGAAGAGAAAGATAAAGAATTTATTAAAGAAGAAATTAATCAAAATAATTGAGGTATAAAATGAGCAGTAAACCAAAAAATTATATGAATCCATACTTAGCAGGAGTAATGCTAGGGCTTGTGCTGCTTGCTACTATTTATATTACAGGTCGTGGACTTGGAGCGAGCGGTGCAATGAAAAGCGTTGAAGTAGGTATTGTTAATGCAATTGCACCAAATCATACCGCAAACACAAAATTTTATCAAGAATATCTCCAAGAGCATCCGAATGGAATATTTAATAATTGGCTTGTGTTTGAAGTAATTGGTGTTATTATCGGCGCATTTCTATCAGGGCTAGTTTCAAATCGGTTAACTTTTAAATTAGAGCATCCCGAAAAAGTGAAATCGGCAACACGAATTGTCGGTGCATTTGTTGGTGGAATGTTCTTTGGACTTGGTGCGCAGTTCGCACGTGGATGCACAAGCGGTGCAGCATTGAGTGGAATGGCAGTGCTATCGACAGGTGGTATAATTACAATGTTCTGCATCTTTGGCGGAGCATATTTATTTGCGTATTTTTTCAGAAAATTGTGGATATAAGGAGGATAAAATGGGACCATTAATTCCGTCAGAAGGTTTAAATTTAGTGATTGGCTTATTCTTGGGAATGGCATTTGGATTCACACTCGAGCAAGCAGGGTTTTCGACATCCAAGAAATTAGTCGGTATGTTTTATGGTTATGACTTCACGGTATTGCGTGTGTTTTTTACTGGTGGGCTTGTGGCAATGATTGGAGTAGTTGCTTTTGCACATTTTGGATTATTAGATATGAGCCTTGTTTATATTAATCCAACATATCTTTGGTCCGCAATATTAGGGGGCTTAATAATGGGATTAGGCTTTGTTATTGGGGGATTTTGTCCAGGAACGGGAATTTGTGCTGCCGCTATAGGCAAAATCGATGGAATAATTTTTGTAATCGGCACTATCTTCGGTGTAGTCGTATTTGGCGAGGGCTATCCATTATTTGAAGGAATCTATTGGGATAAATATTTGGGTAATGTGCAAATGAATGAGACGCTTCATATTTCGCAAGGTTTGTTTGTATTTTTATTTATGGCATTTGGCGCTGTTGCTTTTTTGCTTACACAAAGAATAGAAGAAAAAGTCAACGGGAAACCCAATCCAATTTTACAACCTAAAAGCCGTTATATTGGCTTTTCTATTGTAATATTACTGCTTGGATTATCAGCATTTATTATACCTAATCCCGAAGATTATAAACCAGCTCAGGTAAAAAATGAAATTGAACAAGGTTATTATCAAGTTGAATACATTACACCCGATGAACTTGCTTTGCGACTTGTAAATAATGACGAAACTATAAAAATATATGATTTCCGATCTTTAGATGAATTCCAGAAACTCAGCTTACCAAATTCAGTTAATCTTAAAATTGAAGATTTATTCAGAAAAGGTGGTAATAAATTAATATCGGGCGATCCGCAAATCAAAAAAATTATAATTGCAAAAGACAACAAATCAGCAATCGAAGCTGAAGAAATAATCAAGCAAAAAGGCTTCAAGAATCTCTATGTGTTGCAAGGTGGAATGCAAGCTTTTGCTAATGATATCATTGACTTTAAGATGCCCGTTAATATGGCAGGAATATCCCCGAATTTGATTGCCACATACACTTTCCGAGATAATGCAAGTAAAACAATAGAACAGCTTATCAAAGATAGCAAGAAATCCAACGTAATAGTTAAGGATAAGAAGCGAGTGCTCGGCGGCTGTTAGCAGTGTGATAAATTCTTTCTTATTTCTGAAATACCTCGTTAAAAAAGCAGGGAGGGGGATGTGCTTTGAACCTACGACTTAAGTCGTAGGTTCAAATGTAGAGGCAATTCCTGAATTGCCTTTTTCAGATGCCTTTGTCATTCCGAGTGTAGCAAGGAATCCATATCGGCGGGAATGGATTCTTTACTACGTTCAGAATGACAGAGTAGCACAAGCGGGGACGCTTATGCCACATAGAGACACGTGCCTGCCCCATACAGATGAGACACACTCACCCTACCACTACAATATGCAATAGAGGGCTTTAGCCCTCTGCCATAGATTCTGCACCAAGAGGGTGCAGCCACATAAAGTAGCTCAATTATCCTTGATTGTGCTTTGAACCTACGAATTGAAGTCGTAGGTTCATTCTGTGGAGTATTCAAAATTATGAACCTCTACAATTACATCATTTATTATTTATATTCGTATTAATAAGAAGCAATTATTAAGTGCTAGAAAAATTGAATATTAATTCTGTAAGTCAATTTCAGTTCCCTTCACCATTTGTATGGAGTGATTTTCCCAAATTTGATTCTAATGCATCACTTAAAAATGCTTATAAACTATGTAAAATGATTTCGCAAAACCATTATGAGAATTTCCCTATTGCTTCTTTTATAATTCCTAAAAAAATTAGAAAGCATTTTTATTCAATTTATGCTTTTGCACGTTATGCTGATGATATTGCCGATGAAAAATCAAATCTTGATAGAGCTGACCGAATATCAATTCTTGATAATTTGAGCTATTTTATTGAAAATACTAATGATGGGCAAATTGAACAATACCCAATTTTATTCGCTTTACGTAATACAATCAATGAAATGGCTTTGCCCACTGAACCATTTTTGAAATTACTTAAGGCATTTAAAATGGATATAGGCTTTAAGCAGCCCGAAACTTGGCAGGATTTGATTAACTATTGCGAACATTCAGCAAATCCTGTGGGCGAGTTGATATTGCGATTATTTAATGAATATACACAAGAAACAGCATATTATTCAGATAAAATTACCACAGCTTTGCAATTAATTAATTTTTGGCAAGATTTATCAATTGATTTGCAAAATAATAGATGCTATATACCAAAAGAAACAATTAATAAATATATTAACGAAATTGAGACTAATGAGTTAGGAACAATTGATGAAGATTATCAGAAGCAAGATACTACTGCCACACAAAAGAATCAGGAGCTGGATATAATTGAAATATTGAATAACACGAGTTGGGAGCAGAATGCTCCTGCCACAATTCCTATTGGTATATTGATTGACAATTTATTGCAAGATGCTGAGGCAATACTTTCGGAAGGAAGAACTTTAGTAAAATTATTAAATAACAAAAGATTACAATTTGAAATAAGATTAATCGTAAAATCGGGAGAGAGGATGCTTGCGAAAGAAAAGTTGATGAATTATTTATTGCTATTCAATAGGCCAAGGCTTTCGTTACGTGATTATTTTGTAATATTTATAAAAAGTATATTATGGAAATTTTAACACCAACTCATTTAGCATTATACGAGAATGAACCTATTGAAAAAATAGAGGGTTCAAATTTCGATATGTCATTCAGAGTATTACCAAAAGAGAAGCGTAAAGCAATTACATCAATTTATAATCTATTGAGTTACCTTGATAATATTGTTGACAAGCCTGAGTTGACAGAAACAGATGCAAAGGAAAAAAAATTAGACCGTCTTGCTCGATGGGAAGAAACTATTTATAATATTTATGATGATAATAAGCATATAAGCCCGCTGCTTGCACCATTGCGTTATGTGATTCGAAGATTTGATTTACCTTCTCAATATTTCTCAACATTAATTAATGGATTCCGCAGGGATTTAACGCAATATAGATATGAAACATTTGATGATTTAAAAAATTATCTATTTGAGGTTGCAAGCGTTGTGGGACTTATCACAATTGAAATTTTTGGATATAAATACGAAACAACCAAGCAATATGCTATAAATTTGGGATATGGATTGCAATTGACAAATATTTTGCGCGATATAAAAACAGATAAAAATCGCGGTTATATTTATATACCACAGGAAGATTTAGAAAGATTTGATTATAGCGAGGAGAATCTTATTAATGATGTATATAATGACAATTTTATTGAATTAATGCGATTTGAGACCCAACGCGCGCGTGAATATTATTTCAAGGCACGTTCATATCTCAGACCAGAGGAGCGAAAGACATTGCTTGCAGCTGGTATTATGGATGAAATCTATTATAGATTACTTGAAAAAATTGAATTGAAAGAATATAATGTTTATCAAAAGAAAATCAAGGTAAATAACCTACATAAATTAAGCATTGCTTTAAAACATCTAATAAATGTCAAATTCTTTATAAACCGAATAAAGAAATTGCCATAAATTATTAACTACATATAAGACATATACTTAATTACAAATAAAGCAAAATAATCTTTTTTCCGTCTTAATTCCAAATTGTGAAAAAATAATTTTAATATTTTTTAAATTTTTTTTCTAATTTTAATTTTTCATAAATATAAATTTCAAATAATTAAAATTCTATTTAAAATTTTTAAGGTTGATAATGAAAATATCCCGAATATATACAAAAGCTGGACAAAATCCATACGATTTATTTTCCTATACTAAAAGAAAGACACAATTACGCAATACCGATGGCTCAATAGTCTTTGAATCTGCGGAGGTTGAGGTGCCGACAAATTGGTCGCAAATGGCAACCGATATTCTAGCCCAAAAATACTTCCGCAAAACGGGAGTGCCTCAATATGATGAACAGGGCAAACCATTATTAGATAAGGATGGTAATCCTGTACTTGGCTCGGAGACGAGTATAAAGCAGACAGTACATCGCTTGGCATACACTTGGCGATGGTGGGGCGAAAATAATGGGTATTTCGATACACCCGAAGACGCTCAAGCATTTTATGATGAGATTGTTTATATGGTACTTAATCAAAATGCTTCGCCTAACTCACCGCAGTGGTTCAATACAGGCTTATCGACAGTATATGGAATAACGGGCAATAAGCAGGGGCATTTTTATTATGACCCTGTGGATAAACAAGTTAAGCAATCTAATGATGCATACTCACGCCCACAACCTCACGCCTGCTTTATAAATTCTGTTAAGGATGATTTGCTAAATCCAGGTGGGATATTTGATTTGCTGACCCGTGAAGCAAGAATATTTAAATTCGGTAGCGGTTCAGGATCGAATTTTTCTCAATTACGAGCAGAAGGCGAGTTGCTTTCGGGAGGTGGTGTATCGTCAGGCTTAATGAGTTTTTTAAAAGTATTTGACCGCGCAGCAGGGGCAATTAAATCAGGTGGCACAACACGGCGTGCTGCAAAAATGGTTATTTTGGATATTGATCATCCTGATATTGAACAATTTATTGAATGGAAAGCAAACGAAGAACAAAAAGTAGCGGCAATGGTCACGGGTTCTCGCATAATATCCAAATTCCTCACAGCAATTACAGAAGAAGCAATTAAAAACGGCACTAATCCAAAGGAAAATAAAGATTTAGAAAAATTAATTCAAAAAGCACTAAATCGCGGCGTTCCTGCAAATTATATTAAACGATATTTAGATTTAGTAAAACAAGGATTTAAAAATTTTGATTTTAAGGAATTTGATACAAATTATGAAGGGGAAGCATATTCAACAGTAAGCGGGCAAAATTCAAACAATTCGGTACGAGTGACAAATGATTTTATGCGAGCAGTAGAAAATGATGAAATATGGGAATTGCATTGGAGGACCACAAGGCAAGTTGCAAAGACATTACCTGCCCGCAACTTGTGGAATAAAATATTAATGAGTGCCTGGCAAAGTGCGGATCCTGGATTGCAATTTGATACAACAATAAATGAATGGCACACTTGCCCAAAATCAGGCAGAATTAACGCAAGCAATCCTTGCAGTGAATATATGTTTTTAGATGATACAGCGTGCAACCTTGCAAGTTTAAATTTAATGAAATTCTATGATGAAGCAAATCAAGTATTCAAAATAGATGAATATCTTCATGCGGTTAGATTATGGACAATTGTTCTAGAAATATCAGTATTGATGGCGCAATATCCCTCTCCTGAAATGGCAATCAATAGCTATAAGTTCCGGACACTTGGATTGGGCTATGCAAATCTTGGAACACTATTAATGGTGAATGGGATTCCATACGATTCACCTGAAGCTCTGGCATGGACGGGGGCAATTACATCACTTCTCACAGCGCAAGCATATAAAACATCAGCAGAGATGGCAAAGGAGCTGGAGCCATTTGAGGAATTCAATATAAATAGAGAGGATATGTTGCGTGTAATACGCAACCACAGGCGTGCATCATATAACGCAGTTCCGAGCGAATACGAAGGGCTAACAGTTCGCCCAAAAGGAATTAATCCAAAATTTGCTCCAAAATATTTAGTTGATGCTTCCAAAAAAGCTTGGGACGAGGCGCTCAAATTAGGTGAAAAATATGGATATAGGAATGCGCAGGTTACTGTTATTGCTCCTACGGGAACAATTGGGCTTGTGATGGATTGCGACACAACGGGGATTGAACCAGATTATGCAATTGTAAAATTCAAAAAGTTGGCAGGTGGCGGATATTTCAAAATTATAAATCAATCTGTACGCAAGGCATTGCAAAAATTAGGTTATACAGAAAATCAGATTGCAGATATTGAAAAATATGCAAAAGGAACAGGCACACTTTCGGGATGCCCTTATATCAATAAAGCAAGTCTACTGGAAAAAGGATTTACCGAAGAGAAAATTCAAACCATCGAAAAGCAATTACCAAATGTGTTTGATATTAAATTTGCATTTACTAAATGGTCATTAGGCGAGGATTTTCTGAAATCTCTTGGGATAAGTGAGAAAGCAATGAACTCTCCATCATTCAATTTGCTAAGAGAATTAGGATTTACTGAAAAGCAAATTGATACAGCTAATGATTATGTTTGTGGTACTATGATGCTCGAAAATGCACCTCATTTGAAAGAAGAGCATTTGTCAATATTCGATACTGCAACAAAATGCGGGAAAAATGGAACGCGTTTTATACCATATATGGCGCACGTTCGCATAATGGCTGCTGCTCAACCTTTTATTAGCGGCGCAATTTCAAAAACAGTAAATATGCCCGATGAAGCAACTGTTGAAGAAATTGGCTCTGTTTATATGACCTCGTGGAAATCGATGATTAAAGCAATAGCGATATATCGGGACCATTCAAAGCTAGCTCAACCATTAAGTGCAACATTGGACGATGAATTAATTGAGGAAGTCACTCTTTCGGATGATAAATTTAATGATGGGGATCTGCCTGCTGAAATAATTGTAAAAAATCCAGAATTTAGAAAGCCTGTCAGGCAGAAGCTTCCTCCATTGCGTCATGGTCATATCAGGGAAGCCACTATTAATTTCCACAAGATTTATTTAAGAACGGGGGAATATGAAGATGGAACATTGGGGGAAATCTTCATTGATATGTATAAAGAGGGTGCAGCATTCAGAGGACTACTAAATAGTTTTGCTATTCTGACTTCAAAAGCATTGCAATATGGGATACCATTGAGCGAGTTAGTAGATACTTTTACGTTTACTCGTTTCGAACCATCAGGTGTTGTGGAGGGTCATGAACGTATAAAGACAGCAACATCAGTACTTGATTTTATTTTCCGTTCGTTAGCAGTTGATTATCTCCATAGAGATGACTTAGCACAAGTGCCCGCACATTTTGATGAAGATGATATTCAGAAATCTCCACAAAGCAAGGTTATTCAAAATGATTATTCAGAGCAAATTGAGGAAAACGATTTGCAAAATGACAATGTCGCTCCACAACCTCAATCGAATAATATGAGTGAAAACCAAACAGATTCCGCTGAGACTAATTTTGTAAAAAAATATGCAAATTTACAAGCAAAACGCGAATTCAAAATGGAAATGAGCCAAGTACCAAATAATGAAGCTACATCATTTCATAATCATACACAAAATGGTAATTTGCATAAATCTGAAAGCGAGCAAGCAAAATCCGCTGAAAAATCATTTGAATTATCTGCTGATGAAGCAGTGTCGCTTGGGTATACAGGAGAGCAATGCGACAATTGTGGAAGTATGAAGGTGAGACGCAATGGAACTTGCAGCGTTTGCGAGGATTGCGGCCATACAACGGGATGCTCCTAATATTGCTTGACAACTGATTTATCTTTTATTTCAAAATTTTGCATAATTTCGATAAAAGCAAAAATAGAATTGTATAATTTAATTAATCAAGCAGCCGAGAAAATAATACACTCTAGATATACAGTTGCATTTAGCGGCGCGGGCATATCTGTTGCAAGTGGAATTCCGCCTTTTCGTGGTGAGGGAGGGATTTGGACCAAATATGATCCACAATATTTTGAATATGAATACTTTTTAAATCATCCTGACGAATCATGGATGCTCACAAGGTATGTTTTTTATAATCCAATGGTTGATGCTGAGCCAAATGAGGCACATTACGCATTAGCAGAACTTCAAAGGATAGGAAAATTGAATTCAATTATCACACAAAATATTGACAATCTACACCAGAAAGCCGGTTGCACAAATGTTATTGATTTCCATGGAAATTTAAAATATTTGGTTTGTTTAGGTTGTGGCAAAAAATACAACTCAGTCGATTATTATCAATCAGAGAAAGCGCCAAAATGCCCCGATTGCGGAAATTACCTAAAGCCTGATTTTATCTTTTTTGGCGAACAAATACCCGACAAAATTTATCTTCAATCCATTCGTGAGGCTCAATTCTCGGATTTATTATTAATTATAGGCACAAGTGGGGAGGTTATGCCCGCTAATTTAATACCTTACACAGCAAAAAAAAGCAATGCTTATGTTATTGAAATCAATACTAAACCATCAAATTTTACAGATAATGTTACAGATTTATTTTTGCAAGGCGAAGCTGATACAATTTTAAAAGAAATACAATATTTAGTCGTTAATAGACTTTCTAAATGATAATTAATATATTAAATATTATTTTCTATTTGTAATTTTGAATTATTAAGAAAGTAAATAATAATAAAAAAATATTTTAAATTTAGAAAAAAATAAAACAATAAATTAAGGCAAGAAAAATGGAATCACATTATAATGAAAATAAGAAATATTCTATGAAAGACGATGATGATTTGTATGATGAAAATATTTCTGATGATTACGATGACGATTATGAAGAAGAAGATGATGAGGATTATGATTACGAGGATCTTGATGAAGGAGAGCCTTTAGACGAAGATGATTTCGATGATATAGAATATGACGACGAAGATTTTGAAGATATAGATGAAGATTTTTAGCATTCGCGCATTTTGCTTAATACTAGTTCTAATTTGCCAAATCGAAAATGCAAAATCTTCCGAGCCTGTTATATTGAAAAATGCCGATAGCTTGCTTGGCACTGCAGAAGAAAATCTTCAATATCGAACTTTTATTGGCAATGTAGTTTTTGAACAAGGCAATGTAATTCTTTTCTGCGATACAGCACGTCAATATATGAATATTGACAAAATTGAATTAATGAGTAATATTCGTATAATCCAAAATCAAACAACTATTCTTGCTAATCGAATTGATTATTATGGTAATACAAAAACAGCAATCTCAAACACAAAATTTTCAATAATCGACAAATCAAATCAGCTTGTTGCCTCCAAAGGTGAATACAATACCGAAACCGAAACGGGGCATTTTTATGGCGATGTATTAATCGAAAATGATACAGTTCAAATATTTTCGCAGGAATTAATATATAATTCTCATACAGATGTATCGATTGCATACAATGATGTGAGAGTCTTTGGCAGGCAAACGCAATATGCAATAACGTCTGATACATTAATTTATCGACAAAACGATAGATTTCTCAACGCAAATGGGAAACCAATTTTTTATTATATAGATACAGTAAAAAAACGTTGGGATGTCCTTGCTAATCAATATTTTTATACTTATGATACACTTGCAGTAAGTTCGCGGCACTTAATTGGGAGTCAATCATTAAATAGTGAAGAATATTATCAATTTACCGATAGTGTCGAAATTACTAAAGGCAATATTGCAGCGCGATGCGAAGAGGCAAGCTATTTCAAAAATCAAGCAAAATTGGAATTGAAAGGCACACCCGTTGTTTGGTATGACAGCTTACAACTTTTTGCGGATACTATTTTTGTGTATTTTCCAGATAATAAAATCGCAAAAATCAATCTTTATCATAATTCACTGACACTTTTAAAGAACGACACAACTGACCAAAAGAAAATCGACCAGATATCTGGCGAATATATTGATATATATTTCGAAAATGATAGCCTGAAATCGCTTATCAGCAAAATGCAAGCAAATAGCCTATATTTTACGAAAGATGAGCAAGGCGAAAATGGATTACAAAGCAGTGGCGCTGACACAATTCATATTTATATATCTGAAAATAGTGTATCAGATATAACTTGGAAGTCCGCAGCATATATTGAATTTTATCCTGAAACAATGTTTGAATCTGATTTAACAAAATATTATTTACCAAAGTTTAGAATCCGTTTCGATCGTCCTCAAAAAAAATATTACCCTTCAATACCTTCATATTATATTGAAGCCGCAAAAGCCCCACAGAAATAATATATAATTGCTATTATTATTTAAATATTTTGTAATTTTATATTTCCGATAAATATTAATGTGGTAAAAATTGTGACATTTCATAGATTAGATATATTATTCATATTTGCATTATTCTTTTCTATATGTTTCAGTAATACAAAGTTGGATGCTCAAGATTCTACAACTACAACAAGATTATCTTCTTATGAAGGCATCCATTTTCTTGTCGGCTTTCTGCAGAATGAATATTATGTAATTTATGAGCAATTAGGTGTAGATCTGAGAATATTTATTGCAACTAAGGAGAAGACAAAAGTAGATATTATATTCCCCGATAATTCAACCACATCGTTCACACTCCCCGCTGATACAGTAATATCTTTAAGTATATCAAACAATTATTACAACACAAAATCTGAAAAAGTAGTAAAAAATGCAATTGAAATTAATAGTGACAATCCCATAGTAGTTTATACATTTAATAGCCAAGAAAGGACAAGCGATAGTTATACGGCAATACCTATTTCAAATTGGGGAACAGAATATGTTATAATGTCAATGCCAAATGACCAATACACTCTAAGCCAACCTCCTCACGATATTGTTGATTCGCTAGTAAATTACACACCACGTAATTCAGAATTTCTAGTAATTGCTGCTTATGATAGCACTGTCATTACATTCAAACCCAAAGTGCTTACAGAAGCTGGGAAACAAATCTATAATTATTATTCTGTGAAACTTAATAAAGGCGAGACTTACCTTGTTAAGTCATATCCAACACCTATGGGAACAGGTGATTTAACAGGGACGTTGGTCACAGGTAATAAACCATTTGGAGTGCTATCAGGTCATTTACGGACATCCATTTTGCAAGGTTTGCCCGAAGGCAAAGATAGTAAGGATCATCTTGCAGAAATGTTAATGCCTGTTTCATCTTGGGGCACAACATATATTTCTGTTCCATTTGGAACCTCTCCTAATGGCGACTATTTTCGGATCACTTGTATTAGACCTCAAACAAATTTATATGTTTATAAATCAGATTATCCGGACGGATATTCATTTACTGATTCGTTAGTTACTATAAATATTCCGAGTATTAATACCCCTGTAATATGGCAAGCAGATAAACCTATCCAAATTGCACAATTTATGCAAAGGACAGTCAGCAACGATGAATCGAAATATTACGACCCATCAATGGTGATGCTGCCACCGCGGGAACAATTTGTGCAAACAGTCCTTTTCACTGTCCCAGGGGGAACAACAAATCCAAGACAATATTTAGTCCACTTTGTGACAATTATTGCCGAGCAATCTGCAATCCCTACTTTATTTTTAGATGATAAAAAAATCGATACAATTACAAATATATCAAAGCAACAAATACTTAACACAAATCTATATTGGTGCTTAATTTCCGATACACTCTTCGACACGAAAAAAGCTCATAAAATTTCTTCAACATCAGGTAAGTTCTCAGGTATAATATTTGGCAAAGGCGAATTCGATTCGTATGCAATGGCTTTGGGATCATCACTTGTTGACGCAGAAATTACTGATGAGATTCCTCCTGTAATAATTGTTGACACAAATTGTTTTACTATAAAAGGCAAAATTTACGATTTCGGCAATTTGAATAAAAGCGGAATTGATTTCGCAAGTGTGAATGAATCTGAGACTAAGAATTTCAATTGGAAATTTGACCCAATTGCTCCAAATGATACGATAATAATATTCACTGCTGATGTGGTAAATATATATACAACAGGCAAATTAGTAATTGATTATTGGGATAAAGTTGGTAATAAGGGCACTTATATATACAATTTCAATCCTGTAAAATTACAATTGCCTACTGATCTCGATTTCAATTCTGTCAATTGGACTGATTCAGTTTGCATCGACTTTGTAATTAAAAATTTGGGTGAGGATTCTCTAATTTTACAATCCGTTGTTTTTCCAATAGACCCACGCATTTCATTATATTTTGAGACTAATTTTCCCAAAATATTAAGAAAAAATGAATCTATTCTTGGGAAAATTTGCTTTGACCCCGAAAATTCAACTCAAAAATTAACTGATTCCTTACAATTGCAGTTCAACTGCGGAATAATTAAATCAATTCCTATTCGAGGAAATATTATTGCTCCAGATTTAGAAGTATCAGGATGGGATTTTGGCAATGTGTATTTACTTGATTCAGCATCAGGAACAATATTTATCAAAAATAAAGGAAATGTCCCGTTAGTAGTGGATTCTTTGCATTATCTTAGCAGGGATAAACAATTTGAAATTAATGATACAGGAATATTTATTTATAATTTGCTCCCTGATAGCACATTAAACCTTAACGTAAAATTCAAACCCACTTTAAGGGGACAAGCAAGCGAGTCCTTACAATTTTCCAATCATTTGAATTTAAGCAATCAATTAGAACTAAAGGGAATTGGCGTTGCTCCTGAATTTTCATCACAAATTATAGATTTCGGCAAGAAAAGAATTGGCATTAATTATGATAGTATAATTTCAATTAAAAATACAGGGAATATTGCTTCGGTGCTGAAATTTAAAGATTTTGTTTTGAAAAATAATGATGATTATAACACAAATTCAATTGCTGCAATTAATTCATCTGTTGATATCAATAGCTCCTATCCACTGAGCTTGCAATTCGGTCCAATCGACACAAGCAATTATCATATTATTGCTAATCTCGAATGCGATTGGAAGCACCATCCTGCAATTCAAATTGATATTTCAGGCAAAGGAACAATACCTGTAATAAAAACTCAAAATGTTAATTTCGATACTATTTCTTATTCTTCTCAGAAAAGCTTGGCGCCTATAATTATATCTAATACAGGCAATGAAGATTTGACAATAGACTCAATATTTGTATTATCGGGAAGTCAAGGATCTTTTACAATAAATTATTCTGCTTTAAAGAATTTTAAAATCCCAATTGATGGGAATTATACACTCCCTATTACATTTATCCCCCAAGAACTTGGAGAGAATATACTTTTGCTTGGTGTTGCAAATGATGCACTTCCCTCATACCAACGGCGCTTAGATACAGTTATAGTGCGTGGTTATGCAGTTGCACCAAGTAATTTAAATGTTGATATGAAAATTCTTTCTGATATGGATTTCACATCTTGCTTGTATGATACACTTAATGTACAGTTTATAAATAATGAACCATTTGAAGTATCATTGACAAAAATTGATTACAAGCAAACACCAAATGATTGGCAACTTGAATTATTAGACAATACATTAGATAACTTACCCGTAATTATTCCTGCAAAAGGGAAATATGAATTTAAAATGCGTGTGCTATTTAAGGCAAATCAAAGTGGAGAGATTTCTTTGACAGGTTATTTCAATGATTCCACTATTCGCACAGCTCAATTGACAATTCAACCAAAGACTAATATTCTCGACATTATCAATTTGGAAGATATGAGTTTGCCACCTGATTCTAATATAAATATTACATTTTCTGGCAATATATTGAGCTCAACAGATATTCCAACATCACTAAATTTCAAATTAGATTATGATGTGTATGTCATTTATTTGCTTGATAAGGAAGCAAGCATAAAAATTATAGATGTAAATAATAATATAAATATATATAAATTAAAACTCACACAGTCAGCGACAGGGATAGAACTCGATTGGGACGATGCTCCTCGGTTTTTTTCAAAAGGTGAGAAATGGGAAATATCGCTCAATTTTTTGCCTGTTGTAAGCAAAGCTAAATATTCTGATTTAATATTTTCAATAGAGGATCCAAATTGTTATAATAGAAATGAAATCAAAGCAAAAGCTAATATTTTTGCTGTATGTATGAACGACTTAATTATTATTACACTCGATACTACAAATTCATATATAGAAATTTCACCAAATCCTATTAAAAATTTGTTAAAAATTGACCTCTATTTATTTAAAAATACGTATATTCGTATTTTTGTATTTGACGAATTAGGGAAATATTATATTCTCGAAGAAAAAAAATATTTGCTAAAAGGTAAAAATTCCTTAATTTATGTAGTAGATAATTTGACAAATGGAAAATACTTTTTAAATGTTCAAATTGACAATAAAATTGAAACAAAAAATATAATATTAAATAGGTGATTAAAATGCGAATTAGTGTACTAAAATTCTCGCTACTTGTATTGTTGTGTGCTGCAATACAAGTGTCTGCGCAACAAACAGAAGAGAATCCATTAATGCCACATCAAGAAAGAAGACCAATTTTCTTGGGCCCTGTATTTGGTTATAATAGGTCGATGCATTCTGCCAGTTTGAAAACTTATCCTGATTATGGCAATGTTAACAATGACCCGTGCCCAACTTTCGTAAATCCAAATGATAATGGATTCTATGTTGGCTTTTCATACGAGCAACTTTTGGGCGATTATAAAAATTCAAATTCTTCGATAATTGCTCGCATTATGTACCAAACAATGCCCTCTTATAAGGAGGTAGGCGGAAGACGTTATCCTCAAGTTGTCGATATCATAGATCCTAATACAGGCATATCGATAGGACAACAAACTGTTTACTCGACACTACTCAATACAGTTCAAATCAATTATAGTATGGTCACTCTTGATGTTGTATATAAGATTAACCCATTTGAAGGTATGACGTTAGGCTTTACAATTGGGCCAACTTTTGACTACATTTTAACAAAAACTTGGGACCAACGGGTTTTACTTGTTGAACCAAGAAATGCCCAATTTCAAATTCCTGATACAATTCCTCCGGGGGTTCGATATATTAATAACAATCGGACAATTGTTATAAAGGAAGGCGATATTCCAAATTCGAGCTCATTTAGGTTTGGAATTAAAGCAGCTGTTCAATATGAAATTTTAATGGGTTCGTTCTATTTTGTTCCGACAATTGCATATAATTTTGGTATAACAGATGTGTCTTCAGATCTATCTTGGCGAGTTAGTGCTTTGCAAATTGGAATGGATATAAGATATGCCTGGAGAAGGTAATCTGATATTTTTACACAAACAAAATAGTTTAATAAATATTCAATAATTATAGGGGCGTTAAAATTCGCCCCTAAATTTTTTACACCTTTTTGAAAATATATTTGAAGAATAAAAGAGCTATAAGATAGCCAATTATGGCACCAATCACCGCTCCGCCAATGACATCAAAAGGATAATGCGCCCCAACCGAAATTCTTGAAAATGCAATAAGTCCAGCTATACCGTAAAAAACCCAGTTATATTTCTTGAAATTATATGCAAGCACAGTAGCAAGCGAAAAATTGTTCACAGCGTGTGATGATGGGAATGATTTCCCCGCCCCGCAAGGTACAAGCAGATGTATATTTGATAAGCTTCGGCAGGGCCTCAGCCTCCCTACTGCTTCTTTAATCACTTGGCTACTTATAAAATCTGAAATACCAACCGCAACAAGCAATACAAGCACAATTATTAAACCCTTCTGCTTATATTTGATAATTAAAAATAAAATAAGACCTAAATATATAATATACCAATTCTGTTGTTTTGTGATAATTGGCATAATAAAATCAAATACAGGATTTGCAATTGTGGAATTTAAAAAATAAAATAAAATTACATCAATATTAATTAAGAAATGTATCAATTTGATTACTTAGGCATTTTTGTATAGTCAATTTCGGAACCTAATAAACTATGCGGAATGAGATACACAGCAAGCATAACGACAGTCGCAGCTGTAACCCAGCCACGCCTTTCTGGATGTTTGCGTATTTGCAGCACAGCAATTAGCCACATAATTAACGACAGGAGAGTTTTGTTATCAGTTAAATCATTGCCAAAGGGCCAGCCCGTCCAAAATGCGCCAAATGCATTATATTGAACAATAGGACCAAGAATAATTCCGCCAATTATAAACAGAATCAAAGTCCATAGAGATGTGCTATATAAATGTGTGTCATTTTTATATAGTGAGCCTAATCCCGTCCGCATTCCAAATACCATAGCAAGAAACATACACAAAATATGTGGGAAAAGTATATACAATGGCACACTGTCTTTGAACCGCAGAACGACAGGATTCTCGGTCAGCTTCACATTTTCGCCATTTAAATTAATAAGATATACCTCATAAATTATCTTACCAGCGGGTGGTTGGGTTGGTAATGAGGCAGAAATCAAATTGCCATCACGCTCCATCTGCCTAATTATCCATTCATCATTACTTTTATATCTTTTAAATTTTATATACCCTATTATATTTTCATCAGGGACGTAAAGTTGAATAAATTTAGTCTTCCCTATATCAGCGGAACGAGGCAAATGATACTTAATCTCTTGCCCACTGATTTTGACTTTTCCATCTACAGGATAAGTTGGACCTGTTATTCTTTGATAATAAGCAAGTGCTGCCATCAATATAAAGGCAACAACCCACAGAAATGCACTAGTTGATTTATTCATAATTCCTGTATTATTTTTTTAGTATATTCTTAAAATTTAAAATACTTTCTTTTGCAATTTTAATTGGTTCGTCAATTTGCGAATAACAATATCTGAAACCATTATTATCCCATAATGTATATGCGATTAACGATTTTAAATAAGTTCTAATGTAATTTTTATCTTTCTCAAAATACACGTCGTTCCATATATTTCGAGAAACTGAATATTTATGATATTCTTCAACCATTTGGTCTGTAACCTCGAATTCCTCACAAAATTTGCTGAAATCATTTTTATATTTCTTTAATATGTTCTCTTTTTCTTTATTTAAATATAAATATACATATTCGAGAAATATGCCTTTTTGTATAGAAACACGCGTAAGCAAAGTGAGCGTATCATTTTTCGCAAAAATATCAGGAAAAACCCCACCACCACCTATTATTGTCCGTCCGTTTTGGGTCTTGTAAAGAGGTAATTTAGTCTTTCCACCCATAGATTTAATAATATCTTCCAAATTTTTAGTTTGTTCTTCCCCAATTTGCAAATTCAACGCCGGATCAATTATAGGATTTCCCTCTGGGTCAATTTGCTTTTGGATACTTCTACCTGAGGGAGTCTTGTATTCTGCAAGGGTAATACGGAAGCCGCTGCCATCATTGATTTTCCATATTCGTTGCATTGTTCCTTTTCCAAAAGAGCGCTCACCAATTATCAATGCCTTATCATAATCTTGCAAAACGCCCGCAAATATCTCGCTTGCAGAAGCTGAATTTCGGTCGATTAATACGCAAAGCTCAAGATCTTGATATTTGCCATTTCCGTGTGTATAATATGTTGTATCAAATTTTCTACTCCGACCCCGCATTTCAAGAAGTTTTGTATTATCAGGTAAAAAATTCCCAAGCATTTCTATTACTTGGTCTAAATATCCACCAGGATTACTACGCAAATCAATTATTAACCGCTTCATTCCATTCTTTGCTAATGTTTTCAATACATCTGAAAATTCAGAATCGCTTTTTTGTGAAAATCTATTTAGCAATATATATGCAATATCTGTATTTTTAAATAAAAATGCCGCTGAAATGCTAGGAATATTATATTCTCCACGCACAATTTTATATTCATTTAACACCGATGAACTCGGTCCGCGTTTAATAATGAACGATACAATACTTCCCGCATCGCCCCTAATTAAAGCATTTGCATCATTTGCAGACATACCAATTGTAGATTTACCATCAATAAAAAGTATCTTATCGCCTGGCTTAAGCCCCACTGAATCAGCAGGGGAGTTTTTTGCAATATATATAATTGTCAGAGTATCATGCAAAGGCACAATATCAATACCAATTCCTTCACCTTCTCCTTTGTTCTGCGATTGCAAAACTTCGTATTCTTCTTTTGAATAATAAACAGATTGCGGGTCCAATGAATTAAGAAGCTTTTTATAAGCATTAGCCGAAATCTTTTCAATATTTACAGAATCTATGTAATTTTGATAAATTGTTTCGAGCATATATTTATATTTATTTGCTTCAAAATTGATTTGATATTGAGTGGCTGAATCGATTTGTGCGTGAGTATAATTTATTATAAAAAATGGAAATAATATTAATAAATTGATTCTTGAAATGTTTATTTTCATTAAATTAAATTTTAGAAAAAAACAAAAATAATAAATGAATGATTAATTTTAGATTATTTGAAACAGATATGCAAAAAGCGGTTCATATTTATTTATCAGACCCGTCTAAAATTTTCTTTACGAAAAATAATGAACCAATTCAAATATTGTCTCCGGGCAAACTTAACTCTGCTGAAGGTCCCGATTTTTTAGAAATTGCTTTATTAATCCGTGGAAAAATTATAATAGGTGATGCAGAATTCCATAAAAATTCAATTGATTGGGTTGCTCACAATCATTCAATTGATGATAATTATAATAACGTTATTCTGCATATTGTCCTTCAAGAAAATAATCGTCCCGATTTGCCATTCAACACATTAATTTTAAATGAAGAAGAAATACTTGTTATTTTAAATGATTTGGCAAATAAAAAAGAGAATTCCACAGATTTATTTTCACTTGAAGAATTACAGAATTATGCATTAATTAGAATTCTGCGGAAAACTGCTGACGCACAAAAAGCACTCAATATTTATGGACTGCAAGATGCTTTGTCTTTTCTTGTGCAGGAATTTATTAATAAATACAAATCTAGGAGGCGGCGCCCCGTTTATGAAAGTTCTGATTTGCAATCAATTATTGACGCAATTCCAAAATCCTACATTTACAAATTTCTTGAGAATTTATCGCAAGTTTATCCCGTTTCAGTTCCCGATGCAATGATGCAAATGATAAAAACAAAAATTGCAAAGGAAGGCGCAGCAATGCGTCGTGAAATTATTTTAAATTGCGTTTTACCTCTTGCTCTCACTATTGCAAATGAGGATTATCGAGTGAATTTGCTTGTATGGTATTGGTCGACTCCTGCGCTCAATAAATATGGTAAGCTCAGCCGTCGATTTAGCGAGATTCCTCAAAATTACATCTGGCAACAGCAAGGGATGCTCGAATTTATTAGCGATAATTATAAAAATTCCAGTATTATCTCTGACGCAATTAACCAATATAGTATTGGCAATTTGCTTAATTTCTTGCAAATCGGATTTAAAGAATAATATTAGCAGTTATGAATATACTTGGAATAATGACAGGCACATCGCTTGATGGAATAGATTATGCATTAGTCAATTTCCAGGAGGTGTCAAGCAAACCTACTTTTTCACTTATAGCAACACATTTTTTTGAATATACTGAAGCATTAAAAAATAAAATTCGCGGAATCATTTCTGAAAGCTTGCCTATTTCTGAATTTTCTCAATTTAATTTTTATTTATCATATTTATTTAATGAAAAATATCAAGAATTTCTTGATTTATATTCAATTAATCCAATCGATATTGATTGTATAGCAACGCACGGCCAGACAATCTGGCATAATCCTAATAATACATCATTTCTGGATAAGCAAATCCCATCCACTTTACAAGCTGGGAATATCTCTATACTTGCAAAATTAACAGGAAAGCCCGTTGTGGGTGATTTTCGCTCAGGCGACATTGCACTTGGCGGGCAAGGTGCACCACTTGTTACAATATTTGACTATGATTATTTCCATAATAATAATGAAGATAGGATTTTGCTTAATATTGGTGGGATATCGAATATCACGTATTTACCAAAAAATAGCAATTTATCCCAAATTCTTGCTTTTGATTGCGGACCTGGCAATATATTAATTGATGCTATTGCATCAGATTATTTTTGCGTTGCTTTTGATAAGAACGGCGCAATTGCAAAAAATGGCAACATAAATCATCAATTGCTTGATATTTTATTAAATGATGATTTTATTAGTAAATTACCTCCAAAATCTACGGGCAGAGAGAAATATAATAAATATTATATCGAAAAGGTACTTTCCTTAATTCCTTATCAAATTGGCAAAGAGGATATCCTACGAACTTTTACAGAATTCACTGCCACAGCAATTGCAAAAAATATAATTCAATTTGCAAATCCTCATTCTACTATTATTGCGTCAGGTGGAGGTAGAAGTAATATGTTTTTAATGGAATTACTGCATAATAAATTACCAAAAGCTAAATTTAATAATATTGAAGATTATGGTATTCCATCTGATTTTAAAGAAGCAATTGCTTTCGCTTATCTTGGTCATTTGAGATTAAATAATATGCCAGGGAATGTGCCTTTCGCAACAGGTGCGAGCCACTCAACAATTCTTGGAGCAATTGCACTTCCTTGAGATTGCGAAATTATTAAAAATACTAGAGAATTTTTGAAAATTCCTCAAGAAATGATTTTTCTTCTGCGTTAAGAGAATTAAAACCTTCTTTATTTATTTTATCTAAAATAGCGTTTAATATTTCTTCATTTTCTTGTGAATTTTCAGAGATTTTTAAATGATTTTCATCTTCCAAATCATCAGAAGCTACGAGGTTGCTCGCAGATAAATCACTGGTGGAATGCAATTTCTTCTTTTCACGCACTACTTCATCAGCAATTTTTCTAAGATCATTATAAGCACGATTGCGTCTATGAGGGAAATAATATTTCATAACAATATTCATCTGCAACTTTATAGCTCCCGCCGAAAGCAATCCAAATAAGATTGGAAAAATATATGCAAAATAATTATTGAAATCCACATTGATTGCATTTTCAATCCCAATTGAAATCCATATAGCATAAAGTACCGCAACTGCTTTATAATTATTGAGTGATTTTAGATGGATAATTTTTAATGAATCTTTCGGGAAAAGAAATATGCTTAATCCTAACACAAATGAAGTTAGCACATCTGTCCCATATAAATTTATATCTTTACCCCAAAATATTATTGTTTCGATGCAGGATGTTAAAGGTATTAACAATATTAATAATATATAGAACAAAAACTTATTGAAGTATTGCTCTAATGCAGGTGCAAAAATCAAAAAAGCAATTGCAAAAAATAGCAATGAAGTAAGTGATGGTTCAATAAAAGGATATAACAACAATCGCCAAAATTCAGTAAAATTTGCAAGATGCATAGGATTCAAAGCAATTAATTTATCTAAGTTCAAATGAGCAAAGAAGTTAATTGCTGTCATTACAGATATAAAAATTACAGAATATTTAGCAATGGATTTCATTAAAATTACACTCATCTACATATAGTAGACAATTAAAATGCCAAAAAGTTACATATTCTTAGAAAAAATTATTCCAATTCGCTTAAAAGTTTGTCAATTTTGGCGGCATCTACATTATAATAATAATCCTCATTTATGGCAATCATAGGGGATTCGCCACATGCACCCATACATTCCACTGCTTCGAGCGAAAATTTTCCATCCTGTGTGGTTTCAAGATTGCCAATTTTTAATTTCTCTTTGATATATTTATAAATATTATCGCCCCCAAGCAACATACAAGATACATTTGTGCAAACCTGTATATGATATTTGCCCATTGGCTTTTTGAAATACATTGTATAAAATGAGACAACTCCCTCTACACTTGAAGGAGGTACGCTTAGCAATTGAGCTATATATTCAATTATCTCAGGCGAAATCCATCCCCATTTCTTTTGTGCTAACCAAAGCACATCCATAATAGTTGATCTTATAGAAGGATATTTTGATTTAATCTTTTCTATTTGAGCGAGTTCTTCTGAATTAAAGCTTATTTCCATATTAGTAATTGAAATAATTTCAAAATTAATGAAATTTTCCGAAAAAATTGATAATATTTCAAATAATATCGTAAATGGATTCCTCACTTCGTTTGGAATGACATCACTACATAAACATATTATTTTCCCCTGTCATTCTGAACGTAGTGAAGAATCTATACTCAAAACCTTGAGAATTGATAATTTTTTATTATTTACCTTCCGGTATTTCTATGTATCTTTTCAATTCTTATCATATGCCTTCCACCCTCAAAATCCTCTGATAGAAATGCACGTATAATATCTTCCGCTTGTTGGTTAGTAAGTATCCTACTACCAAGGGTTAAGATGTTCGCATTATTATGACGACGTGCCATCCGCGCCATTTCTTCTGTTGTGCAGTCCGCTGCACGTATTCCCTGAACCTTATTTGCTACTATCGCCATTCCAATCCCTGTCCCACAAATAAGTATACCCATATCAGCAATAGTTGAAGCAACTGCTTCTGCTGCTGGTAAAGCAAAATCAGGATAATCAACTGGATCATTTGAATATGTTCCAAAATCGAGTACCTGATGCCCCATCATTTTAAGCAAATCTATTACTTTCTTCTTTAATTCATAACCCGCATGGTCTGATGCAACTGCAATTTTCATTATTCACAAATTATTAACAATATTATCTTAAAATTTTACTTTGATTGTGTAAAATTTCCCGTTATTCACCAAAAAATTTATATAACATAAATTATGTTAATATAAAGACGATTTTACACTCGTTTTTTTATATTTATCCACAATATTTTTGATTATAATCGCTTGAAAATTTTACAAATTATTGAATTATCCACTAAATTCACATACGTAACAATAATAATAAATTAATTAAATATTAAGATATATATTTAATTATTTCACACTAATATCTTCATCTTCATCTAACTCATCTAAATTATCTGTTAACTCCAATGCAAGAACAGGTGCAATTACATTTCCCGCAATACCGCGAATCGAACCATACATACCAATAGTATTTGCAATAACTTTATCGATTTGTTTTTCTCGCTCCTTCCATATTTTTTGCATTGCGCGTTTCTCACGGTCCATCTCATTTTTTAACGATGAAAATCCCTCTACAATTCCCTCTACCCTTTGCCGAAATTCATCGCTAACCAAATAATTATAAAGTGATTCCATCTTATCACCTTTGTTTTCTTGAGATGACAGAACAGTATATTCCCTGATGATCATTTCCCTCAAAACATAAGTCAATGCTTTAACATCGCTATAAGTACAAATCCAAATTCCATCCTTCCGACCGAATCTATCCATATCACGTGGCAAAGCTTCTGTAACAATTACAGCAATCATTGCGTTTTGCTCACGTTGGTCGTTTTTTAATTTTTCTATCCATCCATCGGAAAAGTTTTTTGTACGTTTGCTTTCGTATATAATTTTTCCACAGATATGCTGGTGCTGATTTACCACAGTTTGAATAACATCAGCCCCTTGAATTCCTTTCGGTACATCATCAATTAAATCAAATGGATATTCTGCTCGAAGAAATTCAGCAAGCGCCAGCTCCTGAACCTCGCCTTGCATCTGCATTGAGCCTTGCTCTGCTTTTCGCTTCATTTCATCAATCAACTTCTTTTGGTCTTCCAGCATCTTATCCCTTTCTTTGATTTTCAATTCATAACTTTCTTCTACTCGCTTTTGTATTTCTATCGCAATTTCCTCCCTTTTCTCAAGCATTTTTTTCTCCATGTCCAATTTCATTTGTTCTTCTCTGTCTTTAAGCTCGGCTTCTTTTTTTAAGAGGATTAGTTCCTTTTCCCGCAACTCTTTATTTTCGGCTTTATGTTTTTCATTTTCTTCTTCCAATTGCTTGATTTTTAAATCATATTTCTCTTGCTCGGATTTTCGAAGTTTTTCCCTTTCTGCTTCAATTGCCTCATTGACTCTCTTATCAAGCCTTTCTTTGAATAATGCGTTTTCGTTTGCTTTTCTTTTTTCGAACTCTTCTTTTTCTTTCTCTAATGCTTCTTTCTGTTTATAATAAATTGCTGCTTGCTGAGCATATTTCTTTTCGTATTCTTTACGAATTTGTTCTTCGGCTTGACTAAATAAAGCTGATTCAACAGGGAATTGGAACCCACAATTTGGACACTTTATTAAATTTTCCATATTAGCGCTTATTTTACAATCAATTTTTGTGCAGATATATGCCCATTTATATTTAATGAAACAATATACATACCACTTACTAGGTTGTTTGGAATGCTAAATGCATTTAATCCTTCTACTAAATTTAAGTTGTGTGTTAATACAATTTCGCCCGTTATTGTATATAAAGTCAATTCAGCTTTGGTTGTGGTGGAATTTGCATTAAACAATATATCAAATGCAGAATTGGGCTCTATTATGCTTGGAGCCAAAATAAACGTATTGCTCGACTCAAATGCTTCCTTTACATTATCAATTATTAAAACATCAGAATTGAACGTGATATTTCCTGTGGAAGAACCTCCAAATGCTGTAAAATATATATGATAAAAAAAGTCTTCATCTCTTTGGATAAAATATGATAAATTAGGTACAAGTGACCATCCGTTTTGCATATCGAATTTTTTCCATGTGTGCCCTATAGTAGAAATATTGGTGCTAAATGTAGATAAATCTGGTAACTCTGCATTCTCGGGTGGTATATTTTCTACTTTAACGACGGGAAGTTCATAATTTGTAAGTACACCCATTACAGAATAAGGTACAATATTTCCACTATCGTCACTAATCATTGCTATATATTTTGAAAATAGCAAATACCAATCAGATTTCAATGGCTCTAAATCCAAAAATTTATCTGAAGAAATTGAATAATATCCGAAAAGCTTACTTGTTGTTGATGATTTTGAAAATTCTCTAGTTATAGCATCAGAAGTATTAAGGTCTCTATATTTGAAAGTATAGGTGCCTGAAATTAAATCCTGTATAGTGAAAATATAATATTTCCCTTCGATTGAACGATAAATATAAAGCTTATCTCCAACAATTGCGTGGGTATTCATATCGTAATTGCCCCACCCGAAATCGCCTTCGGTTTCAAATCCGTCCCGTCCGCGGTTGAATGCTCCAACAGTCCATGTTGTATCTGAATTATACCATTCTACAAATTTCTCAGGATTAGATGTTAGCCCTGTTGTATCAATATTAGAATCGAAATCATCGTAAGTTTTACCCAGAATTTCCCATAACCTTGCACCCGCACCTGAATTAATCCGAATTGAAGCATTTTGATTATAGGAAAAAAATGCAATATCCCATGATGCCAATGGTATTGTAGTTTGTGTATTTGATGTTAAATCATACCATATTTGATTTGTATATTGTGGTCCGACACTTATATTTACCAATTCACCAAATGCAGGCAATATACTCCCTATTAATGCAATAAATACAATTTGAAAAATAATCTTTTTCATTTATAAACCCTTTATTTTTATAAATCCTTTATTAATAAATAATTCAAAATTAAGAAAAAAATAATCAAAATTGCTAAATTTAAATTAGAGTATTTAATATTATTTATATAATCTATAAATTTACAAGGGATTATAAGGATAGTTGCTTATACCACTGAATATTTAAATCTAAGAATTGAAGTTGTAAGTTCATTCTCACTTTAATGACACTTTATATGGCAAGTGGATAAGAAAGGAATCTAAAAAGCAAGGACGCATTTGCACTATCTTTCTATCACTCAAACAAAGCGAGGTTGGTATTGAAAAATGATCACTTAATTCGTATAAAAACTGTAAGTGCAAAAAATATGGAGCTTATAAATCTGAAACTCGAAATTTAGAATTACGACTTTCTTTACCTACTTTTCACACTCTAATTTTTCAAAATACCCCCGCAATTCATTAATTTTGTATTATTTAAATCAAATATTTATTATAATGCTTGTTTCAGGATGGGGAAATTATCCAAAAGTCGACGCTGATGTTTATACTATTGAAAAAATTCAAGATTTAATTAGTTATACTCAAAATAATAACGATTTAATAACACAAGGCAATGCAAGGAGCTATGGTGATTCTGCATTAAATAAAAATATTATTTCTACTTTAAAATTTAATCGTTTTCTTGATTTCGATACAGAAAATGGAATTATTACTGCACAATCGGGCGTCTTATTTTCGGAAATTTTAAAGATTTCTGTTCCAAAAGGTTGGTTCTTACCTGTCACCCCTGGCACAAAATATGTCACGCTTGGCGGTGCTATGGCATCCGATGTCCACGGCAAAAATCACCATAAACACGGCACACTCGGACAATATATTGAATCATTTGATATTTTGCTTGCTAATGGAACAATTCGGCATTGCTCTAAAACTGAAAATTCAGAGCTTTACTATTCAGCAATTGCAGGTATGGGATTGCTTGGTATAATAATTTCCGCAAGTCTGAAACTTACAAAAATTGAAACACCGTATATTAAGCAAAAAGTAATCAAAACCCGCTCGCTTGAGGAACTCTATGAGTTATTTGAAATTAACCGCAATTATACATATTCCGTTTCGTGGATTGATATTACAGGTGGTGCCAAACGTAAAGTCAATGGTTTGCTTATGCTCGGAGAACACGCCTTGAGCGATGAAGTCAAATCCAATAAGCAAAAGCCCGAAGTTGTGGCAGGCAATTTGCTAAATATCCCTATATATTTTCCCAATTTTGTGTTAAATCATTCCACTATAAAGATATTCAACACTTTATATTATGGTAAGGAATTACATAACGAGAAAAATGCAATAACATATTTTGATTCTTATTTTTATCCCCTCGATATTGTTAATAATTGGAATAAAGTTTATGGTCATCGCGGATTTTTACAATATCAATTTGTTGTGCCTCTTTCGTCAGGTTTGCAATCTATAAAGAAGATTCTTAATAAAATCAATGAGTATGGGCAGGCATCATTCCTTACAGTTCTAAAAACATTTGGCAAACGCAATGATTTTGTGCTTTCTTTCCCCGACGAAGGCTATACGCTTGCAATGGATTTCCCATTTACACGACGATTGCCCGAAATGTTCGATGAGCTTGATAAAATTGTGTTGGATTATGGTGGGAGGTTTTATTTAACAAAAGATGCGCATTTATCTCCCGATACATTCCGTCGCTCAAATCCCGAGATTGATAAATTCCTCGAAATTAAAGCAAAATATGACCCAAATAATAAATTTCAATCTTTACAGTCAAAAAGATTAGGATTCTGATGAAAAAAAATGTATTGATAATTGGTGGCACTTCCGATATTGGATTTGCAATTGCAAAGGAATTCGCGCAGCTTGGATTTGATATTACACTCGTTGGGCGCGATACCGAAAGGCTCAAAAGCAATGCAAGCGATTTGAGCATTCGCTATGGCGTTAATACTGATTATTATTATATAGACATTGAGCAACTGCAATCAATTGACGAATTTTTGAGCGATTATAATCAATCCCCCGACGGTATAGTGTTTGCAATCGGCTATTTAGGTAATCAAATTCAAGCACAAAATGATTTCGAGGAAGCAAAAAAATTGATAGATATAAATTTTACTAATGCAATGAAATTGCTAAATCATTTTGCAAATCAATTCGAGCAGAAGCAATCGGGCTTTATAATTGGTATAAGCTCAGTAGCAGGAGATAGAGGCCGCCAAAGCAATTATATTTATGGCGCAGCAAAAGCTGCTCTTTCTATATATCTATCAGGATTACGAAATCGTCTTGCAAGCAAAAATGTGCAGGTCATTACAGTTAAGCCGGGATTTGTCCATACAAAAATGACTGCAGGGCTTCCCCTTTCAAAACTTATGACTTCTGAACCCGAGGCAGTTGCTCGAGATGTCGTTAAAGCTTGGAAACATCATAAAGATGTAATTTATACAAAATCGATTTGGAAATGGATAATGTGCCTTATTAAATCATTGCCTGAAAAGATCTTTAAAAAAACAAATTTATAAAATCATTTATCATTAATTTTAAATTTATAATTATGAAGATAAATAATAATTTAAATCGATATATAATATCATTCACATTAGTAATAGCATTGTTATTCGCGTTTTCTTATACTTCATTCTCACAAAAAAATCAAAAATCCACACCAAAAAGTAAAAATCAAGAAACACAAGCTCAAAAATCTACGGATCAAGATGACAATATGCATTATAATCTTGGCGTAATTGCAGCAGAAAATAAAAATTTTTCTGATGCTCTAAAAGAATTTACTGCTGCTTTGGCAATTAATCCCAAAAATACTTTTGCTCTTTACGGCAAAGGTAGTGTCTATTATCAAATAAAGCAGCTTGATTCTGCAATTGTATATCTAAATAAGGTGCTTGCATTAAAGCCTGATGATGAACTTGCGCTTGGTTTGAGAGCTGCTTCGTATCAGCAACTCGAGAAATATCAACAAGCAATTGCCGATTATCATAAATTAATTAATCACGACACAACTAATCCTCATTATTTTCTTAATCTTGCGTATTGCTATCAAATGTCCAGCGACACAACACAAGCAATAAAATATTATAAAATTGCTGAAAGCAAAGGCGATACAACTATGGAGCTTTATTACAACTTGGCAAGCATTTATGCAAGCAAATTGAATTTTAAGCAATCGCTTGAGTATGTGGATAAAATATTAGCGAAAAATCCTGATTTTAGTGAAATTTATGACCTTCAATTGTATAATATTATGAAAATATATAATTGCGATAGCGCAATCCACCGCTATTCTGCTATTATCGATAAAATTGAACATAAAGCACGCAATCTACTCGAAATTGGTATTTGCAAGCTGGGCGAAAAAGAATATCCTACTGCAATTGCTTTATTTACAGAATCATACAAAATCGATAGCTTAGAGATCCTCAATCTATATTATCGTGGCTTTGTATATGCGCGTTTGGATAGCATAGACCAATGCATAGAGGATTTAGAAAAATTTATTGCATTATCTAAATCACAACCCAATTATAACGAATTCCAATTGAGCGCCCAAAAGCAATTGGATGTAATGTTGCAGAAAAAGAATTTAGGGCAATAATTTCACATATTTAGTATAACATTTATTTTTATTATTATATATTCACTCCTTCTAATTTTTTCTTATTTTTTTCCTCCTTTTTTCGTCTTATTAAATTTTATATTGGAAATAAATATTTCTAAATAATAATTGAATTTAATATAACGTACAAAATTATGCAGATTAAAGAAAATAGATGGTTGCTCATCGCAATTGTAATTGGCTCTTTTTTCAATAGTTTTATGTCATCATCGCTAAATATTGCAATGCCTGTGATTGATGCACAATTTCATATAGGTGTTGCGCAGGTTGCTTGGATTTCAAAGTCATTTCTTTTAGCTTCTGCAATTGGATTGCTACTTGGGGGATGGATCTCCGACCATTTCGGTAGATTATTTGGACAATTTATATCGATGGCACTTGCCTCAGGAATGATTTTATTTATAGATAATATTAATGCAAGCATATTTGATTATAAAGGCTTATTGCTTGCATCAAAATTATCTTTTATTGTATTTGGTATATTAAGTTGTGTCGGCGTATATTTATCATATCAAAGAGTGGAATCAAAAATCAGGCAAACAGCTCCTTGATTCATAGTCTATCTTCCTTCTTCTTGAAAGAGAGTTGTCTCTTTAACTAATAACCTTATAATACAAAAAAGAGATATTGTTGAAATAAGTATAATCAAAAAAGCAGTATCCAAATGAAATAATTTATGTTGGACGTAATTAAGTAATATATTAACAAAAACAAAAGATAACATCATACTTGTAAATCCAAGATATTCGTATTTAATTGCTTTTTTAACAGAAAATGATAAATTTGGTTTTTTATAATTTCTTAATTTATATGGTAATATTGGTGTTGAATTTGCGTAATTAATATATTGCTCTCCAAATTTTCTTTGCAGAAACATTTCTTCAGCAAACATAATTCTCTCATAATAAAATAAGAAACAGACGATAGTAAAAATTGCGAAAGAAAAATTTCCTGCGTACATTATTATACCAACCCACATTAATAAATTGCCAATATATAAAGGATGGCGAGTAATGGAATATAGTCCCGTCTGATTAATACATTCTGCAATTTGAGTTTGAGTATTGCGCCCGCTTGTGCCTCTTGATACATAACCTACAACAAAAATTCTTGTGATTAAACCTAAAATGGAAACAATAAAGCAACATATTACCCAAATTAAATTGTTATAATCATAATTCTTATTTGGCTGCAATATTAGAAATGGGATAACAAGTATAAAAAATACGAGTGGTATCCAACTCCTATTTTTAAAAAAATAATTACCTTCCTTTTCCAGTGAATTTAGAAGCATAGAATACCTCTCTCTTCTTATGTTGAGTAAATAAGTTATTTATCTATTTAATACAAATTAATACAAAATTAGGCTATCTTATTGAAAATATAATATAAATAAAATATTTTGAAATATTTGCTCAATGACAAAATTCAATATTGGAAAATTAGGGAATAATTATGGTAAATTAAATTTTCACAAATATTTTTCTTGAATCATCCATTAAATTCCCTTTAAGTTTTATTATATAAATACCACTTGATAAATTAGAAATGTCTATTTTCAAATAATCGGAATTACGTATTAATGGACATTTAGATTCATTTCCTAAAATATCGAATATTTGGATTTGAGAATTATTTATCAAGTCGATATCATTTAAATTAATTGTAATATAATCATTTGCGGGATTTGGATAGATAGTAAAATCAGATTTAATGTAATTATCTTTAATATCAGTTGTATTGATTGGCACACAAGCACTCCGTCTAATATCCCTTCTGAACATTAACCAATCAGGTCCGCCTTTACTTCCAGTAGAAATAGCATAAGCTCTGCCATAGTTATTTTGTATGGCAGGGTATTCTGAATAACCACCAACAACAAATACATCCAAATAACCATCCTGATCGAAATCAGCAATAATAGGTCCATGGTCAATATTAAAATCTTTACCGATATGATCAGCTAAATTTATATCCCAAATATAGCTACCATCGCGCCCTGATAAAGCAATTACATCACCTTTGCTCGAACCATAGACAACATCTAAAATTCCATCATTATCGACATCAGATATAGCCGCACCTCTAAATGATGTTGCACAATATGGTATTGATTGACTCCATAAAAGCTCTCCATTATGATTTACTGCTGATATTTTGCTATAATTAATAAATACTATTTCATAGAATCCATCATTATCAAGATCCGCTATAGAAGTTGGGGCACCAATATAAAAAACATTGAGGAAAGAAAAATCGAAAACAATGCTACCATCTTCCCCATTAAGTACATAAAGATGCCCATCATACGAACCAATTGCAAGCTCGGGTTTATTATCTCCATCAATATCCGCAAATGATGCACCATGATACATTACATTATTGGGTGCCGATGTCTTCCAAAGTAATGTATGATCATACCCCCTATAACCATAGATACAATGTGTTGTATCGAAACTCCAATTTGCAACAACAAAATCAAGCACTCCATCATCGTCAAGATCTAATAATGCGGGCTCTGTCTGTATCCACGAATTCGTATCAACCGTTTGCACCCACTTTAAATTGCCATTTTCAATATTCAAGCACCGTACGGTTCCGTTAAATTCCCCAAATAACATTTCTTGTTTGCCATCATTATCGATATCGCCAATAGTTGGTGGAGAATCGCTTCCATTACTATTTGCTATCCATTTAACTCTACCCGTTGCTCCGTTTATACAAAATGTTTTAGGTACACAAGAACTTGTTAATAAAATATCGAGCGTATCATCATTATCTGCATCATAAATTACAGGTGCTGCATCATTACAACCCCCTGTATTGTATTTCCATAGCAATGTACCATCCTCAGCATTTAAAGCATATACACAGCTATCATTACGATAACAGCCAAATACAATTTCCAATTTGCCATCTTTGTCTATATCCCCTGCACAAGCATTTCCATACGACATATCTTTCACATCATACCACCATTTAATTTGCGGTACTTGGCAATAAACTTCCACTGATTGTACTAAAATAATTATTAATAATATTGGAAATATTTGTTTCATAATTAATATAAAAATTAATAAATAAAAATTACGAAAAAATTTAAAATTAATTGTATGAGTGCATATTGCAGACGCCCCTAAATGGGATACGCGCAACATATAAGACACGTTCAACGTGTCCATACAATATGCAACAGAGGGCTTCAGCCTTCTGCGTTGGATTCTGCACTAAGGATGGCGCAGGCATACATAAAATGAGCAAAGATGCTCATTCCACATAAGATTTACAGCAATTGGCTCTCTAATGCATTGTCCCACTTTTCTTGCAAGCTTCGTCTATCAGTGTTAATTACATTGTTTATTATAAATTTATCTTCAATTACCTTACCAAGTTTGAAAAATGGAACATTATATCTTTTGCAAGTATTTTCAAAATCTTTGATTTTATCAGTTGGTAATGTAATAATAATTCGCGACTGCGATTCACCAAAAAGATTGCCTAATGATAATTTGCCAATATCTACATTGCACCCATATTCCCTTGACGCTATTGACATTTCAGCTAATGCAATTGCTATACCACCTTCGGCAACATCGTGCGCTGCATTAATTATATGGTTATGAATTAAATCAAGTATTAATTTCTGCAATTCAATCTCTTCTGCTAAATTTATCATTGGTGCTTTGCCTAAAATTTTGTCCGTAATAATCTTTATGACCTCACTGCCACCAAGTTCCTCGCGATTGTTCCCAAGAAGATATATTATATCGCTATTTTGTTTAAATTCGAGACTTATTTTGTCGTCAAGATTATCAATAATTCCAAGCATACCGATTACGGGCGTAGGGAATATTGCATTATTTTGCGATTCATTATGAAAGCTGACATTCCCTCCCGTAACAGGAGTATTCAATGCAATGCAGGCATCCCGAATACCGCGTACAGCTTCTGTAAATTGCCAATATACTTCAGGATCGTAAGGATTACCAAAATTTAGACAATTTGTGATTGCAATTGGTTCAGCACCAACGCAAGCAACATTACGTGCTCCCTCGCAAACAGCAGCCAAGCCACCCTGATATGCATCCAAATATACATACCTTTCATTGCAATCTGTTGAAAGCGCAATTGCTTTGCCTGGAATTTCTTTTAATCGAATTATCGCAGCGTCGCCACTTATCGATACAGTATTTGTAAGCACCTGTGAATCGTATTGTTCATATACCCATTTCTTTGAAGAAATTGTCGGGGATGAAATCAATTTCCAAAACAGTTCTTCATTGGAATATTTATTTTCTAATTTATTAAAATCATAATTATTTAATTCATCTAAATAATGTGGTCTTTTCGTCTCTCTATCATATTGTGGAGCACCACCACCAAGCACAAGCGATTTTGCGGGAACATCCACAACTAATTTGCCATTTCTGTATATTTTTAAATTCTCTTCAGCAATGACCTCGCCTACCTGAGTCAATGGAACATCCCATTTTTGGGCAATCTTTTGAGCTATTGCATCTTTACCTTTTTCAATCACAAGCAACATTCTCTCTTGCGATTCCGAGAGCATAATTTCGTAAGCAGACATTTCATTTTCACGCAATGGCACTTTATCCAAATCTATTAGCATACCCACGTCCCCGCGGGCACTCATTTCAGAAGTTGATGAAGAAATACCTGCCGCTCCCATATCTTGAACACCGACAAGCACGCCTGTATCAAGCATTTCTAACAATGCTTCAAGCATAGTTTTTTCAGCGAAAGGATCGCCAACCTGCACGCTCGGACGTAGGCTTTCAGATTTTTCATCAAATTCACGAGATGCAAGCAACGAAGCGCCGTGAATGCCATCCCGGCCCGTTCGACTCCCGAGAATATAAACAGGGTTACCAATACCCTTCGCGGTTGCTGATATAATTTTATCTTTATGCACAATTCCCACAGCTTCGGCATTTATCAAAGGATTATCCTGATAACAATCGTCAAAATATACCTCACCACCAACTGTTGGTACGCCAAATGAATTACCATAATCGCCAATCCCTTTGACTACACCTTTTAGCAAATATTGAGTTCGTGGATTATTTAATTCACCAAACCTCAAAGAGTCAAGCGATGCAATAGGTCTGGCTCCCATCGAAAAAATATCGCGCAATATACCGCCGACGCCTGTTGCTGCCCCTTGATATGGCTCAACAGCGGAGGGGTGATTGTGGCTTTCTATTTTAAATGCAATTGCATAGCCATTGCCAACATCCACAAGTCCCGCATTCTCGGCGCCAGCTTCCACAAGCAATCTTCCACCGCTACGAGGAAATGTTTTAATCAATTTTATAGAATTTTTATAAGAACAATGCTCGCTCCATAGCACACCATATACACCCAATTCCGTATAAGATGGAACACGTCCAAGAATATTCAAAATCATAGAGTATTCTACTTCATTCAATCCTACTTCAAAAGCAGTTTCAACAGAAACAGGAACTTCACTATAAACATTTTCGTTCATAAAATGATAATTTAATAAATTGTAAAATTAAGGAATTTCAAAAATATAGATATAGCAATAGCATCCCTGCTTGAGCAGGGGGTATTCAATATACCTATTTTTGAAACAAGATGGCGGAGATACATTATATTTCGAAAATATGAGTTGAGCTGTAAATATATACAGAATTATAAAAATAAATAATATATATATTTTTTATTATATTTGTATTTTTAAATATTTCATATTATTAAGTATAAGTCTTTAATTGATATAATAAATAAAAGAAGGTGAAAAAATGGAAATTAAAAACTTTTTACACCAAATCAGATCGCTCTTGATCAATAATATTAGAAATTTAATATTTATGAGCTTATTTATATTCGTTTGTTTTGGATGTGATGAGCCATCTGCGGTAGACAATGTAGACAATAGTGAGAAGTTATTTGTAATTATTCAGTCAACTTTTATTAATGACCCACAATCGCAATATGAGTTCATATATTTGAGTTTATGTGATACAAATGTTAGTATTTTGAAAATACCTACATCATCCCCTAATCAACTTGAAAAAATTGAGACCTCTATTTCAAAAAGAGAATGGACTCTTATAAGTTTATCATTTAATATGGATAGCGTAATGGCAATGGACTCAGTATATATGGATGGAACTCCTACGACAAAAATATGCCTAGACATAATAACAACATTGAGGTCCAAAAGCATTACATACGATCCTAACTATCCTAACATAGAGCAAAATATAGCTCCAATTGATTTATTAACTCTATTATTAAACAATATTCTGAGTAAGTATGAGTAAAACATAAATAATAATATTTTACATTTAGCTTAAACATAAATATCTGAACCGTTTACAAAAGTTAGAATCCAAAAACAAGAGATACTTTTGGCATATAATTATTTTCCAATATTTTTATAATTTTGTTATATAAAATAATATCGAATGCGAGGTAAAATATATATATTAATATTAGCAAGTGTGTTGCTCTATGGATGCGATGTATTTAAAACACGCACACCCGAGGAGCCTGACCAAAGCTCTACAATATATCAGCCCGCAACCTCTCCAAGTGTATTATTTAGCAATTTTACAACAGCATTTAAAGAACTAAATGATGCGGAATATTATAAATGCTTTATTGCAAGCGATAGCACGATAAAATATCAATTTATACCTGAGCCAACATCTGCTGCACGTTATCCTGCTGTATTTTTAAATTGGTCAGCAGATAATGAACGGACATTTATTCTCGGATTAAAATCTTATCTTGAACAATTGACAAAACCTGATTTGCAATGGGAAAATAGCAATTACGAATTACAAACTGCTGATTCGGCTATACTATTAGCACAATATACAATAGATATTACTGCAAAAAATGAGATTACAACTTATCGCGGGACCTCACGTTTAACATTTTATTTAGCAAGTGATGGAATATGGAAAATCTCTAGGTGGCAAGATATGACTTTCAGCACAGGTGATACATCGCAAACCTGGAGCAGTTTAAAAGGGCAAATTTCATTTTAAAATACGTATGGATGACAAAATTGATGAATAAAGCAAATTGGAGAATTGTGATAATAACAGCTGCTATAATGATGTTCTTTGTTGCATGTGATAATCCTTTTGCACCAAGATATCAGGAATCATCTTCTAACAGTGGATTGCTTAATTCACAGCAAACGATAGATGGCGTTTTTGACAATTTCCGTTATGCTTATATTTTCCGTGATACGCTTGTTTATGGTAATTTGCTCGACCCTGATTTTACATTTGTATTCACAGATTATGATAAGGGCGTTGATGAATCCTGGGGACGAGACCAAGAAATGCTCACAACATATCGTATGTTTCAAGCAACGCAAAGTATGGATTTGGTTTGGAATGATATATTAATCAATGTTGGGGATACATTGATTCGAGATGTATCGCGCAGTTTTGTATTGACAATTGTATTTAATCCATCAGATATTGTGCGAGTAAATGGTATAGCAAATTTTAGATTAAAATGGGATACTGAAAATAATCGATGGAGGATATTGACCTGGCGAGATGAATCGAATTATTAGCGAATGACTTCCCATTCTTTCGAAGCGGACTTCCCACGAAAATCAACTGATAGAGAATTCATTATCCAAAATAAAATTGTTTTAATATATCCATATTTTCTAAATCGACGCGGGGATTCAAGTACAACAAGTTTGCGTTCAAATTTAATTTTAGCAATTTTCGCAATGCGTTTAAAAAGATCATAATCTTCACCTGCAACAAGTTCAGGATTATATCCACCAATTTTATTGAATATATCCTTACGGATAATTTGGCATTCACCTCTGCCCATTCCAATTCCTATAAAATTCAAAAAGCGAATATAATTATTGTGAAAAGAATAAAAGAAAAAATCGCGGAACTTTCTCTCTTGTGGTAAAGAATAGACCCAGCAGCATAAAGCTTGATATGGTGAGTTTTTATTATCTGCCCAATTGCGTATATAACTAAAGAAAATGTCAAGATCCTTTGGGATAGTATCGGCATTTATAAAAATCAAGACACACCCTTGTGCTAATTCCGCACCTTTATTTCTACCTTCCGCTATTGTCTGCCGGCGGTTTTCTTTATGCACATAAATTTTATCAGCAAATTCCTTTGCAATTTCAAGAGTTTTATCAGTGCTACCACCATCGCTTATAATAACTTCAAAATTATATTTATCTTTTAATTCTTTTGTATATACATTTTTTAATATTGGAAGGATTTTCTCCTCTTGGTAAGTTGGAATAATTATGCTCAATAAAGTTTGTGTTGAAGAAACAGTGCTAATTATAGGTTTCTTCAATGAATTTGTAGAAGTGCGAATATTTGGTAGAGTAGGTGACTTTTCGTTAAGCATTATATCTAAAAAAATTCAAAATTATCAATTTTTCAGTAAAGACTGAACATATTTGATTTTATTTAGAAAAACATCTTGCAAATCCCCGATTGATAATTGATTAAGCATCTCATAAATATCATTGCGAAGAGATGACCAACGGTGATGAACGGGGCAGGGATGTTCATCGCTGCAATATCTGAATCCCAACAAGCAATTTTCAAATACGTATTTGCCATCGATTGCTTCAATAATTTGCAAAATAGTTATATTATTCCCATTTTCCACAAGGCAAAAGCCACCATTTTTGCCTTTTTTTGAAGTTAAAAATCCTGCATATTTTAATTCCTGCAATATTTTAGCGCAGAACATTTTAGGAATTACAAGTTCTTCTGAAATAGAACGAGCGTCAGCACCATGATTATTGCCTTTTGTTGCTAGCAATAACATAGATTGAATTGCAATTTCTGCTCTTTTTGAAAATAACACTGTCATAATATATATTTATAAGTATAATAATCATCTCCAATAATTACCCTTTAAAAAAAGGGGTAGGGGGATGCTACCTGCGGTTAGCTAAAGTCACCTGTTGCGAATGTTCTATATTTGCAGCAAGGGTTTCAGCTCTCAGAAATAGGATAACATCTCCATTAATCCTCTCTCTTATAAAGGGGAAAAATTAATAATTCAAAAATAAGAATATTTTGTATAATTTATCTCAAGGCTCTGCCGTAACCTGCGATTGTATGAAAAGCAGAATATCTGTCCAAATTATCGTGGATGACTCCATTGCTTGTGCTTGCGTGGATAAATTCAGAATTGCCAATATAGATTCCAACGTGATTGACTGTGCCGTGACTTTTGAAAAATACTAAATCGGCAGGTTCAAGTTCATTTTGCCTCACATGCAAAGTGTAATTATATTGAAGTTGTGCAGTGCGTGGCAAATTTATGCCTACACGCATAAAGACATTTTGAACAAATCCCGAGCAATCCACGCAATTTTCATCCTCACCACCGTAACAATATCGTGTGCCAATCCATTTGTCTGCTTCATTTAATACAGTCCGTTGTTTTTCATTCATCGAGAGATATGAGGATGTGTAATTTTGTTTTTTGGATTTATTTTGGCTTTTGTTATTATTAGAAGAATTTGCTTTCTCTGTCTTAGAAGCGTTGTTTTGTGTTGTGAATCGAGTAGTCGACTGGCAAGCGTTAATCAGGCAGATTAGTAGTATAACTGGTAATATTTTGCAAGCAAATTTCATAACTTAATATAATCAAAAATAATACCAATTTACAATACTTGTATATTTCTTTACGAAATATATGTTATGCAATATTTCAATTGTTCTAACTTCTTTAAATAATTATTATTATAAAATATATGGCAGATACAATTGTTGCATTGGCGACCCCTCCTGGTATAAGTGGAATTGCTGTAATTCGGCTTTCAGGCGATGATGCAATTGATATTGCATCATCTTGCTTTAAAGGGAAAATCGATTTACGGAATTCGCCAACGCATCGTATTTACTATGGAAAAATTGTTAATAATTCAGAATGTATTGATGATGTAACGCTTTCAATATTCCGTAAACCTAATTCATATACAGGTGAAGATGTTGTTGAAATATCCTGCCATGGTGGGATGATTATTTATAATGAAATTATAAAGAAATTAATACATAATGGAGCGAGATTAGCGCAACCGGGTGAATATACCAAGCGGGCATTTATCAATGGAAAAATGGACCTTTTGCAAGCAGAAGCAGTAGCAGATTTGATAAATTCTGTATCATATATTTCAGAGCAAACCTCTGCCCGGCAATTATTTGGAGAATTCACTAAGCAAATAAGCAAATTTCGTAAAGACTTAATTGATATTGCATCGTTACTCGAAATTGAACTTGATTTTACAGATGAGGATGTTGAATTTGTTTCAAAAACAAAAGTTAAAAATAAAGTAATAGAAATTATAAACTTTGCTCAAATATTAATTGATTCTTATAAATCGGCACAAATTCTACGGTCAGGATATTTTGTTGCAATTGTGGGTTATCCCAATTCTGGGAAATCCACATTATTCAATACTTTATTAAAAAAAAATAGAGCAATTGTAAGCGAGATACCAGGAACTACACGCGATTATCTTGAGGAATTTATATATTTAGATGATATTCCAATAAAATTGATTGATACTGCGGGTATCCGCCAAACAACTGATATAATTGAAATAGAAGGAATCAAATTTGTTGAATCATTGCTAGAGCAAAGCAATCTAATTCTTGTTTTGAATGATGCCTCAATTTCAATGGATAATTCAAATAATCTATATAATGAATTAAATAAAAGATATACCTCAGCAAATACATTGTTGATACAGAATAAAATAGATAAAATTATAAATATTGGTAATTTTGAACAAACCGAAAATGAGATTTATATATCAGCAAAGTTAGGAACGGGAATTGATAAATTAACAAAAGTGATTTCTGAAAATGCAATAAAATCAATAAGCAGAGAGCAAGATATATTGCTTAATCTTAGGCATTATGCAATATTAGAAAATGTAAAGAAAAATCTTGAAGATGCATTGAAATCGATTAATGATAATATGGGAAATGAATTTATAGCAATTGATATTCGTTCGGCATTAAATCATCTTGGAGAATTAACGGGCGAAGTATATAACGAGGAAATATTGAATAATATATTTTCAAAATTCTGTATAGGGAAATAAATGTTCCACGTGGAACAATTTATATATTATAAAAATGATAGAAAATAGATACGATATAATTATAATAGGTGGCGGCCATGCGGGAATTGAAGCAGCATATGTAGCTTCAAAGATGGGGGCAAAAACTGCACTTTTGACGATGAGCGAATACACAATGGGGCGCCCATCCTGCAATCCATCTATTGGCGGTACTGCAAAGGGCCATCTAGTAAAAGAAATTGATGCACTTGGTGGGGCAATGGCTTTGCTTGCTGATAAAGGTGGATTGCAATTTAAAATGTTGAATAAATCGCGTGGTCCTGCAGTTTGGTCACCACGCTCACAAATTGATAAATTAATTTATCCTTGGATTGTTCTGGAATTTCTATCAAAACAAGAATATTTGACGATTTTAGAAACAACAGCAAAAGAAATATTAGTTGAAAAACATAAAGTCAAAGGCATTCGCACAAATAACAATCAAATATTATATTCAAATTGCGTGATACTATCGGCGGGTACATTTTTGAATGGATTAATGTGGACAGGACTACAATCAACACCAGGCGGAAGAATTGGTGAACCCGCCGCAGATAAAATATCGGATTTATTGAAATATATAGGATTTGAAGTTTCAAGATTGAAAACAGGGACACCACCACGTGTGAAATCTAATACAGTTGATTATTCAAAGACAGAATTGCACCCTGGAGATGACAATCCTGAACCATTTTCTTTCAGAACTGCGGAAGTCAAAAATGTTGTGATGTGCTATGCAACAAACACTAAAGCTGAAACTCATGATATTTTGCGCACAGGCTTCGATGAATCGCCAATGTTTACAGGACTAATACATGGAGTTGGACCGCGATATTGCCCATCAATTGAAGATAAAGTCAATAGATTCGCAGACAGAGATTCACATAAGATTGTGCTTGAACCCGAAAGCGTTCATTCTCAATCCATATATGTTAATGGATTTTCTACAAGTCTACCAAAACAAGTGCAAGCCGATGCTCTGAGAACTATTCCCGGACTTGAAAATGCAGAGGTATTGCAATATGGATATGCAATTGAATATGATTATTTCAATCCATACCAATTGAAGCCTACATTAGAAACAAAGTTAGTTGATGGATTATTTTTTGCGGGGCAAATCAATGGTACATCGGGTTATGAGGAAGCTGCTGCTCAGGGATTAATTGCAGGAATTAATGCTGTATTGAAGATACGCAATGACGATCCATTCATCTTAAAACGTAATGAAGCATATATTGGCGTGTTGATTGATGATTTAATCAATAAGGAGCATAGCGAACCATATCGCATTTTTACATCAAATGCAGAATATAGATTGCTATTGCGACAGGATACTGCGTATTATAGATTATCTAAATATGGACATAAATATGGCTTATTGAGCGATATAGAATTTGATAAAATACAAAGGAATCAAAATTTACTTCAAGCGGGGCTTGAAATTGCAATGCAAACAAGTATAAAACCTGCTGATGTCAATGATTATCTTGAAGAAATTGAGGAAAATACAATTTCTGAAACAATCGATCTCTATACACTTGCTAAACGTCCGAAAGTGGAACTGAACAGATTAGTAGATCATTTGCATTTGAATGGTATTTATTCAAAAATAAAATCAAAAAAGGATTTATTAAATCAAATTGAATTAGAAATTAAATATTCGGGATATATACAGAGGCAATTGAAAGAAGTTGAATATTTTTTGCAAAATGAAGAGAAAATTATACCTGATAGCTTTGATTATACTAAAATTCCATCTATATCGACTGAAGCAAGAAATAAATTAATGAAAATACACCCGAAATCATTGGGACAAGCCTCTCGTATTCAAGGTGTATCGGCAACGGATATTTCAATTATTTCATTATTTTTGAGAAATTAATGTTTCACGTGGAACAATTATGAAAAAACGCATTGTAATACTCGGACCATTTGGAAAAGTTGGCGAAGCAATAACTAATCTATTAGTACAGGAAAAGAATTGTGATGTTTTTGCTTTATCAAAATTAACAGATGAAAAAACTAAATATTGGAAAAATTATCACATTAATATAGATATATTAGATTTTAATGAATTGCGTAATATTTTTGCTTTTGCAAAACCCGATATTATAATCAATGCTGCTGCCTACACGAATGTGGATGATGCGGAAATTGAGCGAGCAGAATGTTGGAAATTGAACGTTGATTTAGTCAATCGACTTGTCCGCTATGCAAAGATTTATAATTCTCATTTGATTCATTTTTCGTCCGATTATATCTTTGATGGCGAAGCTGGTCCCTACCTTGAAACATCTCGCCCTAATCCTATTAATTTTTATGGAAAATCCAAACTAGCTTCAGAAAATCAAATAAAACTTGCAAAAATTAGAAGTTCAATCATACGCACTAATTTGCTTTTTGGTCATACTGCTCTAAATAAACCAAATTTTGTTTCGAATCTTATAGATAGCCTAAAACATAATCAAAAAATAAAAGTTGTCGATTCTCTTTATTCCTCGCCTATTCTTACTAACGATATTGCTTATGGAGTGATACGTATCATCCTTTTGGAAGCTTATGGAATATATAATTTCTCAGGTCCAAATTATCTTTCACGTTATGGAATTGCAAAAGCTGTTGCTGATGTTTTTGGATTTAATCAAAGTTTGATAACTCCAATTGAATTAACCGATATTGAATTCCAAGCTCGCAGACCCATCAAAGCAGGATTACTAAATCAAAAAGCTCAAAAACAATTAGGTATTCAATTCCAAAATATAACTGATGCTTTAGGTGAATATAAGAGTGTTTTGGAATTACATCAAACAGTTCGTGATATGGCAACTGTTAAGCATTACCACAATTAAATTGCATATAAGATATATTTGACAATTATTTCTCTCTCAAATAAACGGATTATTTGATTATATTCTTTTTACTACAATTTCCACAAAATTTTTCATTAAATCAGGTAATTTGTCAATATCTTTTGCACCAGCTGTTGCAAGATGAGGTCGCCCCCCTCCACTTCCTCCAAGATATTGTGCAGCAATGCTGACAAGTTTTCCCGCAGGATATTGATTTTTTACATCATCAGTAACAACACAACATAATTGCACAGTCTGATTATTTACGCTTGCCAATAATCCTATTCCATTATTGCGGAGCTTATTTCTAAGATCATCGCCTAGCACACGCAATGAATCTATATCGATATCTTCGATTGTTCCTGTTGCAATCATTAATCCGTCGAATTTTTGCGCTGATTTGATAGATTGGTCAATGATTGATTTTAATTTCTCTATATTGCTTTGATTTAACAATTTTTCTAATTGCTTTACCTGCTCTAAAGCTTCCTGATGTTCCTTTACTTTCTGAGATATTGTATTTTGTAATTCATAAATATATGATTGAATAGCTATGCTTGTTATTGCTTCAATCCTTCTTACTCCTGATGCAATTGAGCCTTCTGAAATAATTTTAAATAATCCAATTTCTTCAGTATTTTGAACGTGTGTGCCACCGCATAATTCGATGGAAAATCCTGCATCCATTGTTATAACACGTACTATATCGCCATATTTCTCATCAAAATACATCTTGATTTTTGGATTTTTTCGAGCTTCTTCAAGTGGAATTTCTTTGATTATTACAGGGTGAGCTTCAAGTATCTTTTCATTTACAATCGATTCAATTTGTTTTATTTCCTCAGCTGTTATTTTTTGGAAATGATTAAAATCGAACCTTAAATAATCGGGCGTTACAAGTGAGCCTGCTTGCTTTATATGATTCCCAAGCACTTGCCGCAATGCCTCGTGAAGCAAATGTGTTGCACTGTGATTTTTCATTATTAATTTCCGCCTGCGAACATTTACTTTGGAAATAGCAATCTCACCAATCAATGGTTCTACGTCTCTATCGCATATTATTACACTTGCACTTCCAAATTTCTGCACATCTTCCACGTTATATAATTCGCCACCAAGCAAAATTGTGCCTGTATCTGCAACCTGCCCACCACTTTCTGCATAAAGGCAAGTTTTATCAAGAATTAATTTGTTGTCTCTTACCCAAAGAATATGTCCCTCTTCTTCGTATTTATCATATCCTGTAAATTTTGTTATATAATGTTCATCAGGTTGCAAAACTTCATATTTATGATTTTTTCTTGATTGACGTGACCTTTCACGTTGCTCGTACATAAATTTTTCAAAGCCTTTTGTATCTACCGTAAGATTTTGCTCTTTGGCTAGTAATTGAGTTAAATCTAATGGGAATCCAAATGTATCATATAATAGAAATGCATCCTGTCCTGAGATTTCCTTCAATTCGATAGTGTCTTGCTTATTAATGATTTCTAAGAATTTTGCTAAGCCTCTATCAAGTGTTGATAAAAATGCTTCTTCTTCTGCTTTAACAACTTTTTCAATTGTCTGTTGCGATGATTTTAATTCAGGGAAAGTATCACCAAGAGTTTCAATAACTTGTGGTACTAATTTATATAATATCGGTTCTTTGAATCCTAAATTTCTGCCATATCGTGCAGCACGTCTCAAAATACGACGGAGAACATAGCTTCTGCCCTCATTTCCGGGTATTGCTCCGTCTGCAATTGCTATTGATAATGTTCGGATATGATCTGCAAGCACTCGCATTGCAATACCATCAGGATGTGAAGGATTAGAAGGGTATTTTCTATTACTTAATTTCTCAATTTCATTTATAATTGGCTGAAAAATATCCGTATCATAATTCGATGTTTTGCCTTGTATTACAGCCGTAACGCGCTCGAAACCCATTCCTGTATCTACAAACTTTGCCTTTAATTCCTCAAGTTCACCATTTTCTTTGCGATTATATTGTATAAAAACAAGGTTCCATATTTCAATAACATCGGGTGACCCCGTATTGACAAGATTTAATCCACTCAAATCCTGCGTTCGGTCATAATGAATCTCTGAGCAGGGACCGCATGGACCTGTATCGCCCATTTCCCAAAAATTATCTTTTTCATCAAATCGCAGCACTTTATCTTCGGGTAAATATTTTTTCCAAATGTTGTATGCTTCGTCATCAGTTCGATATACTGTTGCATATAATCTATTTACGGGTATTTTCCATATTTTTGTTAATAATTCCCATGCCCAGGCTATTGCTTCCTCTTTATAATAGTCATTAAAACTCCAATTTCCAAGCATTTCAAAAAATGTGTGATGATAAGTATCTACTCCGACTTCCTCAAGATCATTATGTTTTCCACTTACTCGGATGCACTTTTGTGTATCAACAGCGCGGGTATAATCTCGACTCCCTTGCCCAAGAAATACATCTTTGAATTGATTCATTCCCGCATTTGTAAATAATAAGGTTGGGTCGCCGTGAGGAATTACGGATGCAGAAGGTACAATCTTATGTCCTTTTGATGCAAAATAATCAAGAAATGATTGGCGAATTTCTTTTGCTTTCATAATAATTTATAAAATTTACAAAATTAAGGAAAATGAATGTTTTTATTAAAAAGGGAGTTATAATATTCCAACCATTTTTTTAAGCTCAAAGACCTCATTTCGGGTCAGAAAGCGCCACTCCCCTCTTGGCAATCTTGATGTTGTTATATTTGCAAACGCTTTCCTATCAAGCTGCTTCACCTGATAACCCAGTGTCTCAAATATTAATCTAACCTCGTGATTTTTTCCTTCGTTTAATGTTAGATATACTTTTTTATTATTATTTGGGTCAATAAATAATTCAGAAACAGTTGTTTTGCTTCCCTCTATTTCAACACCAGAGAGAATAGTTTTCGCATCTTTCTCTTTTAAATCCTCATCAAGCAGAGCTGAATAGGTGCGTTCAATTTCGTAGCTGGGATGCAATAAGCGGTGTGAAAGCTCGCCATCATTCGTCATTAGCAATGCTCCTGTTGTGTTTCTATCCAACCTGCCAACAGGGAATATCCGCGATTTAATATTAACTAATTCCATTACAGTGCGTCGGTTATGTTCATCCTTGGCGGATACGATATAATCTTTTGGTTTATTTAGAACTATATAAATTTTCCTAACATTTTGTGGAATTGGATTGCCATTTACTGTTATTTCATCATCAGCTGAAACGCGAAATCCAAGCGTTGTTATAACTTTTCCATTAACCCTTACAGCGCCTTTTTCAATTAATTCATCAGCTTTCCTGCGGGAAGTAATTCCCGAATCTGCAATAACTTTGTTCAAACGAGTTAACTGATTTTTGTCGTTTTGCTGCATTGAGGTTGTTGCTTTTTTTTGCGAAATTTTCGGTTTGCCAGTATGACTCACCTCAGTTGTAGAACGTGTAAATCTTTGTTTGCTATGGGCGTGTGGCGATCGTTCGCTTGCATTTTTTTCCTGATAATGCTTTTTTGTCTTAACTACTCTACTATTGTCAATTCTTTTTTCCATTTTTACTCCAATTTATATATTTCATAATATCTTTCAATTTTATCTTTCAACTCCTCTACACTAATATATTGTGATTCTCTTACATATTCCTTGCCATTTATATATAATAATATTGTTGGAATTGTAAATACTGAATATGTGCCTTTTGCAAATTCAATTTTGTCAAGATTTATATATAGTGAAATAATCTCAGGAAAGTACTTTACCATTTCTTCAACTTTTGGTTTTAGCACTTTACAAACTGCACAATCTGGAGTCGAAAAATATAATAAAACAAAATTGTTTTTTCTAATCAAATTCTCAATTTCTTGAATTGAATTAACTTCTTGCACTATATTATTTCTAATAAATTTTTCGAGAAACTTAATAACTCATTTTCATTAAAATGATTTGCTTGCAATTGCATTCCTATAGGTAATCCATCATGGGATTTACCAAGGGGGAGGCTTATAGCGGGTATATTGCCTAAATTTGCTGATGTTGTAAATATGTCCGATAAATACATAGAGATAGGATCGTCTGTTTTTTCGCCTAATCGGAATGCAGGTGTTGGAGATGTCGGTAAAAATAAGAAATCGTATTTGCTAAATATGCTCTTATAATTATCGTAAATCAATTTCCGCGATTTCAATGCTTTCCCATAATATGCTTCGTAATATCCTGACGATAACACATATGTGCCAAGCATAATTCTGCGTTTAACTTCCATGCCAAATCCCTCTGACCGTGTTTTTGTGATTAAATCAACGCCATCTTCTTCGTCAGCTCTGAAACCATACCGCATTCCATCAAACCGTGCTAAATTAGATGATGCTTCAGCAGTTGCAATTATATGATAAGTTGCTACCATAGCTTCAAAATTTCCCATATTTACTTCTTCAATTATACAACCCAATGATCTCAATTTATCAAGGGATTCATAATAGACATTTGTAACATCAGGGTCGCAATTGTTAAATTGCTCGTTAGGTAATATTGCAATTTTATAATTCTTTGTATTTTTGTTACTTATAAAATCGAAGGTATCAGTTTGTGCCATATCAGCAGAAGTGGAATCATTTGCATCCTTACCTGAAATTACATCGAGCAAGAGAGCTGTATCTGCAATCGAATTGGCAAAAATACCAATCTGGTCGAGAGATGAAGCAAATGCAACCAATCCATAACGTGATATTCTTCCATAAGTGGGTTTGAGTCCAATGTTTCCACATAATGCAGCGGGCTGACGAATTGATCCCCCTGTGTCTGAACCGAGAGCTGTATGGCATAAATTTGCTGCAACTGCTACAGCGCTTCCCCCTGAAGAACCACCAGGAACATAATCGAAATTATATGGATTATGCACGGGACCAAAATACGATGTTTCATTACTCGAACCCATTGCAAATTCATCCATATTTGTTTTGCCTAAAATTATCCCACCTTCTTCTTTTATTCGCTCAATTACTGTTGCGTTGTAAACCGGTATGAAATTCTCGAGCATTTTCGAACCGCAAGTTGTACGCAACCCCCTTGTCGAAATATTATCCTTTATAGCAATTATCATTCCTTCTAATTTCCGCGGATTTCCTGCTCTAAAATGCAAATCGCTTTTGTTTGCTTCCACTAAGAGATCGTTTTTATTTCGTAGAGTAATAAAAGCATTTAGATTTGTTTTATTATTAATATTATTTAAGAAATTTTCAAGTATCTCGATTGTAGACAATTCATTGCGCTGAGCTAATTGCCTGAATTCATTATAAGTTATTGGATAATCCATATCTTTATTGCTGTTTTGTTATTTCTTGTGAAATATCCTTTGGAATATCTTTTGTTATTTCCTCAGTTAGTGATGTAATTTCTTTATTGATTTCATTTTTAGCTTGTTGATATTTAGCATTTCCTTTTCGAACATAACCTAATATTTCGGGCATCTTTTCAGGCCCGAATAATAAAATTATTGCTAATATAATAACCAGCAGCTCAGGACCGCCAATATCAAACATTTTTTCCCTACTATTTCTTTGTAATTCCTTCTTCTTTCTTTTCGTCTTCGGGATTTACTGCTTTTTTGAATTCTTTTAAGCCTGAACCAAGGCTTTTCATCATATCAGGTATTTTTTTCGCACCAAAAAGTAATAGAATTATAAGAACTATTACTACTATTTCCCATCCGCCAATACTCGGCATATTTTTACCTCTATTTTTTTATATAAACTATTTATAAGTAATATTATTTTAATTATTTTAAGCAATAAATTAACGAGTTAAAAATATATAAACCATCCTCGCTTCCCAATAAACACTCGCTTGCTCTTTCGGGATGAGGCATCATTCCCATTACATTCCCTTTTTTATTGATTATTCCCGCAATATTGAGCATTGCACCATTGGGGTTTGCACTGTCATCGATTTCACCATCTTCTGTACAATATTTAAAAACAATCTGATTATCTGACAATAATTCATTGATTGTTTCATTATCGGCATAATAATTACCCTCGCCGTGTGCTATTGGAATTTTTAATATTTTGTTTTCGGGTATTGCTGATGAAAATGCTGTATTATAATTCTCTGTTTTTAAATAAACATATTTGCAAATAAAATTTAATGATTTGTTTTTCATCAAAGTGCCCGGAAGTAATCCAGCTTCTGTAAGAATTTGGAATCCATTACAAATCCCTAAAACATAACCGCCATTATTTGCAAAATTTATTACTTCTCTCATAATTGGTGAAAATCTTGCGATAGCACCAGCTCTCAAATAATCTCCATATGAAAAGCCTCCAGGCAAAATCAGGCAATCTATATCGCTAGGAATCTCACTATCTTTATGCCAAAGATATACAGACTCTGCCTTAGCATTATGTGAGGTTGCCCAAAATGCGTCGCTGTCGCAATTAGATCCCGGAAATACAACTACACCGAATTTCATATTCCTTCCCTACTTAACTTCTTCAATTTGAATATTATAATCTTCTATTATTGGATTTGCAATCAGTTTCTCGCAAGCAGATTTTACAAGTTCATTTGCTTGTTCGATTGAATCAGCGTGGATTTCGAGCTGAACATATTTGCCAATTCGAACATTTTGCATTGATTCAAATCCTATTGAATGTAATGAATTCTCAACTGTTTTCCCTTGGACGTCGAGAATCCCGTGTTTAAGCATAATCTTTATCGACGCTAGATATTTTTTCATCTTTTTTCAATTTATGTTTTTGATTTCTTTTCCTAATTAATTCATAAATATGCCTAATGTAAGACGCTACAACATAAAATGCCATAAATGGAAATAATAGTTTTCCCGATGTAGCAATTATCAAAATAAATCCAACGAGTGCAACAAGAAAATTAATAGGATATTTTTTTATCATTGCTAAATCAGGGCGGGGTAGGTTATCGAATTTTACATTTGTTATCATTGATATAGCTGAGATAATAACAATAGCATATAAAACGGGTATTTTCCATTCGTTGTCATAATTTGGATTTAGAAAATAAAATATAATATATGAAACAATGAGCAGAGCAGTGGATGGTACTGGCATCCCCTTAAAATACATTTTATCTTCAAAAGTAGCTTGTGAATTGAACCGTGCGAGCCTCAGCACAGCCATAATGGAAGTTATAGATGCTAACAATAAACCAACTGGACCTAATGTGTGGAAATAAACCATATAAAGCATCATTGATGGTGCAATTCCAAAAGAAATTGAATCAGCAAATGAGTCCAATTGAATTCCAATTTGGCTTGCGGAATGAACTAATCGTGCAACTATGCCATCCATCACATCAAATATTCCTGCACATAACAAAATTAATGCCGCCATTTCATATTCGTGCTCTGATATATATGCTATGCCTGTAAAACCTAAAAATAGATTGGCAAGTGTCAGTAAATTTGGAATAATTGAGCGAGTTATTCTTAATCTCATCAATTTCCCGTTTCTTTTTGTTTTAATATTGCTATCTGGGTTTGCCCAGCTTTGACTTTTTGCCCTACTTTTACGTTTATTTCAGCATCTACGGGCAAATGTATATCCATTCGCGAACCAAATTTCATCATACCAAATTTTTGTCCCACAATAACTGTATCGGATTCCTTAATATCCCATACTATACGACGAGCAAGAACTCCAACAATTTGCTTAAATAGTATTTTTCCATTCGGGTTTCTTAAACCAAATAATGACTGCTGATTCTCCTTAGATGCTTGATTGTTGCTTGCAATTAGCTTCCTGCCCGGAATGAATTTAATAAATTCAATCACTCCGCTGGCGGGTACCCGATTAACATGAACATCCATAACAGATAGAAATATACTCACTCGTTTTGTTTTCGAGTGTATATAATTATCTTCATAATCTTCTACAATCTCCATTACTTTCCCATCAGCTGGGGATAAAACCACTGCTGGATTGTTCAAAGCATATTCAGGAATTTTGCGACCAGGATCCCTGAAAAACCACAATGCTACTGCAACAAAAAATATCCCGATTATTAAAAAAGTTATTGATAATCCCTTGCTCCATTTATATAAATATATACAAAGAATTATAAATATTACTCCGAAGAAAAATAATATTAAAAAATTATCAATTCCGTATTTTGATATCATTTTTTATTTGAAAATGTTTTAAATTGCAAACTTATGAATATTGAAAATAATAATTTTATTATAAAATAGGAGAAAGTATGAAATTTTCAATAACAATCGAGAAAATGCAGGATATTCTCAATCAGTTTATCCCCATTATTCCAACTAAAGCCACAATTATGGCACTTCAACATTTCCATTTCTCTTTGATTGACAATACTCTCAAGGTCCTTGCTACAAATGAAGAAATTTCAATGTTGTCGTCTTATGAAGTTGAAGGTGAAGAAAATGGTGAGATTCTCGTTCCTGCAAAAAAATTAAATGATATTATCAGGGTCTTACCTAAAGGCGGAAGTATTACTATTGATGCCGATATTGACACTTATGAAATTGTTTTGCGTTATAACAAAGGAAAATTTGCATTCAAAGGTTTGGGAACTGATGAATATGTTTCAATTCCATATTTATTTGAAAGCGATAATCCCGATATTGATGAAATTGCCAAACCTGTTGATAATACAGAAAATAGAGCCATACTACCTGCAGGATTGATTTCAAGAATTGGATTTAGAACTCTTTTCGCCGTATCTGATGAAGAATATCGGCCTGCAATGACAGGTGTTCTTTTTCAATTTCGTGGCAATTTGCTCACTGCTGTTTCGACAGATGGCTACAGAATGAATCGATATAATTATAAAACTGATGAAGAAGAATTTCCTAAGATGATGGATGTTGTAATTCCTTCAACCACTGTCGATTACTTGCATCGCGTGGAAAGTGAAATAACAATGACTTTAATTGAACCAAGTGACGAATCTAAATTCCTCCGTTTCGATTTCGATAATACTATTTTGACATCTCGAATAATTCGCGAAAAGTTTCCACCTTACGAAACTATTATTCCACCAAGCTTTGCATATCAAGCTTTGATACCGATAAATGACCTATTGGATACTGTCCGACGCATATCTTTGAGCTCCTATCGTATTTCAAAAGCAGTTATTTTCAATTTCAGCGGCAATTCCTTGCTTGTTAGCGCTGAAAATGATGAGACGGGTGAATCTGCCGAAGAAACAATTCAATGCGAATTTATGGGTGAGGATCTCCGAATTGGTGTCCGCTACGATTATATTTTGCAATCTTTACAGCATATTAATGAAGAAATTGCAAATGATGATATGATAGAGCTTCTCTTTAATGGACCTCAAAAAGCATATATTATTTGCCAAAAAGAAAAAATGGATGAATTTTTAATGTTAAATATGCCTGTGCGTATTTAATATTATTTTAGTTACAATAAATTTAATTATGGGCGAGTATATCTTGCCCATATTTTTATATTAACTGACTCTCCACATTGCTATAATCTTCATCAATTTGTTGCTGGATTTCAATTGTTTTTGCAATTGCTGTGATAATTCTGCAATATTGTGGAGGGTTGTCCATTGTCCTGCCCTTACGGTCCTTTAAAAATTTTTGCAACACTTGGTAACCACCAATATAATAATTCCAAAGCTCTTCAGAAACATTATCGAAGTATTTATCTTTATTTATATACACCCTTTGCTCGTGCTCGTTATATTCAATTTTTTCAATTTTGTCATTAGCAGATATGCCTTGATAGTGCGATATGGGTCGCTCAAGCTCCGAACTATTTAGCAAATGTAAATCAACTAATCGCTTGCCGTAATCTGCAAATTTCAAAAATGTATTGTAATTAGAGGTAAATGGAATACGCGGAAAATCAATTTTCAGAAATTCTGCATATTTTTCCCGATAGGTATTGCTGTAAAGCACGGCGTAGACATAGAAAAATATCGATTCAGGAGTGATATTACCCTCTCCCTGATGGAGAGGACTTTGCCAATTCCCCTCTCCCTCTGGGAGAGGGGTTAGGGGTGAGGGTGTAAATTGTTCCCTCAATTTCTTAAATATTTCTGGGTTTATATTTGGCTTTCTATTTTCTGATTTTGAATGATTAAAAGCATGATTTTCATCTGTGAAAATATAAAGGGGGAAAAAATAATTAATATCGAGTGAAGTTATTGCTGTTGCTCCTGCTATAATTTTATCGCTCACAAAAGCATAATTCCATAATTTTGGGTTTCGAGAGCGACGTATTGTAATTAATCCTAAATTTCCACCATTCCACATATTCTGCATAACATCAGTCCTGCCCCAATCAATCATAGTATCAGTGTAATAGATAAATCTTATGTCAAAAGGACGATAAAGAATTTCCTTAAAATATGACTGCCAATTCTCATCTTTCATTAGTTTTTGTCGGGCTTCAGATAAATTCCAACCACGCGTATCTTTTAATTTATATGTATATCGGATTATTTCATCTGATACTGTTTTATTTCGGAATTGAGATATTCTATTATTTAACATTTTTCTATCTATATCTATAACAAAATTATCCCTTGCTGTAACAATTCCCGTAACATTTACAGGAAATATATCTTTCACATTTTCCCACTTTTGATAATGCATTATACTTTCAGTATCACGTGGTATGAAAAAATACCAAGGGGTATCGGGATGTATTTTTATATAATTTTCTTTATTTAACTCATTTTTATTTAACCACTCGAATTTCTCTTCCCTCAATCCATATAAATCTCGATAATAAACTTCGCACCCTGTCTTGTCTTTTTGTTTTACAAATATTGTGATTGCTGTTCCTTGCTGAATATCAAAGACATTCTCATCTTTACCACCTTCAGGGGCTTTTTCTTTTTTTAAACTATTTCCATGCAAATTAATTATATATATTTCATTGAATGTGCCCATTAGACTTTGCCGCATACCTCGAAATGTAGGATTGTCTAAATAACTATGATTAGTTATCATTCCAACAATTCCTATTCCTGCTTTATGAATTTTCCATTGAGCAAAACGCAGAAATTTCACATAATCATCTTGTAACCATACTTTTTTCTCGCCAAGGGGATGCCCATCGACTTTATAATAACTTTGCGCCCCATCTGCATCTTTTTTAACAATGTTATTGCTCCATTCATTTTTATTTTCAGAAATACCGCTATAAGGTGGATTACCAAGTATAACTAAAATATTCTTTTCTTTCTTGACTTCTGCTGCCGAATGACTTTCTCTGCTTAGAGAACGGAATAATGGTATTTCAATCTGCGCTAAGTCTTCCATATCCAACGTATTTGTTAAATATAACTTAAATCGCTCATCATCGCTTAACTTGTATCCCAGCTCCTCTAATAAATATCCAATCTTTATATGTCCAATGGCATATGGTGCCATCATTAATTCGAATGCATAATAATTTGGCAATATCTTATTTCGTATTAAACTTGAGATTCCTCCTGCACCATATTTTTCTTCGTATTCCTGAACTGCTAATTTTACTGCTTCCGCGGGAAAAGTCAAAGTCCCCGCTGCTGGATCAAGCAATGTTATCCCATCTCCTGCCAATCCATCCGCTATCCCAAAATGTGTTTTCAATAATTTATGAATTGAACGAACAATATTATCTACAACAGGTTCGGGTGTGTAATATACACCTCGCTTTTCTCGTATATTTGGGTCATATTCTGTTAAAAATGTTTCATAAAAATGTATGATTGGGTCCAGTCCCTTACCCTCCTGGTAATAATCTTGCAATATTTTATTTACATCTGTTGCTGCAAGCACTTCTGATATATCATCAATTATCACCTGCATAGATTTTGGTGGATCCTCTAATGATATAAATCGAAACACATCCCTTAGTATACCAATGGTTTGTGGAATATATTGAAAAGCCAATTGTCTATTAAATTCCCCTGTTGCCCTTGACCGCGCTGCAAATAATCCATACGTTAATGTTTGAGAATATAAATCGGCAAATGTCTTTTCTGTTAGTGTTCCAATCAGAAATTCACGAAATGCATCATAATAAGCCCGCAAAATGCTCTGTCCTTTCTTTGCCTCCTCAGCTAATTCTATCGTTATTACTTCATCACGCAAAAATCGTGTTCGTTTTGCCAATTCCTTTGCAAGAGAGCGGGATGTTTGAACTTTTGGTAATGAAAATGAAAAAAATAAGTCCAATAACTCTTGGAATTCCTCAATATGTTCTAATGGTGGTGAAGTGCGTAATTTATCTGCAATAACAGGGCGAGCAATAGCCACTTGGCGAATGCGCTCGCCATCTCGATAAAGACGAAATTCATAAAAATTTGTAAGAATTACATTCGGAAATGTTTCCCTATATCTTTTTAATTGTTCAGTATTTTCTATATAATCAAGATTTTCGATTGAGGGATCTTTTGCTTCGATATAGCCTGTAATATGATTTCTGCCATCCCAGATACGAAAATCGGGATTGCCCGCCTCGGTTTTCTTTGGCAATATTGTTATATCAATTTTTGGGATATTCTTTGAGTCTGCATACGAAAGAATCAAATCTTTTAAATGCTCGTAAAAGCTTTCCTCCCGAGCATCGCCTCTATTTAACGTGTTTTGGAGATTTTCTAAATATTCTTTAAACATTATACCATTTTTAGAATATACAATTTACAAAAATTTTTATTGTCAGGGGAAAATAAAAAGTAATTAAAAAGATCAAATTATAACTTTAGTTTATTGCAACTTAAATAAATTAATTGTGAATAAGTATATTTTTTAGAAAAGTGTTAGTTGAGGTAATCTATATATGATTTTTTTATTACCCGAACATAAATTTTTATATAATTCACTTAAACCTTTATTCTCAGCAATTTTCTCAAGATCGACACTATTCAATATCTCTGTTGTAATTGGGCGCTTTGAATCCCAGAATATTAATGATTCTAAATAAGAGTTCGCTTCATTGCTAGTTAATAATTTATAAATAAGTTCTACCTCCACTGAAGAATAGCAAGAGATAAAGTTGCAAGTGTCATCAACTACAATTGGTTTATTTCTGTGCATTCCTATTTTCTTGAATGATAATTTTTTATAAAGTCCTGATATTGCTATTTTATATGGACTAAAACTATATTCTCCTATTGAGAAAATTGAAAATCTTGGTTTATTCTTATAGACAGAACTTTTCCTTGAATCAAATAAATCAGAATATTCATTTAAATATTTCCAAAGTTTAGGATATTTATATTTTAGATAAATGGTGTCTTCGCCGATAAAATGCTGTGTAATTATAACATACTTATTAATTTCATTTAATTTTTCTTTTGCTAAATCAGAACTTTTGAAAAGGGGATAAATCATATCGTCTTCAATATCAACAGTTTCTTTAAAACCGTTAATTAATTTATCACCTTTCACTGTTAATTCCATTACTTTTGAGCAATTGTGTTTAATTCCATTATGCCATACATAATCTGATTTACCAAAATAATTGAAATTATTGAATTCATTTATATTTTTAATAATTAGGGGTGGATAATAGCCGTAAACAGTTGCAAGTGATTTATTATCGATTGAATTATATACATTGCAAATTTTATTATTAAATTTTTCTCTAAAATCTATAATAAAATAACAAGCATCAGCAGAAATATTGAAATATTTGGCTGTATCAACGGGATAAATGAATGATTCTTTATATTGAATATCATTTTTCCAAATATTTTTTAATATATTACGAGCGACAGATGTTTTACACAAAAATGCAAAGACAGAATTGAATTTGCAATATATCTCAATTAATTTTGTTAGAATATATTCAGCTACATCAAAATTACTTTTCCCAGTTATTGCTTCAATTCCCCTAAGCCCTTTACTATTTGATTTATTAGGAAGATTGTTCCCATTTATTGCACCAATACCCGAATTTGTAACCCATGGTGGATTTCCTATTAATAAGATTTCTTTATTTGAATCAATGTCAAAGATTGGTTTATTATAAACATTAAAAAAATCTGCATTAATAATATTAATATTATCAAATTTATTAGCCTTGCTTTTACAAATTTCTGCATATTCTTTATTAATTTCAATCCCAAAAGAAGTATCAGGATTAAATTGTTCTATTGCCTCAATAAGAATCTCCCCTGTTCCACAAGTTGGTTCAAATATAATTTGGGGATATATATTCATATTTTGAAGAATTGATACCATTTTTTGAGCTAATATCTTTGGTGTCTGATAATCACCAAATTCTATTTTATTATTATCCTTCATTATTTTCAAATCAATTTAAAAATTCCTTCAATTTTACCCGCAAATTCGATTATTCGTGAATATTGTAATCTCCATTGCAATGCATTTGAAATAGTTAAATATCCAATGTTAGGACGTTTTATTAATATTTCATTTGCTAATTCACTTGCTGCAATTTCATCAATGGGTAGATTTTTCTCAAATAATAAGCTGATTAAGTCATCTTTATTACCTTTATTATCCAAAATAGCATTTATTGAAGTTGTTAATTGATAATCACCTGTAAGTGATTGATCTACAAAAACAGTGTGAATAATATCTAATCTTGACTTCTTAATTTCTTCAATATCTTGTTTTTGATATACAAATACAAGCAGAGAATATCCTAACCCATATACTTTTTGACGTGCTGATTTAAAAGGGCAAGATGATTGTGGTTGAATTATACTTGTATTCTTAATATCAACATTCAGTGCTGGAAAGTCAATGCCACTTGCTGAACTTCCTCTTTGATATGTATATTTTGTTTCTAAATAGCTTTGGAATTTATGTTCAAGGTATGTGCCAACTGCTTTCCCATCTGTAATACCATAAATGGATGCTTCATAATGTTGCGATTCGATTGTTGCAAATTGTATTGCTTCTTCCTTCAGTATTTCAATTGTAAGTTCTTGCATTTGTTCAGTCTTTATATAAATAAATATTTCCTTATCCGCTTGAATAATTCCCAAGTTGCCTTAACGTCACGCAAGCAATAATGCGCTATTACTGAATATTCTCCTTGTGCAAATAAATCACTCACTACTGCACCATTGACTTCCTTTGATTTTGGCGATTCCAATCCAAATGCTTGCGTATAGAAATCGAAATTGAACCGACGCGTTGCACCGTATTGCGTTTGGGTGAAAAATGTGAGTTCATCAAGCAAATCAATATGCAATGGATAATTAAATTTTGTGCCTTCCATTAAATTTCGCGTTGGCATAATTTCCAGCAATGCTGAACGCAACATTAAAAATGGTGCATCAAAATTCCTTCCATTGAATGTTACGAGAGTTGAATTTTTATAATGTGCAAGCAAATTCCAGAATCCTTGCAACACATCCTTTTCGTCGGATTGATGAAATGATATTTCATTTCCTTCGCTATCAGTTTCCTTATCCAATATTGCTTCATCTTCGATAATATTAGGATTGAACATCAATGCGCCTATTTTCAGAACGCTCTCCTCTCCTTCATCGCTAAGTTCGATAATTTTTAGACCTATTGTTGCAACTTGTGAAGTCATTGGAGAAAGAGCCATCTCAGCTTTCTTTTTTGCTATTTCCTCATCATTTTTTGCACCACGGAGCAAATACTCTTGCTGTGATTCTGAAAAATTTTCGAACGGTAGGGCAGCGGTCTCAATATCATAAATAAAATATGTTGTGGGCATTATTAATAATTAAAAAAATATAAATTAAGAAAAATTATCAATTAAATTTAATCTTATAAATATTTTGACGTCTTATAACTATTTATCAATTTTGCTTTGCTAATTATTTAGTAAATTCGTAATATGAGAAAAGAAAAATATTCAATCTATATTCTGCTTTTTATTTTCACATTTATCACTTGTATGATAGCAGGTGCTCAATGGCAGAATAAAAATTTTACAGAAGTGCTGAATTGGAAGTATGGCTTAACTTATACTGTACTATTGCTCACATTCCTATCCGCTCACGAATTTGGACATTACTTTGCATCGCGCCATTATGGTATTAAAACTACTCTCCCATATTTTATCCCCTTCCCGTTCCCTATAATGCTGAATTTTGGAACAATGGGTGCAGTCATTCGCATAAAAGAACCCGTTACCACACGTAAGGCATTATTTGACATAGGAATTGCGGGACCAATTGCGGGTTATATTGTTTGCTGTATTTTTTTAATTATAGGATTTTCGACTTTACCCGATATAAATTATATTTACCAAATTCATCCTGAATATTTACAACATGGGAATGGCGCCATACCTCCAACAGGCTTGCATTTTGGAGATACTTTGCTTTATTCATTATTTGCTAAATGGTTTGCCAATCCCAATGGATTCCTACCGCCAATGAACGAAATGTATCATTATCCATTTCTAAATGTTGGGTGGTTTGGATTATTTGTCACTACTTTGAACCTTCTCCCAATGGGGCAACTCGATGGTGGACATATCACTTATGCAATTTTTGGCACAAAAGGGCATTATGCAATATCCCGCGCATTTTTTTGGTTGCTATTGATTTTGGGATTATTGGGACTATCTTATGATTGGTATTTATATTTAGAAGAAGTTAAAAAAACAGAAATTCTGATTGGTGCAGGCAATTCAATTTACTTATTTTTTAAACAATTTTTCAATAGCTTTCCAATGTTAAAAGGGATGTGGTCAGGGTGGCTGGTTTGGGCATTATTAGCGAAATTTATATTGAAGTTGAAACATCCGCCTGTTGAAAATGAAGAAGATATTGGAAAATTGAGAAAAGTGCTTGGCGTATTTGCATTATTTATGCTTGTATCGAGTTTTTCATTCAATGCAATTTATTTAAAATAATATAAATAATAAAAAATAAAGGTAAAATTATGCATTTAATTATTATGGGACCTCCAGGTGCGGGCAAAGGCACTCAAGCCGAGAGAATCTGCGAGCATTATGGTATAAAGCAAATCTCTACGGGCGATATGCTCCGAAAAAATGTTGATGAACGTACAGAACTTGGCATCTTTGCAAAAAAATATATGGATGCGGGGTTGCTTGTTCCTGATGAAATTATAATCAATATGATACGCCAAGAATTGCAAAAACCTGAATATGAAAAAGGTTTCTTGCTCGATGGATTCCCCCGCACTATTCCACAAGCAATTGCATTGGATAATTTGCTAGATGAATTAAATATTAAAATTGACGCTGTCTTGCTGCTTGAAGTGGATGATAATATTATAATTGAGAGATTATCAGGTAGGCGGACGTGCCGCACTTGCAATCGCACATTTCATATTATTTATAATCCACCACCCGATCCGAAGGATTGCGATAGAGGTGTATGCGATATTTACCAGCGCGATGACGATAAAGAAGAAACCGTACGCAACCGCTTGCAAGTCTATCACCAAAGCACCAAACCGCTAATTGATTATTATAAAGAAAAGGGGTTACTTACAACAATTAACGGAGTAGGCGACCTTGATGAAGTATTTGGGCGGATAGTAGTAGGGCTAAAAAGCGAAGGCATAAATAACATAAAATAAAATATAGAGAATATGTAAATTTGTATAATAGGGGGAAAGATTTTGAATAAAAAAGATGAAAATGATATTCTAATGTGGGAGATAACAATTCAATTTGGGCATAATGCAACTGATGAAGAAAGGGATTTCGTTGCAGAATTAGTAAGCGAGGAAGCCCGCAATGCAATGCCTGAGAATTACTTTATCTTGCAAGATATTCTCGAGAGCAAAAGATATTCAAAATTATTAATAGAGGGAACACAGCAAGCTTGCGAAAATATAAAGAATGTATTAAGAGATAATATTTCTGGGAAAATTAATAATAAGGAATTTTAATTATAACTTTGAAAAGATATTATTTAATCATATTTAAATATTAGGTATTGTAGATTTATATTAAGTAATAAATAACTTAAGGGGAAGTGAAATATATGAGCAATTTCATTCACGGGGATAATTTAGCACATAAAATAAAAATAGAAAAAGATCCAGACAATATAATATTACTAAGTGCAATTAAAGTAGAATATTTAAAATGGTGCTTATCCCGATTCAAAATTATTAAACCTTGAAAAGAAAATATATAGGCGTTGATATTTCCGAAGATTATTGCAAAACAGCGGAGCAAAGATTAAACAATGCACAAAAGCAAGAGCCGTTATTTTAATTAATAAATTGAATGAGTACCTAATCAAAATAGATGTCTGTACTCTTACGAGCCATTAAATCTATTATATTTTAATTATCAAAGCAACCAATTTGTCGCGCTATTACAAGCCGCTGAATCTCGCTTGTTCCCTCCCCAATCTCCAATAACTTCGCATCTCGAAAATATCGTTCAACCTCATATTCTTTCATCAATCCATATCCACCGTGGATTTGTACGCAATGATTTGCTGCTCGATGTGCTAATTCACTACAATAAAGCTTTGCAATTGCGCCTTCTTTTGTAATTGGCTCGTCATTATTAGCCATCCTGCATACTTCGTATAGATAATTACGGGCATGTTCAATTTCCATATCAATATCTGCTAGTTTGAAAGCGTTTGCCTGGAAATTGGAAATCGGCTGGCCAAATGCTTTCCTTTGTCTAGCATAATTCAAAGCTGCTTCATAAGCTCCTTGTGCAAGTCCAAGCCCCATTGCAGCAATCGAAAGACGTCCTCGGTCGAGCGTGTATAGCATTTGCTTAAATCCCTCGCCTCGCTTTCCTAATATTGCAGAATTTGGTACTCGTACATCAGTAAGTGTTAGTTCAGATGTATTTGATGAGCGCCACATCAGCTTATTATGCATTGATTTAGCTGAAAAACCCGGTGTATTATTTTCAACAAGAAAACAAGTATATTCCTTTTTACCATTTGGTCGAATACCTGTCACAGCAAGTATTGTCGAACCAAGTGTTATATCTGTCGATGCATTTGTAATAAAAATCTTCGAACCATTGATAATCCATTCATCTCCGTGCTGTGTAGCAACAGTCCTTGTATTCCCTGCATCGGATCCCGCCTCAGGCTCGGTCAATCCAAATCCCCAAAGCTTTCCCCTTGTTATTTCAGGCAAATATTTATGCTTTTGCTCCTCATTTCCAAAATAGAATAATGGTGCAGTGCCTAATGAATTATGAGCTGCTACCGTTGCTGCCTGTGATCCATCAATCCTCGATAATTCTTCTACAATAATTATATAAGAAAGCATATCTAATCCGCTTCCTCCATATTCCTCAGGCATTATTGCACCAAGCAATCCAAGTTCCGACATCTGCTGAGTTAGAATATATGAAAATTCCTCTTTTTCGTCCAATTCCTGCGCAATAGGTTTGATTATTTCTTCTGAAAATTTCCTCACCGTGTCCCGCAATAGAATTTGCTCTTCTGTTAGATTTCGGTTTTTATCCATATTTCACCAATATTATATAACTTTTATTTTAATTAATTAAAATAGTAATATTAATTCCATTCTAATTTTTATTTCTTTTATAAATTGCAAAATGAAAATTTATAAATTTAAGGAAAATTAGAATATTTATGAAAAAAAAGAAAAGACCAAGCAAATTCTTTTTTTACTCTTGCTGGATTGATTTTGAACAATTACAAATGATCAGTGTACATTACGTCCCTATAATGCTTCTTTTCTTACGTATTTGATTCGCTCCAGTGTTGGCGGATGAGAATAATGCAGGAATACATAAAATGGATGGGGCGTTAAATTTGATAGATTCTTCTCAGATAATTTTTTTAGACCTGTAATGAAGGCATCTGTCATTTTTGTAGTCTCAACGGCAAATTTATCTGCTTCTCGCTCGTTTTTGCGTGATAACATATTGAAAAATATAGATAGAATTAGCTCAATTGCTGAAAATAACATTCCAAAAAATAAAATGCCTGCATAAATTGGCTGCTCTGTCATATAAAATGCGTCATACAAGCCTTTGGTATCTATAAATAACGAAAGCAAATAAAGCATTATCCCACTTTCAATGTATGAAATAATTGTACCTTGTATTATATGATGCTTTTTATAATGCCCGACCTCGTGAGCAAGTATTGTTAGAATTTCGTCAGCTGTGTGGTTTGTAATTAGTGTATCAAATAAAACAATGCGTTTATTTTTTCCAAATCCCGTAAAGAAGGCATTTGATTTGCTCGAACGTTTCGATGCATCCATTACTAATACATTCTTAATTGGAAAATTAACTTGCTTGGCATAATTCATTATTTTATCTTTTAATTCTGCGTCTTCCAATGGCGTAAATTTATTAAAAATGGGCATAATCAAAGTTGGGTAAATATATTGAATTATCAGCGATATAATAATAAATGCAATCCAAGCATAAAGCCACGCAATTGAGCCTATTTCTTTAAATACATAAAGAATTAATAATAAAATTGGTACACCCAATAATATTGATAATGCTACCGATTTAAGTAAATCCATTATAAATATTTTTGGTGTGGTTTTATTAAATCCATATTTTTCTTCGATTACAAATGTTTCATAAATAGAAAAAGGCAATGATAAAATCCCGCTTAATAATGATAGAATTCCAATAAAAATCAATGCTCTTATATAAAAATTGCCCGATAATTTTATTGCAATTTGATTTACCCATTCAAAACCTCCTGCAAACCAAAATACAAGCGTAAGAATCAGCATAAATGTGCCGCTTATATTTTCAAATCGTGTATTTTCACGCAAATATCTTTGAGATAATTCATAGCGTTCTTGCGAATAGACATCGCGAAATTCAGCGGGCAAGTCAGTTTTTAGATTTTTTATATTTAAATAATCAGATATTAAACCTAAAAAATATGATACTAAAAGAGTTAGAAGAATAATAATTCCATAAATGTTCATTTCAAATTCTGCCAAATTGTTTATCTAAATCAGTTAGCGTCAATTCCAACACGACAGGTCTACCGTGTGGGCATATATACGGCATTTTGCAATTCATCAAATCAGTCACAAGTTTTTTCATCTGCTCATAACTCAGCTTTGCACCCGTTTTGATTGCGGATTTGCAGCTAAATGACGCAGCAAGATTATCACGCTTTGTGCTATGACGTACCCGCAAATTATTGGTATAATCATCAATGATTTCAATCATTATGCTTGCTTCACTGCCCGAAGGAACATCTTTAGGAATTGCAAAAAAGCGGATTGTCTCGGCTTCAAGTTTTTCAAATTTAAATCCGAGAATTTGCAAATCCTCTTGCAATTCTTCGATAAGTGCAACTTGCGCAACAGAAAACTGCACATCCACAGGGAAAAGCAATTCCTGAGGATTTGCATATAATTTATTTAGCCGCTCGGTTGTTCGTTCATAAATAACACGTTCGTGGGCATTGTGTTGGTCGACAATTAGTACACCACGACTTGTTTGCACAAATATATATTTATTCAGCAATTGCCAAAAAGCAGCATTTGGCAATTCAGCAATAATATCAGCCGAAGGACGAGAAAATGCAAGCGTTGGCATTGATGGTTGAGATTGAGATTGTTGCTCATCTCTATGAAATAATAAATCTAATGTATCTTTTGATAAATGTTGATAATTGCCTTCTCTATTAAATTGCGTTTGTGGATAATTTTGCGGATAAGTTTGCCGTGGGGGTTGCACAATTTCACCTGTAACTTGATTGACAACAAGGAAATCAGAACTTTGTTGAGGTTGCTGATTTATTGAAATATATGGCGTTGTAATTTCAGCATTCTCAATATTAATATTTGTAGTCAAATTGTTTGCTTCAAGTGTAGTGGCAACTGCCTTTCGCAATGTATTATAAACATAATTTTCATTATCGAATTTCACTTCATTTTTTTGAGGGTGGATATTGACATCGATTTTCTCTGGATTTATTGTAATATTAAGCACATAAACAGGCTTATAATTTTTCTCAAGCAAATGTTCAAATGCTGAATAAACTGCAAAGCTCAAATTCCTGCTTTCCACAGGTCTGCGATTAACAAACAAGTATTGTCCTGAATTAGAAGGCCTTGCAAACTTAGGCAAACCAATAAAGCCCGTAATTTGCATCAATTCATTTTTATATTCAATTGGCAAAAACCCATCTTTTGCATCATTCCCAAGCAATTTTGCAATACGTTCAAGCAATGTGCTTGGGTGCACATCGAATACTAATGTGTCCTCATCATAATATGTAAATCTCTTATCGGGATTTGCAAGTGCAAAACGGATAAGGGTATCGCTGATATATCGAATTTCTGTTAATTTTGATTTCAGAAATTTTCGTCTTGCGGGAACATTGAAAAACAAATTTCTCACAAATACTTGTGTACCAATTGCTTGATTAAATGGCTCAATCGTTGGATTTTTCATAGGTTCAGAAACCAATCGCCAACCGTGAGAGTCCGATTGCAAACGAGTGCGGATTTCGATATTTGATACAGAAGTGATTGATGCTAATGCTTCTCCGCGAAAGCCATAAGTGCTGATGCGTTCGAGATCTTCCTGCGTTTTAATTTTGCTTGTAGCGTGGCGTTTGATTGATAATTCTAAGTCATTGCGGGACATCCCAATACCGTTATCAAGCACGGAAATAAGCTGCTTCCCTGCATCCTGAATTATTATTGCTACTTCTTTTGCATCCGCATCAAGTGAGTTCTCTACAAGTTCCTTAACAACAGATTCGGGACGCTGGACAACTTCGCCCGCTGCAATCTGATTTGCGATATAATCAGGCAATAATACTATTTTATCTTCTGCAAGCAATCGAATATGATTTTATTTTGGAATGACGAAATTAAATAAAAATCCTGATAATTTGACTTATCAGGATTAAATATTTAAAGGTTCAAAATTAATCAAAAACGTTATACAAAATTAATAAAAATTATGGATATATTCGATAAATCATTCTCGGGAATGGAATAACCTCGCGAATATGCGATGCACCTGTAATCCATTTGACTGTCCGCTCCAATCCCAATCCAAATCCGCTATGAGGCACCGAGCCAAACCGTCTCAAATCCAGATACCATTGATATGCTTCCAATGGCAAATTTTCATTTTTAATTCTTTCTTCAAGGAATTCGATATTTTCTTCACGTTGGCTACCTCCAATAATCTCACCGCCTTTTTCGGGGGCAAGCATATCCATCGCAAGCACAACTTTTGGATTTTCGGGGTCGCGTTTCATATAAAATGCTTTAATATCAGTTGGATAACGGTGTATAATACAGGGCTTATCAAATTGCTCCATAATTGCTTCTTCTTGTGGTGAACCGAAATCCTCGCCCCATGGGAAGGGCAATATATCCACATCCTCACCATTTATTTTCTTTTTTAGGGGTATATTATTTTTTTGCAAATAATCGACTGCTTCATCATAACTTAGGCGATAAAATGGACGCTGCACTTTTTCCAATTGTGTTATATCTCGTTCTAAAGTTTCAAGTTCCTTGCGATTATTTTTCAATACATATTTTACAATATATTCCACAAGGTCTTCAGCAAGATCCATATCATCATTTAAATCGAAAAATGCCATCTCGGGTTCAATCATCCAAAATTCCGTCAAATGCCTACGTGTTTTAGAAAGTTCTGCGCGGAATGTTGGACCAAATGTATAAACCTTACCCATTGCCATCGCTGTTGCTTCCGCATAAAGTTGCCCCGACTGCGATAAATATGCTTTGCCAAGATCGAAATATTGCGTTTCGAAAAGTGTGGAAGTACCTTCTGCAGCGTTTGGTGTTAGAATGGGCGAATCCATTTGCAGAAATCCTTGCCCATCAAGATATTCGTGAATTGCCCGTATTACACTTGCTCGCACTCTCATTATAGCATGCTGACGTGAGGAACGCAACCATAGATGACGATGCTCCATTAAAAAAGCATCGCCATGTTCCTTTGGTGTAATGGGATAATCTTTTGCAATTTGATATATTTTTAAATTTTCTACATCTATTTCATAACTACCGGGAGCCCTATCATCTGCACGCACAGAACCCGTAATTTCGATTGATGATTCTTGTGCAAGCAATTTCGCACTTTCAAATGTTTCTTGTTCAATATTATTTTTTGAAAAAACAAGCTGAGCAATACCTGTCCCATCGCGTAGGATGATAAATATCAGTTTTCCCTTTTCCGTTTTGTTGACCACCCATCCGCGTAAAGTGACCTTTTCGCCAACAAGCTTCGGCAATTGCTCAATATATTGAAATGATTTATAACGAGATAACATAATGAATAATATTTTATAAAAACTACAAAATTAAATAATTTGCGGTATATAATATAAAACATTCCGTCATTTTCAATAATGTAGCACAAGCATCCCTGCTTGTGCAGAGTCCTCACCAGAATAGCGTTGCACACAAAGGTGGCATAAGCGTCCCCGCTTGTGCTATTCTGTCATTCTGAACGTAGTGAAGAATCCATTCCCGCCGTTATGGATTCCTCGTTACACTCGGAATGACAAAGGCATCTGTAGGGGCAGTTCATAAATTGCCCCTACATTTGAACATACGATTTAAGTCGTAGGTCCAGAACAATATAAAAAAATATTTAAATATTTTTCAAAATTTAAAAAATATAGTTGACAATTAAT
>ENA-UOYA01000129-UOYA01000129.1-activated-sludge-metagenome-genome-assembly--contig:-NODE-129-length-103593-cov-7.358496_pt1 | contig 103593 bp, 105 predicted proteins | sample MGYA00238163_ERZ764804 | MGnify/ENA primary metagenome ERZ764804 (study PRJEB28919, sample SAMN05720223) | activated sludge metagenome | isolation source: Anaerobic digester | place: Hong...
GCTCAATTCTTTATGCGTATCCGATATAGATTTCATACTGCGTATCGGATATTAATTCTGCCCATATCCAAACCGATGTAAATCCATCAACATTCTTGTATCTGTTCAATCTGCTTTCAATATCAGCACCGATATTTTCGTTGTTTGCATTAGCGGATATAGGATTATCCCAACATTCGGTGGCTGTTTCATCAAGGGTTAAACCTATACTTTGAGCATATTTTTGAGCGTAAGAAATCCAATACGATATATCAAATTCTTCAATTTGTTCAACTGATGTCGTGACTTCCGAAACAGTATTTGTTGTGATTTCAGGCTCGGATTTTTCGCTTTTGGGCGGTTCTGGTGGCGTATGAGCACCTTGCTTTGGCTCGGTATTTGCTGTTGTGGTTTGAGAAAAAATCGGCTCTTTTGACGCTTTTTCCGTAGCAGTTTCAGCGGTAGTTGGCTGTGTTGTTTCTTCCGCAAATGTACTTTTATCAACGGTTTCATTTTCTGTTTTCTCGGTTAATTCTTCCGCTTGCGTAACATCAAATACGGCATTACTTGATGAACTAACAACCGTATTTTTGCCTGGCTCGTTATGGGCAGTGCAACCTACCATAGCAAAAATAAAGGTCAAAATCATTGCGAATATTATGATTCTTCTCATACAAAAATCACCTCGTTATTCACAAATTCCATAGCTCTGTTACGGATGTTGTTCATCTTTCGCACCCATAGCATAGGATTATCCGCTTTCAACTTTTCGGTTACAATTTCTTTTTCGGCGAGTAATTTGACGAGCTGTAAAAACATTGTTTGTGCCTGTTCCTCAATGTCGGCAAGATAAGGATACAGTCTTTCTGATGTGAGCAGATTATAGTATCTGATGCGATGATGTTGTTTAAGATACTGTCTGTGTCGGTTTGCCCACACTCCGATATGCAGTTCATTTTGCTCTTTTGTTGTGATACAAGGCAGCTGATAATCACCTTGGTTTTGATAGCGCACATTAGGTTTTTTCATAGTAATCAATCCTCCTTGGACTACATTGTAGCAAAATGATTTATATTATACGAATGTGCGGATTTTTAGACATAGAAAAAGACACCAACCTTTCGATTGATGTCTTTCTGCCATGCGATTAAGGTATCATCTTAAAATGTCGTAATGCTTCCTCAATCAACTTTACCTTTTCCGGCGGACATTGAGGTTGATTTGGGGTCTCTTTTTTAGAATTGTTGTAGCAATCTCTTTCGATAATACCGTGCTTTTGCTTTACCTGAGCAATATAAAGCGAAGATACTTTTACACGATGTGTATCGAATATGTAATCTTTAATTTCATCATAAGTTGCCTTTGCTTCGGATGATGTTAAATCCAGCTCGTCCATATCAACGGTAATGTCGATATATGTATCGGGCTTTTTTCTAACCAACTGAACAACCGTCTCAACATGTCCTGTTCTAGCAAAAAGGTCAACAGCTCTTGCTTTTACAGGTGTATATCCTCTTTCAGCTAGGAAAGCGGCATCTCTTGCAGCAGTTGCCGGATTGCAAGAAATCATGATAATTTTCTCAGGTGACATTTTAATTATACTTGAAAGAGTAAGTTCATCACAGCCTTTTCTTGGAGGATCAACAACAATAACATCAGGTTTTATATTGCTTTCAGCAAGCATTTCAGCTGTCTTTCCGGCATCACCGCAATAAAATTCTGCATTATTTATATTGTTTATCAAGGCGTTATGGTTTGCGTTTTTAATAGCTTCAGAAACAATCTCACACCCTATTAATCTTTTACACATATCCGCCATAAATAGTCCAATTGTTCCTGTACCACAGTAAAGGTCAATAAGCGTTTCTTTTCCTGTCAGTCCCGCATATTCTTTAGCAATTGCATACAACCGTTCAGCTTGTTTAGTATTAACCTGATAAAACGATAGGGGAGAGAGTTCAATTATATTGCCGCAGAAGATATCGGAAATATAATCTTTTCCGAAGATAGTAATGTTTTTATTATCAAGGATAACATTTGTATTCTTACTGTTAATATTAAGAATAATGCTTTTTATATCTGAAAAATTGAAAATAAGCTTGTCTGCTAATTCTTTAAAAATACTAACGCTAGGTTCAGTTAAAACAAGACAAACCATTATTTCGTTTGAGTTATATCCTTGTCTAATGTAAATATGACGTAGCAATCCTTTGTTAGTTTTTTCGTCATAAGCTGTTATATTGTTATTGTTTACATAATCTATTATAAGATTAACTATATTTTCAAAAACAGGTGGATGAAGCTTACACGCAGTATAATTTACTATACGATGGCTACGTTTTGAATAAAATCCGCATACAGCTTTACCATCCTGTTGAGCAACTGGGTACTGTGCTTTGTTTCTATAATAATTTTGCTCTTGACAGCCAAGAATATTTTCAAAAGGTATATCAAGCTTACCTATACGCTTAAAAGCATCTCTTACAAGATTATCCTTAATTTTAAGTTCAGCTTCGTAGGAAATATGTCGGAAAGTACAGCCTCCGCATTTTTTGTAAACTTTACAGTCACTTGAAATTCTGTCTAGAGATGGATTAATTATTTCATCGGATATTCCGTAAGCAAAGCTCTTGTTTAATTTTACAAGCTTACATTTAATAACATCGCCTATAGCAGTCGTTGGTACAAACACAGCCATTCCGTCATTAGTTTTGCCAACACCATTTCCCTCCGAAGTCATTCCAGTTATAGTCAATTCTATAATATCATTCTTTTTATAATTTTGCATATAAAAAATCCTTAATTCAAATATTGAGGTAGCCGTAATAAAACTTATGGCTACCTCTTTCTCATAATAATATTACCGCTACTAAAGCTTTTCACCGCATTTTTTACAATAAAGATTTCCACCGTCATTTTTTTCACCGCAAAAAGCACAAACTTTAGCTTGTTTTGCATTAACAGTTTCATTTGCAGAAACTAATTCTTTTTTTAGTTCTTTTATTTCATCAATAATATTTTTCATGCTACCTGTTTCATCCTGACCGGATTCATGCATATCATAGCAAAGCTTTCCAAGCTCCTGATATTTTTCTCTTATTTTGTTTTTAAGCTGAATACGTTCAATTTGTGTCTTTGAATATTCAACAGCTTCATTTGTTTTTTCTGCAACTTTGTCAAAAACTACTTTTGCATCGCTTATAAGGTTATCAAATTTGTAATTCATAATCCAATCTCCTCCTAATTAATATTGTTATAGAACAATCTAATTTTTTAAGCATCTATTCAAAACAAAATATGTACTAGCAGGGAAATTTATAGTTGAAAAGACGCTCAATTTTGTTGGTAGCAAGGTGAACAAAATTTAAATAGCTTAAAATTCCCACAGCAAAAAGGGGAGTAGCCTTTATCAGATGGCTGATTATATAAATATGATATCATTTCGTTCAAACATTTGTCAACACTTATTTCATCTTTTTGATACAAAACTGAATATCTTTTTATTTACTGTAAAGTGTTTATGTAGAAGTTCCGCTCAAGAGTATGAATAGTTTTATTTTTCAGATATTGTATCCTGTGTCAACGTTAATACTTTTAAATACAAATTTTTGCTATTTTCAATTTTTTGTTAACAATTATATCTAAACACTCTATTTCTATAGTATATTCACAAATTTTTGAAATGTCAAAGCTTTTTAAATTTATTTGATAAATTTATTGACTGATTTGAAATCGCAGCTTAAAAAATATATTACAGTAAATTTTAAAGGATATTTTGAAAAAGGGAAGTGCTAATTAGGACTAATTTATATAAGAAAAATCAGAAATATAACACCTGCATAGGATTTACATTAATTTCGCTAAACTTTTATTTAGCGAAATTAGTGTAAATCATAATAATTGTTATATTCTTGAATTTTATATTTTAACTCTCATTGTAGAACCATAATAAATAAAGTGATGTTAGTTTTCATATATAAACAATGTTACTAACATCACTTTATTTTTAATGCATGTACTAAAGATTAATTATCTGTTTTTATAAATTTCTTCTGTTTCTTTAATAACATACTTAGGTCTTGACTTAACTTCAAGGTATGTTTTTGAAATATATTGTCCGAGTATTCCTATACAGAAAAGTTGTAGACCACCTAAAAAAAATATCACGCAAATAAGCGATGGATATCCGGCAACAGGGTCCTTCCATATAAGTGTTTTTATAATAATAACGAGTATCATTATAAAGGCAACAATACAAAATAAAATACCTAAAAATGATGATATTGCAAGCGGAGCGGTTGAAAAAGCAAAAATACCCTCAAGCGAATACATAAACAACTTCCAAAATGACCATGTTGTTTTTCCTGCAGCACGTTCAACATTTTCATACTCAATATACTTTGTAGAAAAACCTACCCAACTGAAAATGCCTTTAGAAAACCTGTTATACTCAGGCATAGCAAGAATAGCATCAACCATTTGTCTTGTCATAAAGCGAAAATCCTGGGCACCATCGACAATTTCAGTCTGTGAAATCTTATTTATTATCTTGTAAAACATTCTTGAAAAAAATGAAAGAAGCTTTGGTTCACCTTTACGAGAGATACGCCTTGTAGAAGCACAATCGTATTCTCCAGATGATACATATTCATACATCTGAGGAATAAACTTAGGAGGATGCTGTAAATCTGCATCAAGTATTACAACATAGTCACCCTTTGCATTTTCAAGTCCAGCAATCATACCTGCTTCCTTGCCAAAATTTCTGGAAAATGAAATGTATCTAACCCTACTGTCCTTAACAGAAAGCTCTCTTAACATCTGCAAAGTATTATCCTTTGAACCGTCATTAATGAAAAGAAATTCAAAATTAAGATAACTATGCTGTTCTTTCATTTCATTTGAAACACGAGTTATTTCATCATAAAACAACGGAAGTACCTCCTGCTCGTTATAGCATGGCACAACCACAGAAATTAATTCATCCTTATGCATTGAACTACCTGTTTCCTTATAAGATTATTATTCAACAGTAACTGATTTTGCAAGATTTCTTGGCATGTCAACATCACAGCCACGCAGTACAGCAGTATAATATGCAATAAGCTGCAGCGGAACAACAGTAACCATCGGCATGAGAATGTCGCTTACTGTGGGCAGTCCCACTTTATAATCTACGCTTTCAGCTTCAACATTCATACTTTCATGGCAAATCATAACAACCTTTGCTCCCCTGCTCTTAACCTCTTTAACATTGGAAGCTGTTTTATCAAATAAAGCACACTGTGTTGCAACAGCAATTACTGGTGTATCAGTTGTAATAAGAGATATTGTTCCATGCTTTAATTCACCTGCAGCATAGGATTCACTGTGAATATATGAAATTTCTTTAAGCTTTAAAGAGCCCTCCATACTCAGTGCATAATCAAGTCCCCTGCCGATATAAAGCAGACTTTCTGCGTTCATTATCTTTGATGCAACAAACTGGTATTGTTCTTTGTTATCAATACACTGCTGAATTTTATCCGGTATGCTTAACAGCTCTGAGATAAGCTCCCTGCATTTTTCTTCAGTAATAGTATGCTTTGCAAATGCAACTTTAAACGCAAATATATACATAAATGCAATTTGAACAGCATAAGCCTTTGTGGAGCAGACTGAAATTTCAGGCCCGGCATTGGTGTACATAACCATCTTAGCTTCTCTTGCAATAGATGAGCCAACAACATTTACAATTGCAAGAGTATCTGCGCCAATTTGATTGGAAAGTTTTAGCGCCGCAAGAGTATCAGCTGTTTCACCGGATTGTGATATTATTACAACAAGGTCATCTTTTGTAACAAGAGGATTTCTATAACGGAATTCCGAAGCAATATCAACTACAACAGGTGTTTTTGCAAGCTCTTCAATTACATACTTTCCTACAATGCCAGCATGCATAGCAGAACCGCAGCCAACTATGTAAATATTTCTGTAATTAAGCAGCTTTTCATCTGTAAGACCGCATTCTGAAAAATCAGGAAGTCCGTTCTTTACTCTAGGTGATACAGTATTTTTTACAGCAGACGGCTGCTCATGTATTTCTTTAAGCATAAAATGCTCATAACCGCCTTTTTGTGCGGCTTCAATATTCCAGTCGGCGGTTTTGAGTTCTTTTTTAATCTCTGTCCCGTGAATATCGTAAAATTTAATTCCATTTTCATCAAGCTGAGCAATTTCATTATGTTCAAGCAAATAGTATTCCTTTGTATGTGAAAGAATTGCCGTTATATCGGAGGCAATAAAGAATTCGTCTTTCCCTGTTCCTGCAATAAGTGGGCTTTCCTTTCTTACAGCATAAATATGATTTTTATGCTCTCTAAAAATAATACCGAGTGCATATGCTCCCTCAATGTCGCTGATTGTCTTAGCTATTGCTTCAAGCGGATTGCCTTTATAATAATAGTCCAATAATTTTGCTACAGTTTCTGTGTCAGTTTCGCTTTCAAAGCTGTAACCCTTTGAAATAAGAAAAGCCTTTATTTCACGATAATTTTCTATTATTCCATTATGGACAATAGAAACTCTTTCATTTCCAAGGGGGTGAGAGTTTACATCTGATGGTTCACCGTGTGTTGCCCATCTGGTATGACCTATTCCACTAATAGCCTTTATAGGAGGTGAGCTTTCAAGCTTAACTAGAAGACCATCATTTATCTTGCCTTTTGCCTTAACGGTTTTAATTCTGTGATCATCAAAAACTGCAATACCTGCAGAATCATATCCACGGTATTCCAGCTTTTTCAAGCCGTCAATTAATATATCAACACAGTTTCCTTTTCCGACATATCCAACTATTCCGCACATATCAGTAAAAGCTCCATTCTTCAGCGGCAATACTTTCCTGCAATCCATTAGCCGCTGAAAATTGAATTGCAGCTGTAATAAATTGTATGCTTACTTTGTACCGAAAATTCTGTCTCCGGCGTCACCAAGACCAGGAAGAATATAGAGCTGTTCGTTAAGCTTTTCATCAACTGTACCGCAGTAAATTTCAACATCAGGGTGAGCCTTGTTAACAGCTTCAACGCCCTCCGGTGAGGCAATAATACACATAAACTTAACACTTTTTGCTCCAGCATTTTTAATAATTTCAATAGCCTTTGAAGCTGTTCCGCCTGTTGCAAGCATAATATCAGTGACAATTACATCTCTTTCAGCAATGTCAAAAGGAAGCTTGCTGTAATATTCAACCGGATTCTTTGTATCAGGATCACGGAATACTCCTATATGTCCAATTTTTGCAGCAGGAACAAGCTTTACTGCTCCGTCGACCATACCAAGACCAGCCCTAAGCACAGGCACAAAAGCAAGCTTTCTGCCAGAAATAACCTTTGTTTTAGCAATAGCAAGCGGAGTCTGTACTTCAACAGTTTTTAAAGGAAGGTCGCGTGTAGCCTCATAACAGATAAGCATAGCTGTTTCCGAAACAAGCTCTCTAAATTCTTTTGCTCCGGTATTTATATCTCTTAGAAGAGAAATTTTATGCTGTACAAGCGGGTGTTCAATAAGTTTTAAATTGGTCATTGTACTAACCTCCTGTTAATTATTTCTCCAGTTCTGCAATCTGATCAATTCTTCTTTGATGGCGACCACCCTCAAAGTCGTTATTCAAAAATGCTTCCACTATTTCACATGCAGATCCGGGCCCTGTAACTCTTCCGCCCATACAAAGCACGTTAGCGTTATTATGAAGCCTTGTATATTTTGCCATATAAGTATCCGTACATACAGCAGCACGAATACCCTTTATTTTATTAGCAGCGATTGATATGCCTATGCCAGTTCCGCAGATAAGAATGCCATATTCCGCCTTTTTGTTTAAAACAGCACTGCAAACCTCATTTGCAACCAGTGGATAATCAATGCTTTTTCCGTCCATACAACCCATATCAATAAAATCAATATTACGCTCTTTTAAATAACTTATAATTTCCTGTTTAAGATAAAATCCACCATGATCACTGCCAATTGCTATCATAAATAACCGAACCTTTCAGATATTTTTAGCTATAAGCCGATTAATAAAAACATATAAATATTATATCACTTTTACACTATTCAATCAAGCTTTTTTTATAAAATTAAGGTTTTTGCCCATATCGTACAAAAACCCTTTTATAACTATTCAGAATTCAAATCTTTTTCAGCTTTTGTAATCTGAAGATATTCAGCGTTAAGAATATCCGGAGATGTCAATCCCTTATCAAGTGCAGCAAAACATAGACTTGACGCTAATTGCAGCCTTAAATGAGGAGCAGCAAGCAGCATATTTTCAGACTGATATTTTTTTGTAAACTCTTGCGCATAATCGCCAGTTAAAATTATGTTATTAAATTTTTTTATTTCATAAAACAATTCTTTATCTGAAATAATCCTGTCATCAGTCAGCCTTACTATTTTTTCACCATTTGATTCAAAAAAAGCAGCATAAACAAGATCAAGCCTTGCATACATTACAGAGCATACTAAAGCTTTAATTCCTTTAAAATTATAAGCAAGAGCCTCAAGCGTTGAAATACCTGCACAGCCTTTATTTAATGCAAAAGACATAGCTTTTACAGCTGATATTCCAATCCTAAGACCTGTATAAGAACCCGGTCCGTCAGCAACTGCAATTCCGTCAACATTTTCAAGCTTTTCACATGCATTTGTTAATACAGCTTGACAAAGCGGCATTATTACCTGTGAATGAGTAAGCTTTGTAAGCACTGTTGTTTGTGCAAGTACGGTATTTTCATTACATAATGCAACAGAAGCAGTCTTTCCTGATGTGTCAATTCCAAGTACTAACAAAAACGTTCATCTCCCTCAACAGTAATAGCTCTTGCATTTTCGTCAATCTGTTCAATGGTGATTACTGTTATATTTTTAGGAAGACACTCCATTATATTTTCAGACCATTCAACAACAACTATACTGTCATGGGAAATATAATCATAAAATCCTGTAGTTTCCAAGGCTTCAGCATTAAGTATCCTATACATATCAAAATGATATAAAGTAATGTTTCCTCTGTATTCATTTACAAGTGCAAAGGTAGGAGAATATACATCATCAGAAAGTCCAAGACCTAGTGCAAGTCCTCTTGTAAAAGTAGTTTTCCCTGCTCCAAGTCCCCCCTTAAAAGCAACGATATCTCCACCTTTAAGCAAAGAACCAATTTCTTTTCCAAAGTCAATAGTTTCGTTAACCGACTTTGTTATCTTCTTTATCATTTTTCACCTCAACGGATACTATTCTGAAATTTTCACAGAAAAACCTTATATCATCATCTTCAAGAGAGCGTATTAAAAAGCGTTTTTCATTAGAGTCAATCCCCAAATCGTTTGTTCTGATTATATCAAATCCTTCAAGAGGAGTTTTTATTCCTTGACAGCCAATTTCAAAATCAGATACATTATCAAATGTTATATTTACTGAAAAAGAAATATTACCGACAGTTCCAAATTCCATAGAAAGACAAGGAATTTCAGTTCCATCCAATCTTAATCCGGTAAAATACTTAAACTCACCGAACCAATCAAAATTAAACCAATAAAAATCAGGATCAACAGCAGCTATTTGTTCTATTCCGTAAATTTCTCTAAAATGATTAACAATGGTACAAGGTTCTTCCAAAGGCTCAATACACTTTATCATTCCCATTGAAAACCTTTCAAAGCCAAGTGCCTCATACCAAGGAATAAGACTATCTTCGCAGTAAAGCTGAACGTTCATCCTGTAGTTTCCAGACTGGCAGTAATAAACAAGCCTGTTAACAATCTCTGCACCTATACCATGATGTCTGTATCGCTCTCTTACACATAACCCACTTAATACTGCAACTGAATTTCCGTCAGAAACTACTCTTCCGAAACCAACAAGAACAAGACCATCGTAAGCATATACAGAATAAAAGCTGTTTTTTACTGCCTTTTCAATTTCTTCATCTGTATACCCCGGAAGCTGGTACCATTTCAATGACATATAAAGCCTTTGAATGTCGCCATCTTCTCTTGGCTCGGAGAAGTACTCAATATCCATACAAATCTCCCCTTGCTCAATTAATAATTCTTGTACCGATATTATCAATATGAAGCTCATGGACTTCCCACTTGCTTAACCCCATTTTATCTAGTGCAAAGCGCATTTTTCCACAGAAAAACTCATTTTCGGCATCTGCTATTGCCATAAGCGACGGTCCTGCTCCGCTAAGGTAAGCAGCATATGCACCTAAACTGTAGGCAATATCAAACACTTCTCTGCCATGAGGAATAAGTTCCATTCTGTATGGCTGATGAAGTCTGTCATGAACAGCAGTTCTTAGGTTTTCATATTTCCCCGTAAGCAGCGAAGCTGAAAACAAAGCCGCTCTTGAAAGATTGTAAACAGCATCTTTATGGCTGACTTCTTTTGGCAGACACGCTCTTGCTTTTTCAGTTTTAAGCTCAAAGTCAGGAATTACAACAACAAATTTCAGAGTAGTATAAACCTCCTGCTTAACCCAATGAACATTTTTTCCATCAAATACAGCTGTAACAATACCACCCAATAGTGCCGGAGCAGTATTATCAGGATGTCCCTCTATCTGTGCAGAAAGGTTAACAAGCTCATCAAGAGTAAGAGGATCGCCCATCAAAGTATTAGCTCCGACAAGACCTGCAATTATGCATGCAGACGAGCTTCCAAGTCCTCTTGTCATAGGAATGTTATTTGTCTGTTCAATAGTAAGTCCTTTAAAGGAGCGTCCGCAAATATCATATAACGTTTTTGCAGTACTGTAAATAAGATTTGATTCATCTGTCGGAACAGGTGTGTTATCCAAAGCCTTTATGTTTATACTGTCAGATTCTTCAATATTAACATAGTTATAAAAATTTAGCGCTAATCCCAAAGCATCAAAGCCTGCACCTAAATTTGCACTTGTTGCGGGAATTTGTATTTTTACCATCAGTTTTTTACAGCTCCAAAACGCGTATTTTACCTAAAACATTTCCGCCAAGCTCATTAAGCTTTTTGTCAATATCATATTCAGCAAATGGCATTGTAATAAATGCTTTTTCACTTTCAGGCACATTTGCTTTGTTAATAAATTCAACCTTGCCGAAAACTTTTTCAATCTGCTGAACCGATATTCCATCAGTACGAATATACATCTGAAGAATATCATTTTTGTAATCCTCTATAAAGCTGCTGTCGGTACTGTCCTCCCATGTTTGTGAAATTGATGTTCCGTTCATTTTAACAGCGTCAATTATATCTGCAACCACAGCGCTTGCAGTAGGCATTTTTCCCGCACCGCGTCCATAAAACATAACTTCATCTATTGCATCGCCGTATACCATTATAGCATTGAACACATCAGAAACATTTGAAAGCTGGATCCTTCCGCATACGAAAGCAGGACGTACTATCGGTAGAATTTTTCCGTTGTCAAGCTTTTTTGCAGAACCAATAAGCTTAACTGCACCGCCCCACTCTTCAGCATATTCAATATCCTCCAGTGTAAGCTTTGTAATACCCTCACAATGAACCCATTCCGGATAAACATGCTTGCCGAAAGCAAGTGAAGCGAGAATACAAATCTTCCTGCAGGCGTCATGTCCCTCAACATCTGCAGTAGGATCCTTTTCCGCGTAGCCAAGCTTTTGAGCAAGTGCCAAAGCATCAGCAAAAGACATCTGTTCATGTATCATTTTAGTTAAAATAAAATTTGTTGTTCCGTTAAGAATACCTGCAACAGCAGTTATTTCATTTGCAGCAAGGCACTGATGAATAGGTCTGATTATAGGAATAGCTCCGCCCGTTGAAGCCTCAAAAAGGAAATTGCAGTTATGCTCCTTTGCAACTTTAAGAAGCTCTGCACCTTTTTTTGCAACCAGCTCCTTGTTTGACGATACTACACTTTTACCCTTTTCAAGACATGACTTAACAAATGAATAAGCAGGGTTAACTCCGCCCATTACCTCAGCAACAACAGTAACCTCGCTGTCATTAAGAATATCATTAATATCCTTTGTAAATTTTTCAGCATACGGACTGTCTGAAAAATCCCTGATATCAAGAATATACTTTATATCAATAGTGCTGCCGGCTTTTTTAGCAATACTGTCTTTATTTTTTAGCAACAATTCAACAGTACCCGAACCGACAACTCCGTGTCCTAATACCGCTACATTCGACATAAATAATAATCCCCATTCCTTTCTGATATTTGTTCCGGTCTTGAAGCTGAACCGAGTTCAGCTAAGCAAAATTTCTACTGACTTTTTTGCAGAAAAGGAACAAATAGCTGCGTGAAAAATTTATTCTTCACGCTAAACTCCTTATAATTATTCACCGGAGATAAACCTTACCTCAACAACTCCGAAAAGCCCTGAAAGAAGAGCTTCTGCATCAAAGGATTCGATTGTTTCTCCGTCAAGGCGAACAGTAATGGTTACTGCCGCCACTCCGTCAATAGGGATATTCTGATTGACGGTTAAAATATTAGCTCCATGAGCATGCAATCTGGTGAGAACATTTGCAAGTACTCCAGGTTCATCTTTTAATATTATATACAGAGATATAATTTTCTGCGTCAGTTTTTCATTGTAAGCAAAGACAAAATCCTTGTACTTATAGAAAGCACTTCTTGAAATTCCAACCTTCTTACATACCGATGCTGAACTTTTTTCCTCACCGCATGCAAGCATTCTTTTGGCTTCAATTACTTTTGTGAAAATTTCAGGCAAAACCTCAGTGCTTACTACAACCAACTTTGAATTACCTATAATTAATCACTCCTAAAGGCCGTTACAGCAGTCCACCGGATAAAAACATGTGTATTCAATACAAAAACAATTATATCATAGATTCATGCTTTCTGTCAAGTTAAATAAATCCAGTTTTATTTTTAATTATAATAATAGCTTAACAGCAAATCAACCATACGCCCATAGCTTTTGCTACCGTCGCTGACTCCGTTTAATTTCAGCGAAGTGTCAATTGCAGCTTCTGAAACTTCTGACACAACCTCTGTAGGAATAACAGCTTCCTTTTCAAGCCTCTCTAGATATTCATATTCAACAAAAATATCATCTTTTATTACAAGCTCACTAATCGGTAAAAGCTGAATATCATTGTATCCTTCATATTTCATCAGCCTTGCAATTTGTGAATATGTATATCCAAGAGCAGCTATATAGCCACTGTATTTAAAGTAATTACTGTCTGAATTTATACAAGCCAAAAATGAAATGAAATTTGCTTCATCTTCCTGCATAAACCCTTTAAGATGTGACATCTCATGGCATATTGTTTCAGGAAAATTCACAGGGTACATTCTTTTATTATAATTTGCTTCAAGAGTAAATGGATAATACACACCTTTTAGGTTTAATTGTGTCATAAACCCCGAAAACATTATTTTTTTAGGATGAGGATAATAACCACCAAGCTGTTGGTAATCGCTGCTTAAATTTATCATAGCCTGTACGGCTATATCATTAAGATTATCAGGAGCAATAACTTTTCCATTTTCATCCCGTTCAACCAATTCTGAATAATAATTTGCTTTTTCTATAAGCATATTACACAACTCTATAAGCTGATGATAATCATGTTCTTCTGAAACATTCATATACTTTTCGGAAAAAGGAGTGCAATGGTACATTATAAAGCAGTTCAACGTTTCTGTTACGAATATATATGTAAAAGCAACCAACAAAAATACTGCAGTAAAACGCAGAACCTTTCGCCGACGTTTTCTTAAAACTATCATGCATATAATAAATGCTGCTGGTCCTACAATCAAAACTGAAATGCCAATAATAATAAGCATCTCACCTACTGAAAAAGGGAATAGCCCCGTAAGCCTTGAAACTGTATTATTAAGTAACGGATAAATATTTTCTGCATACCAATCTGAGAAATCCGTGCTAAACCATGAAATAATATTCAAAGCTGCCATTAATGACAATAGTATCAAAGAAATAATAATTATAAACTGTTTTTTATGCTTCATTTTCACAACATCAGTTGCTTCAGAAACAAAAATAGTATCTTTATCACGTTCAAGCAGCTGAATACTGTTACTATGCATAAAAAACACCTCAATATCTAAAAGTTATTGTTAATATTATATATTAAAACAATAACTTTTTCAACCCTTATAATCATATTTTATCTTTTTTGTGAAGTGTTACAATATCCGAACATTTTTTCGCACACAACATTTTTTACAAAATAAAATGCGTACAGACAAACTAATCTGTACGCATTTTATTAAAGCTTAATCCTGATCATTTCTGATAATATCTTCAAGTGTTTCCCTTTTAACAATAACTCGGTCAGTGCCTTTATTAACCATAACAACTGCCGGCTTTCTTATTCTGTTGTAATTTGATGACATGGAATAATTGTAAGCGCCTGTTGCAAGAACAGCAATTATATCACCCTCTTCAACAGGCTGAATATCCATGCCCTCGCCGATAAGATCTCCGCTTTCACAACATTTACCTGCAATCGTAACTACAGATGTTTTGTCCATTCCGGCTTTATTTGCAACTACAGCATCATACTTTGATTTGTACAGCGCATAACGCGGGTTATCACACATACCGCCGTCAATAGATACATAAGTACGTATATTTGGTATTTCTTTTATTCCTCCGACAGTGTAAAGAGTTATTCCTGCTGGAGCAACTATAGAACGACCCGGCTCAATAAGTATAAACGGAAGATTAATTCCCAGTTCCCTGCATATCTCCTTAACCTTAACAGATACTTTTTCCATATACTTATCATATTCTGCCGGATTATCAGAAGGAACATACTTAATTCCGAAACCTCCGCCGAGGTTAAGCTCTTTGATTTCAAAGTTCAGCTCATTTTTTACTTTTGCAATAAAATTAAGCATTACTTCTGCCGCATGAACAAAAGGATCAATGTCAAAGATCTGACTGCCTATATGACAATGAACGCCCGCATAATTAACATTGTTAAGTGAAATAGCAAGCTTCACAGCTTCAAATGCTTCGCCTGTTTCAAGAGCAAATCCAAATTTGCTGTCTATCTGTCCTGTTTTGACAAAATCATGGGTATGTGCATCTATTCCAGGTTTAATTCTGAACATTATGTTTACTTTTTTGCCGCTTCTTCCTGCAATATCATTAAGCCGTCTTAGCTCAAAAACATTATCAACAATGATTCTTCCAACATTATTATTAACAGCAAGCTGCAGTTCTTCATCAGTTTTATTATTACCGTGGAAACAGATTTTTTCAGATGGAAAATTAACGCTCAGTGCGGTATAAAGTTCACCCTCTGAAACAACATCAAGACCCAAGCCCTCTTCATTGACAATTTTGCACATAGCTTTACAGCAGAAAGCCTTACTTGCATAACACACAAGTCCTGCTCCTCCGTAATAGCTGTCAATTGACTTTTTAAAGCTTTTGCAATGTTCCCTTATAAGATCTTCGTCCATAACATATAAAGGTGTCTGATATTTTTTCGCCAAATCTACAGTATCAACTCCACCGATAGCAAGATTCCCTTTTTCATTGACAGATAAATTCTTAGATACAAACATTTGTATAATCCTCTTTTCTAGTTGTCATTCGCAGCAACTTCTTCTATTATTAAACGTATTTCATCAATACCCTCTCCGTTAATTGCTGAAAAAGGTATTGACCTTATGTCTTCAAAACATGGTATCTCATTTTTAAAGCTTAACATTCTTTCTTCACGCTGTTTAGCTGAAAGCTTATCCGCTTTTGTAAAAATAATTACAAAAGGAAGCTCGCTGTCTATCATAAAGTTTATCATGTGAAGGTCATCGGCAGTAGGCGCATGACGCATATCTATAAGCTGAAATATAAGCGCAATATTTCTGTCAGCAGTCAGATAGCCTTCAATCAGTTCTGACCAGCGCTTCTTTTCAGATTTTGCAATTTTTGCATATCCGTATCCGGGAAGATCTACAATGTAGCATTCTTCCATAGAATAAAAATTAATAGTAGCTGTCTTTCCCGGAACGGATGACACTCTTGCAAGAGCTTTTCGATTAAAAATCTTATTTATCAATGATGATTTTCCAACATTTGAACGTCCTGCAAAAGCTATTTCAATTTTATCGCTTGCAGGAAGCTGCTTGTATTCACCATATGATCTGTAAAATTCAGCTTTATTAAAATTCATGCTTATAAAAACGCCTTTCTGATGAACATTTACGATTATTATGACTGAATATTCACTGACGATGCAGAATTTTCCTTAGGTGCTGTAACAATAGGTGCTGCTCCGGAAAAAGTCATGTCAATCTTGTCAAGTGCAGTATCAAGTACATCTGTTAGTGTTTCTGCAAAAACAAAGTTAACAGAAGCTTTTACGACATCATCAACCTCTTCCAAATCCCCCTTATTGCCTATCGGAATAATTACTGTTTTCATGCCCGCCTTATAAGCAGCCATAGTCTTTTCTCTTAATCCTCCTATAGGGAGTACTTTTCCATGAAGAGTTATCTCACCTGTCATTGCCACATCATGACGTACAGGTATACCGGATAAAGCAGAAACAAGTGCAGTTGTCATTGTCACTCCGGCAGACGGACCATCCTTAGGTGTTGCTCCCTCTGGAGCATGAATATGAATATCCTTGTCTTTATAAAAATCTTTGTTTATATTATATCTTGACGCAACTGAACGCACATAGCTGACTGCTATCTTTGCACTTTCTTTCATTACATCGCCTAAAGAACCTGTTATCTCTATATTTCCCTTTCCGTCAAGAACAATTACTTCAAGGGGCATAATTACACCACCGACAGAAGTCCATGCCAGACCGTTTACAATACCAACCTCATTTGTTTTGCATAAATCATCGTCAAGATATTTTTTTGTGCCGAGAAATTCTTCTAAATTCTGAGCCGTTACCGCAACTTTCTTTTTCTCACCGGAAACAATCTGCTTAGCGGCTTTACGGCACAGCGAGGTTATTTTACGCTCTAGAGAACGCACACCAGCTTCCTTTGTGTAATTATCAATGATTACATATATTGCATCATCTGATATTTTAAGGGCCGATGCTTTTAGGCCATGAGTTTTCAGCTGTTTGGGAATAAGATGTTCCTTAGCAATGTGGAACTTTTCTTCTCTTGTATAGCTTGTAAGCTCAATGACCTCCATTCTGTCAAGCAAAGGAGAATCTATTGTCTGAGTAGTGTTTGCAGTTGTAACAAACAGCACCTTGCTTAAATCAAACGGAACCTCTATATAGTGATCACGGAACTCGGTGTTCTGTTCGCTGTCTAGAACCTCAAGCATTGCAGAAGATGGATCACCACGCAAATCATTTGACATTTTGTCAATTTCATCAAGAAGAATAAGAGGATTATTGCTTCCTGCATTTTTAACAGCATTAATTATTCTTCCAGGCATTGAGCCTATGTAAGTTTTTCTATGTCCTCTTATGTCGGATTCGTCCTTTATGCCTCCGAGAGATACTCTTGCATAATTTCTGCCTAAAGCTTTAGCAATTGACTTGGCTATTGAGGTTTTTCCTATACCGGGAGGACCCACAAGACAGATAATCTGTCCTTTTATATCCGGTGCCAAAGCTCTTACAGAAATAAGCTCAAGAATTCTTTCCTTAACCTTATCCAAGCCGTAATGATCCTTATCAAGAACAGCCTTCACTTTTTTTATATCAAGCTTATCTTTAGTAGACACATTCCAAGGAAGATCAAGACATGTATCAAGATAATTACGTATAACAAAAGCCTCCTGTGATGATGACGGCATTTTCATTAAACGGTCTGTTTCCTTAATAAATTTTTCAGCAACTTCTTTAGGAAGATTAAGCTGTTCAATCCTTTGAACATAGGTCATTACCTCGTCCTGAATATTGTCATCATCACCAAGCTGACTTGCAATAGCTTTCATTTGCTCACGAAGATAATATTCCTTCTGTCCGTTATCAATCTGTTCTTTTACTTTATCCTGAATGCAGCGTTCAATGTCAAGAATCTCAACCTCTCTTGAAAGCATAGCAACCAACATACTTAATCTTGTTACTATTCCGTTTGCTTCAAGAAGTGCTTGTTTATCCTGAACAGGCAAAGCAACGTTAAAGGTTACGGCTTCAAACAGTGCATTAGGGTCATCCTCATTGAGAATTGAAACCACAAGTTCTTTTGGCATTCTGGGCATGTTATAGCAATACTGTTCAAAAACATCTTTTAGAGCCCTTACAAGTGCTGTAACTTCAACCGGATCAGCTTTTGAACGAATAATACTTGGCAATTTTTTTATTGATGCAATAAAATAAGGCTCTTGCTGTAAAACCTCAGAAATTTTCGCCTTATAAAGTCCTTCAACAAGAACTCTTGAAACATTGTCAGCCGTTCTGAGAATTTGCCTTATCTCCGCAACAACGCCAATTTTATAAACATCTTTTTCAGTAGGGTTTTCAACAGAAATATCCTTCTGAGCAGTTAAAAAAATCAATTTGTTATCACATAAAGCTGCTTTTAATGCAGCGGCTGACTTTTCTCTTGAAACATCAAAATGCATAACAGCTTTCGGAAACACAACAAGTCCCCTCATTGCCACCATTGGCATAAGGTTCATTTTTTCGTTTCCCACATTTTCTACTTTCATAGAAACCTCCGGACATCTGATAATCAGAATATACTTTATAAACATTATATCGTATTTACGCATATTTTTCAAGTAACAATTTTATAAATATATTCTGCATTATAAAAACAAAATGTCTCCCAAGAAAACTTAAGAGACATAGTATTAACACTACTTTTTAACAGCAATTTTTTTCCCGTTGTATATTTTAGGTGGTTTGTTTTCGGTAATACATTCTTTGCTGATCACAACACTGGTAATACTGCTGTCTGATGGAGAAGTAAACATAGTATCCATCAATATACCCTCAATAATTGAACGCAGGCCCCTTGCTCCTGTTTTCTGCAGAACTGCCTTGTGAGCAATTTCCTTAAGGGCATCCTCTTCAAATATCAACTCTATTCCATCCAAATCAAACAACTTTTTATACTGTTTAATAAGAGCATTTTTAGGCTCGCTTACAATTCTTATCAAAGCATCCTCATCAAGGTCGTCAAGAGTTGTTATTATAGGCAAACGACCTACAAGCTCCGGAATTATCCCAAATTTAACCAAATCCTGAGGTATTACATTTTTAAAGATATTACGTTCTTTTTCGGACTTTGATTTAATTTCAGCGCCAAATCCTATTGCAGAAGACTCAATTCTTTTTTTAATTGTTTTTTCAAGGCCATCGAAAGCACCTCCGCATATAAAAAGAATATTTTTAGTATCAATATGAATAAACTCCTGATTAGGATGCTTCCTTCCTCCCTGAGGAGGCACATTTGATACAGTTCCTTCAATTATTTTCAGTAGTGCCTGCTGTACTCCCTCACCGCTTACATCACGGGTTATGGATGTATTCTCAGACTTTCTGGCAATTTTATCAATCTCATCAATATAAATAATACCACGCTCAGCAGCCTCAACATCATAATCAGCAGCTTGTATTAATCTAAGAAGAACGTTTTCAACATCATCTCCGACATAACCGGCTTCAGTTAACGTTGTTGCATCAGCAATAGCAAACGGCACCTCAAGAATTTTAGCAAGAGTTTGTGCAAGTAATGTTTTTCCGACACCCGTAGGGCCTATAAGAAGCACGTTGCTTTTTTGAAGCTCAACATCATTAGTTGTTTCAGAATAAATGCGTTTATAGTGATTATATACGGAAACAGCGAGTGATATTTTTGCAGCTTCCTGACCAATTACATATTCATCAAGAATTTTTTTTATTTCAGCAGGCTTAACAAGCTTTGCCGGTTGCTGAAAAGATTTTTGCTTAGGCTTTTTAAACTGCTGACCAATAATCCCTAGAGGGTCATTATTAACCAACATTTCATAGCAGTAAATTACACATTCATCACAAATACTAGCATTTCCGGCTGAAAACATATTTTGAACCTTGTTTTCCGGTTTACCACAAAAACTGCACTTTCTCAACACCTTGTCATTTCCAGCCATAAAAACCTCCATTGCCGGCTCCGTACCGATATAAAATTATTATCTCTTAAAAATTACTTTATCAATCAAACCATACTCCGCAGCTTCTGTAGCTGACATAAAATTATCTCTGTCGGTATCCTTTTCAATAACATCAATTGGCTTCCCAGTATTTTCAGAAAGAATTCTGTTCAAGTTTTCTTTTGTTCTTACCATATGGTCTGAACGAATTTTTATGTCCGAGCACTGACCGGACAATCCACCTGAAATAAGCGGCTGATGTATCATAATTTCAGCATTAGGAAGTGCAAATCGTTTACCTTTTGTACCCGAAGACAAAAGTAAAGCTCCGAATGAAGCTGCAAGACCTATGCATATTGTCGAAACATCGCATTTAATATACTGCATTGTGTCATATATAGCCAATCCTGCTGTAACTGAGCCACCGGGGCTATTAATATACAAATTAATATCTTTTTCAGGATCCTGACTCTCAAGATATAGAAGCTGTGCTACTACAAGGCTTGCAGTAGTATCAGTTACTTCCTCTGAAAGCATAACAATCCTATCATTTAAAAGGCGTGAAAAAATATCATAAGAGCGTTCTCCCCTGCTTGTCTGCTCAACAACGTATGGAACCAGACTGCTTGTAATACTCATAATAATAACCATTCCTTTCTGCTATTTGTTCCGATTTTGCAAAGCAAAATTTCTGCTTCCCTTTTTGCAGAAAAGGAACAAATAGCTGCGTGAAAAATTTATTTTTCACACCAGCCTCTTTCTCCACGGAAAATAAAAAATTAATACACAAACTGCCCTTCTGCGGAAAGGCAGCCTGCATACATAATTAATTATTAATTAAAATTTAATTAACCTATAAATTTAGCACTTTCTTTTATAAGCTTAGATGCTTCAGCAACCATAAGATCTTCACGAACATTCTTTAAACTTACATATGATTTTATCTTTTCAGCATCAACATTGTAAACTTTGGCCATCTTATTAATTTCCTCATCAACCTTTTCGTCAGATACGGAAATATTTTCAAGCTCAGCAATTTTTTCAAGTGCAAGTCTAAGCTTAACCTGATTTTCTGCTCGTTTTTTAAAACCATTTCTGAACTCAGACATATCCATACCCATATAGGAAAGATACATATTGATATCCAAGCCTTGCTGTGAAAGTCTAAAGCTAAAATCCCTTACAAGCTCATCAATCTTACTTTCGTACATAACTTCAGGAATCTCTGCATTCATTTTTTCAATAACAGTTTCAAAAAGCTTGTTTTCAGCATCCATCTCAGCATTATTTACAGCATTTTCTTCAAGTCTTTTCTTTATATCAGCTTTAAGCTCATCGATAGTATCAAATTCTGTTGTATCCTTAACAAATTCGTCATCAACCTCAGGAAGCTCTGTTGTTTTTATTTCGTTAATCTTAATTTTAAATTCAGCAGGCTGACCAGCAAGTTCTTCCATCTGATAGTTTTCAGGGAATACAACATTAATTGCAAATTCATCGCCTGTATTTTTTCCAATAATCTGCTTCTCAAAGCCAGGTATAAACTGTGAAGAACCAAGCTTCAAATCAAAGCCATCTTCCTTACCCCCGTCAAAAGCCACGCCATCTTTAAAGCCTTCAAAATCAATGTTTACAGTATCTCCTAGCTGTGCAGATCTGTCATCAACAGTAATAATTCTTCCATTTTTCTGTCTTAGCTTTTCTATTTCCTTGTCAATATCCTCATCAGTAACAGTCTTGACAATTTTTTCTACTTCTATACCTTTATAATCACTTATTTCAACTTCAGGCTTAACAGTTGCTTTAACCTTGAAAACAACTCCATTATCCTTATTAATAGATTCAACATTGATTTCAGGCTGTGCAACAAGTGTATAACCTGTTTCTTCTACTGCAGGTCCTACAACGTCAGGGATAAGCTGATTAACTGCATCCTCATAAAATGCAGCTTCGCCATAGAGCTTTTCAATCATTTTTCTAGGAGCCTTTCCTTTTCTAAAGCCCTGAATTGAAATATTATTACGTGCTTTCATGTATGCTTTCTGAACTGCATTTTCAAAGCCTTCCGCATCTACTGATACAGTAAATTCATACTTATTTGTTTCGATTTTATTAGTTGATACCAAACCCATTTCCTCGTCCTCCATTAATATAACAGCATATAAATTAATTATAACATAATATTTTCTAATATTCTACATCAAAATAATTTTTCCACATTTTCCACAAATTATTTTATCTTTACGGGACTAAATTGTGCATAATCACTTGAAACAAGCCTATAAGTTATGCCATCACGTTCTCCGTTAATTGCATAATCACATGATTTCCCATGAATGTGTCCATAGTAACATTCTTTTATATTATATCTAAACAATATATCAAGTATGTTATAATTGCAATTATCAGCATAAACAGGCGGATAGTGCAAAAACACAATAGGAACAAGCCCTGCATTCAATGCCGACTTAATAGAAACCTCCAAACGCTGAGCTTCCCTTGCAAGCACTTTTGCATCAGCTGTATTTCCATTTTCATTTATCCAACCTCTTGTTCCGCATATTCCGTATTGCTCATACTGAAAATGATTATTATGAAGTATGCTAATTGTATCAAAGTTGTTTTCAGATAAAAATCTGTTCATTTTGCTCAGTGTAGTCCACCAATAGTCATGATTTCCTTTTAACAGTATTTTTCTCCCATTAAGCTTGTTTAAATAATCAAAATCTGCCTTTGCCTCATCAAAATTCATTGCCCATGAAAAATCGCCTGGAAGAACAATTGTATCATCAGAAGTTACATTCAAATTCCAGTTATAAGTCAATCTTTCCGTATAATTATCCCATCCGTTAAATATATCCATAGGCTTATTGCTGGAAAAAGAAAGATGAAGATCTCCGATTGTAAAAAGAGACATATTACCTCCTTATACAGCCGTACTATCAAAGTCCCAAAGATTTCAGTACATAGCTTTTCTGTTCTTCCTTGGTGATAACGTCAGAAAATCTTACTGCCTTGCTTTTCAGTTCAGCAAGAGAAGCAGGAACATCATATCCGGACAATTCGTTTAACTTGTCAATCATTTCATACTCATCAACCTCAGATTTTTTATTTTCAATTGCTTCAAGAACACTTGCACTGAATTTATATGGACTTGCAGTAGAAGCGATGACAGTTTTTGTAGTGTCCCCTGTAGTTTTTCTATAATCCTCATAGACCTTAACAGCAACAGCAGAATGTGTATCCAGCGTATATGAGTACTTATCAAATATTTCTTTTATAGTTGCTTTTGTTTCATCATCATCACAATAGCCGCCTACAAATTCTGCCTGAAGTTTCGATTTTACATCAGCAGAAACCTCATATCTGCCTGTCTTAGACAATGAACTAAACCATTCACGAATCTGAGCATCATTCTGACCACAGAGAATATAGAGCAGTCTTTCAAGATTGCTTGAAATAAGAATATCCATTGATGGTGAAATTGTTGTAAAAAACTCTCTGTTTCTGTCATATATCCCTGTATTTATAAAGTCAGTAAGAACCTTATTTGAGTTTGAAGCACAGATAAGCTTATTAATGGGCACACCCATTTCCTTGGCATAATAAGCAGCAAGAATGTTACCAAAGTTTCCAGTCGGAACAACAATATTTATCTTGTCCCCTGCTTTTATTTCCTCATCTTTAACCAATGTTGTATAAGCGGAAATATAGTAAATAATCTGAGGAGCAAGTCTTCCCCAGTTTATTGAATTTGCACTTGAAAACATCATTGATTTTGAATCAAGCTTAGCTTTTATTTCACTATCGGTAAAAATAGCCTTAACACCGTTCTGACAGTCGTCAAAATTACCCTTTATAGCACAAACTGAAACGTTGCTGCCGTCCTGAGTTGTCATTTGACGCTTTTGCATAGGACTTACGCCGTCTTCAGGATAAAATACCATTATCTGTGTTCCCTCAACATCAGCAAATCCTTCTAGCGCAGCCTTGCCTGTATCACCAGATGTAGCAACAAGAATAACTATTTTTTTATCAATTTTTATTTTCTTAGCGCTTGTTGTGAGAAGATACGGCAAAATCTGCAGTGCCATATCCTTAAATGCGCATGTAGGGCCATGCCACAGTTCAAGAATATAAGTTCCATCAAAAAGATGAGATATTTCAGCAATATTATCTGTGGCAAAATTTTTATTGTTATATGCATTTTCTGTACAGTATTTTATTTCAGCCTCAGTAAAATCGGTAAGATACTTAGCAAAGATATACGCTGCTCTTTCAGAATATGACATATCACCCAGCTTGGTTATTTCATCCATAGTTATGGCAGGGATTTCAGACGGAACAAATAATCCTCCGTCAGATGAAATACCCTGAACTATTGCTTCAGCAGATGAAATATTCACACTGCTGTCTCTTGTGCTCTTATAAAACATCACAATCAATCCTTTAAAAAATAATTTTACAGTCTGTTGCATCAAATGCATTTTCTATGTAATTAAATCCTGCCACTTTTTTATTATCCAGTATAATAGAAACAACATCAAATCTTGGTTGATAATTATGCGGATTTTTATACGAATACGCTGCAGCAGTCTTAATTATAAGCTTCTTTTTTGATTTTGTAACAGCTTCAAATCCATCAGCTACAGAATCAATGGTTCTGGTTTTTACTTCAACAAAGGCAATTACATCATCTTTTACAGCAATAATATCGATTTCTCCGCCTCGTATGCAGTAATTTCGTCCAATAATTTTATAGCCTTTTTTCTCAAGATAAAACGCTGTTATTTTTTCACCGTAATTTCCAATTTCTTTACTGTTCATTTTTATACAGCTTCTTTAAAAAAGACATTCTGTGAATTTTGGACGGACCGTATTTCAATATCATTTCGTAATGCAGCTTAGTGCCATATCCCTTATGCTTTTCAAACATATATTCAGGATATTTTTCTGCAAGCTGTTTCATATATCTGTCACGGCTTACCTTTGCAAGAATAGAAGCCGCTGCAATGCTAGCCGAGGTTCCGTCACCTTTTACAATAGTTTTTGCATTAACATTAAGCGGCGGCATTTGGTTACCGTCAATCAGAACAATGTCTGGCTTAACGCTAAGTCCTTCAACTGCTCTTTGCATGGCAAGAAAAGTTGCCTGCAAAATATTAACACATTCAATTTCTTCGACCGACGCCGCAGCAATACAATAATCTTCAGCATTTAAGATAATCTCATCATAAAGCATCTCACGCTTTTTTTCCGACAGCTTCTTACTGTCATTAAGTCCATCAATATAAATATCGGATTTCAGAATAACAGCTGCCGCATAAACATCTCCTGCAAGCGGACCTCTTCCTGCTTCATCAACACCGCAGATAACTTTATAGTGATTTCTTATTTCATTATCATATTCAAATAATGTCATAACAGCTAGGCCTCGTCCGAAAGCTCAAAGGTTATTCTTCCCAGCTTGCCGCTTCTATATTCGTCAAGTACAGTTATTGCTGCTCTTTCGGTATTTACTTCACCACCAGAAATTAACATGCCACGACTTTTCCCTACCTTTTTGAGAAGCTCGTATCCTTCATCATCATCAGTTGTTTCTATTTTATATCTTGAAACAAGCTTGTCCTTATAGTTTTTATTAAGCAGCAACAAAAGTCTGCTTGCGAGTGCTTCTATATCGATTACGTCATCTTTCACTGCTCCTGTAAAAGCAAGCTTTTCTCCGACAGACATATCTTCAAACTTTGGCCAAAGCACACCTGGCATATCAAGCAGTTCAATATCACTTTCAAGCTTAACCCACTGTTTATCACGGGTAACGCCCGGCCTATCCTCAACCTTGGCTTTTTTCTGATTGGCAAGACGGTTAATAAGTGTTGATTTTCCTACATTAGGTATTCCAACAACCATAAGGTGCAAAATTCTTCCCTGCATACCCTTTGCCGCATTTTTTTCAATCAAAGCAGAAAGCAGCTGCCTTACTGCAGGAACAAATTTGTTTAGTCCTTTTCCGCTTTTACAGTCAGCCGGAATTGCAATGATACCTTGCTTTTTATAATAGTCAATCCATTTCTGAGTTGCAGATTCATCAGCAATATCACACTTATTCATAATGACAATCCGAGGTTTTCCCTCAATAAGACTATTTAGGTCGGGGTTTCTGCTGGAAATAGGTATTCGCGCATCAATAATTTCCACGACAGCATCAACCAAAGGCAGGTTTTTCTGAATCATACGCTTTGTTTTGGTCATATGCCCAGGGAACCATTGAATTGATGGGATTTCAGTCATTAATTACCTCCGTTAAAATGTTCCTATAGAATCAAAAGGATATATCCTCAAAAATACTTTACCAAGAACGTCCTCAACGGGCACAAATCCCACTATAGAACTTCTGCTGTCAGTTGAATCCATTCTGTTGTCACCTAAAACAAATATACATCCGTCAGGAACTGTAACAGGGTACTGATGTCCGCCCTCATCTCTTTGAGTAAGATTATTTATATAAGCTTCTTCAAGAACTTTACCATCAACTGTAACTGTTCCAGTTGCAAAATCAATATCGACAGTTTGTCCCTCGGTAGCAATTACACGCTTAACAATACGCTTACCAAGTCCCTCGCTGTTAACAATAACAATATCTCCGACTTTAGGAGTATAGAACAAATGCGTTACAATAAGCTTATCCTCATTTTTAAGTGTTGGAAGCATAGAATTTCCATCAACATAAGCAATTCTCAATAAAAAAGTAAATATTAAAATTACTATAAAAAACGAAAAAATAATTGTTTCAACCCAGTCAAGAAATTCCTGAGAAGAACTGTTCTGCTTCTTTTTTCTTTCCTCATCGAGCACCTGATAGTTTAAATCATATTTTGCCATTGTCTATACTTCCCTTCTTAAAATGACATTAAAAATAGCAAAAAAGGGACTCTACGTCCCTTTACGCTCAAACTAACGAATCTGTTCTTTAACCTTAGCAGCCTTACCAACTCTGTCGCGAACATAGTAAAGCTTACTGCGGCGAACCTTACCGTGTCTGATTACCTCAACCTTATCAATTACAGGCGAGTGCAGAGGGAATACTCTTTCAATTCCACATCCGTGAGCAACACGTCTTACAGTAAAGGTTTCGTTGATTCCGCCGTGTTTCTTGGCAATAACCGTTCCTTCAAAATTCTGAATTCTGAACTTATCGCCTTCCTTAATTTTTACATGTACTCTAACAGTATCTCCGACTTCGAGTACAGGTGCTTCGCTTTTTAAGCTACTTTCGCTTATAAGCTTAAGTGCATCCATTTAATTTTCCTCCTGTTTTAAGACATTCTTACCTCTTCGCAAGCGGCCGTATATTTACAGCACAAGAGCAGCGGACTGTCCTTTTAATGCAGCCTTGCGGCAGGCATTAATCTCGCTGATAAACGAAATACCAGCGGATTTTTCAAATGCTATATAATTTTATCACATACTAACAAAAAAATCAAGCATTTTTATACCAATTGTTCATATATGTTAATCATGATAAAAAATTATATGATATTAACAAATTTATTGTGCATTATCTACTAATAAATAAAATGGTTTATAAAAATATAGATGTAAATAGTAAATAAAGCAATGTAATATACAAAGTGAAATTTGTACAGCCATATAACGCAAAAGCTATAATAACGGTAAAAACTATGAGAATATTTATTTTTTTTAAATACTTTTCCATTTCACAGGCAATATCAATCGGAAAAGCCTTATAAAAAAGCAAAACAAGCAGTTTTCCCCCATCAAAAGCGTTAACCGGAAGAAGATTAAATAAACCTATCATAAGGTTGATTACCCCAAAAAAAAGGACGTCTTTATTATTGCCAAAAAACAACACAGCGATAATATATATTGTAATATTTATAAGACACCCTGCTGAAAGCACAAATGCATCCTCCGCAAAGGATTTTTGCTCTGTTGTTTTTCGGTTTATAATTTTAATGCCTGCACCATAAAAGCATAGCTTTTCAATTTGCTGCTTAACTAATATCATAGCAATAATATGTCCTGTTTCATGAATAATACAGGCATATAAAGCCAATAATGCACAGCTGTTGTTTTCAAGCAGAATTAAGAGTGATACTGTCGCAAAAAAACTGAAATGCAGACAAACTGTAAAACGCTTAAATGGCAATACTATCATTCTGCTGTATTATCCTCAGTCATCTGTGATAACGCCTGTTTTACGCTGTCAACACCAAAGCTTTCACTGTTATGTGTCTGCGAAACATAAATGTTGTACATATCATCAGATATTTCAGGCAGAAAAGTATTTATCAAAACATACACAATAGCTATAATTACTAGCAAAATCAGCTGAAAAGTAATTGTATCAGCAAGCGTCACCGTTTTTTTGTAATGAGAAAAAAGTTCTGTAAGCTCAACAGGCTCCTCTTTGACGGCCTCTTCATTTTCTGTTAATACTTTATTATCATCCATAAATAATCCCTCCCTATCTAATTGTATTAGACAAGCAAGGGAATATATGAATTATTTTTTCATTCTTATAATAGAATTTTTTGGATAGACCTTGCTGCATGGTATTGACAGCTTCATCATTGCATGACAGGCGCTATCAACATTTTCTCCATGCTCATTGATAATAGCCTCGATTCGCATAGTATCGTACATAGTCCCCGGTGAAACAATTTCAACCTCATCACCAACGCTGAATTTATTGCGCTGTGTTGCGTAAATAAAACCATCCCTGCATTCATCAACAACAGCAGCAACATCATACTCACGGATATAACCGCTGTTTTCATAGTATTGACAGTCCTTAGGATGACCGTTAAAAAAGCCTGTGCAATATTTTCTGTGACTTACTTTAAAAACCTCGTCCTTTATCCATTGAGGAAGTTCATATGAATCTGGATTCTTTTTAAGTATATCAACAGCCATTCTGTAGGCATTTGTAACTATTGATACATAGTAAGAGGACTTTGCTCTTCCCTCTATTTTAAAGCTAGTAACTCCTGCCTGCGCGACCTTATCAAGCTGTTCAATCATGCACAGGTCTTTTGCATTAAGAATATAAGTTCCCTTTTCATCCTCAAATATCGGGTAAAATTCATCTGTACGCTTTTCCTCCATAAGGTAATAACCCCATCGGCAGGGCTGAGCACATTCCCCTCTGTTAGCATCTCTGTTAACCAAATATGACGAAAGCAGACAGCGCCCAGAAAAAGATACGCACATTGCACCGTGGACAAATGCTTCTATGTCAAGCTCTGACGGAGTTTTTGCCCTTATTTCAGCTATTTCGTCCAGTGAAAGCTCTCTTGCAAGAACAACTCTTTTTACCCCCATATTATAAAGCTCATTTGCGGTAACATAGTTAACAATACCAGTCTGTGTTGACATATGAATTTCTATGTCAGGAGCATATTTTTTAACAAGCGACAATATTCCCAAATCAGCGACAATTACAGCATCAATCTCTGCATTTAGTGCATCTTCCATAAATTTTTCAAAAAACGGTATCTCGTTGTTTCTAGGGAGAGTGTTGCAGGTAAGATATACTTTTACATTTTTAGAATGTGAAAGCTTAACAGCTTCGCAAAGACTTTCTGAAGTAAAATTCTGCGGTGAAGCTCTCATGCCAAAACTCTGACCACCAAGATATACCGCATCTGCTCCGTAATCAATTGCAGCACACAATCTCTCAAAATCACCAGCCGGTGAAAGAACTTCCATTCTACTAACATCAATCAAGATTTACAGCCTCCGATATTTATTCAGCCAGTCCTGCTTCGACAAGATTTGCTTCATGCTCTTCCAGCGTTTTTGCATAATAGAACTCACCTGTATCTAAATTTGAACAGAAATAGTAATAATCAGTGTCTGCAGGATATAAAACAGCAGTTATAGCGTCAATTCCAGGATTGCAGATAGGTCCCGGAGGAAGTCCTGTTCCCTGGTATGTATCATAAGCCTTATACATTTCCTCGGAAGATACTTCAATATTAGGCTTAATTACCTCTTCTACATATTTGGTTGTAGGATCGGACTGGAGCATAGGAAATTCATCGGGATCATTAAGTCTGTTTAAAAATACCGATGCAACATTTTTCATATCAGATTTTGATGCAGCTTCTGCCTGTACCATTGATGCAAGAATAATAAGCTGTTCCTGAGTCATATTAAGGTCTTTCATTCTTCCGTAATAATCAGGTGTTACTTTAGCGTCAAAATTTTTGTATATTTTTTTAACAACAATCTTTGGGTCTTCATCAAGATAAAAGCGATAAGTATCCGGAAAGCAATAACCCTCCATTTTATAAAATTTTAAAGGACTTTTAATTACATTTTTTTCAAAATCAAACCCAAAGCTTGCAGTATTAAACTCCTTAATAAATTCATCTGCAGAACAAATTCCTTTTTCCTCAAGCTTTTTAGCAGCATCAAGCAATGTAATACCCTCAGGAAAAGTTACATCAGCAACCTCCCTTTCGTTTATAGCGTCACTTTGAAGCTCATCAACAATATCTCCATATGTCATATTCTGGTTCATTTTATGGCTTCCGGCAATAAAAGTACCATCAGAGCCTTTTATTTTTGAGAAAATTCTAAAAAGCCGTGTATCTGAAATAATTCCCTCTTTATATAGTATTTCAGCTATGTCAGCTGTTCCGGAATTTGCAGGTATCTCAACAACTACATTTAAATTAGCTCTTCCTATCCCAAGAATCTCCTTTGCAACATTTATAATTAGAACAGCGCTTATTATAGCTGCAGATAAAATAACAGTAGTAAGCAGAAGTCCAAATATCAGCCTGCTTGACCCCTTACGGCGCTTTCTTCTTTTATTTCTTTTAAAACCATCTTGATTTTCGTCACCATCTTCATCCTGTTCATCATTATCGTAATAATTATTATCATCATTATTATCGTTATTATCGTTATCATTGTTATCATTATTTAAACCGTCTGAATTTCCATTATCCTGAGGTTCATTATCCATTTCAGATTTAATATCTGGACCGGATAAATTTACATCTTCATCATCTTCATTTTTAGACATATTGTTAAGCAGTTCATCCAATATTTCCTTTTTTCTTTTATCATCCATAAGCTTATTGTCATCCATATCCACTTTCTACCTCCTGATATTTTTCAAATATTTTTCAGTAACAAGCAGATTTACCGGAACATCAAACCTGCCTCTGTAAAGTTCATTAACTGTACATGAACAATAACAAATTCCCGCCTTTATTATTTCTGGATTTGATGTAAGGAACCTGTCATAATAGCCTTTCCCATAACCTAATCTGTATCCTGAAATATCAAACACCAGTCCAGGTACAATACACAATGCATTTTTTAAATCAGTTACCGGAACACATTTTGCAGCAATTGGTTCAAGAACAGAAAAAGTACTTTTTTCAAGGTCGTTTATACAATTTATATAATAAAACATCATGTTTCTCGTTCCAGCAATACACTTTGGAACAGCAACTTTTTTACCTATGGATAACGAATAATTGATAAGCTTTATAGTATCGACCTCTATATTGGTTGATACATACGTCAACAGCAAGTCGCATGAATTATATACGGACGAACTGATAATACGGTTAAATATTTCTGCGTCTTTTTCGTTCTTCACATGCTCCGTCATATTTTTTCTAAGTAATTTATATTTAATTCGCATTTTATTCTTATAATCACGAATATCAAAGTTTACTTTCGATGCCATACAAGGGAATCTCCCAATTTTATACTTGCCTCTTTTGATACAAGTGTTTCCACAAGTTTCAATCCAAAATCAATTGCTGCACCTGCACTTCTTGCAGTTATTATTTTTTCATCAATCACCGCATACTCATCCTGAATATACGCACCTGTAAGTTCTTGCTCATAACCAGGAAAACAAACTGCTTTTTTACCATTAAGCAAGCCCTTATGACCAAGTATTGACGGAGCAGCACAAATAGCACCAATGTAAAGGTTGTTAGCTATACAGTAATCTATTGCGGTATGAACAACTGGTGATTTTTCAAGATTAAGAGTTCCAGGCATTCCTCCCGGAAGGACAATCATTTCAAGACTGCTGTCAAATACTGCGTCCGTATCTTCAATATCAGTAACAATTGTAATACCGTGCGAACCTGTTATAATATTATCACCAATACCTACTGTTACTACCTGCTTTTCACATCTCCTTAAGCAGTCAATAGGCACAACAGCTTCAGATTCTTCAAAACCCTGAGCAAGAAATACATATATCATTTTAATAAACATTCCTTTCCACTGTTTGTTCGATTTTGCATAAAAAACAAACAGCTAAGTAAATTTTTTTACACAGCAACCTTTTATTTAAATATTACTGTATTTTTTACAAGCATAAATGCAGGATAATACGAACGTTTAGATCTTTTTAATCCTTCAATTCCCAAATCCTCTTCGCGGTTAATATATTTATATCCATCTGTAGCAGCTTTTGCAAATTCATTATTAATCGCAGGATAAGACCCCTGATAACTTGTATCTGCCTTTTCAATATGGATACAAAAAGTATTTGAGTTTATACCCTCTCCTATTGTAAAGGCAACAACCTTTCCATCAATACGAATAACCCCTCCTTTAAGATTCAACTGTTCAAAGCTGCTAAAAAAGGTATTTATCGCAAATTGTTCTGAAACACTTGACTCATCATCATAGGCATTGTTTTGATTATAACTTTTTACTGCAAATTCAATACAATCATCATAATCCTTTTCAGTCATTAACGAAAACTGCCAGTTATTTTCATAAAACTTTTTAAGATGATTTCTTTTTTGATGATATTTTTTCCCTTTAAGATCTCTTAAATCCGAAGCATTGTATATATAATCATTATAGCTATCGTCATTTTCAACTGTAAACTGTCCAGGAAAAAGTTCGTTAAACAATTCCAACTTATCATTAGTTACGGAGGTTACAATAAGTGGCGAGTTTTTTTCCTCAGCACATTTTTTTAACTGTATAAAAAGGTCCTTATAATCACCCTGACCAGCAGGAAATGTAAATCTCATTCCATATTTATATGAACACGAAACATAAAAATCCTTATATCTGCTTATTTGGGTTTTATAAAGTTTTCTCCAGGCATAATTATTGGCAAAACAATACTCACACCCCATAAAATCAGACATTGCAAGCAGCTTATCAATCCATGGTTTGTCAGATAATTCTATAACTTTGCAATCAAGCATTTACTATATTACCTCTTCAATAATACTCAAAATTTTTTTGGTTATATCGTTTACAGGCAATGGATTTTCACCATTACTGCATTCTATAATATGCCAATTTTCTTTAGACGCTGCATATAATGCCGATAGCCTGCATTTTTTTAAATATTCTATATCAGATTCATGTATATCTTTTCTTTTTTCATCGCCGTTATACCTTTTATTTAAAAGCTTCTGTGACACCTCAACAGGCATATCAAGAAAAATCGTAACATCAGGAACCGGCAATCCAAGCTTGATATACTCATAATCATAAAGCCACGCAAGAAAATTATCCCATTCACTTGTTGGAAGCTTTTCCATTTGATGTATAGCATTGGAACTGACATATCTGCTAGCTAGTATAATATCACCATCAAGATAATTCTTTTCCCAGTATAGCTTGTAGCTAGCATATCTATCCACAGCGTAAAAGCTTGAAGCCGCATATGCATTTACATTATTTGCATTTGATGAAAAATCGCCATTTAAATACATCTTAACAAGTGCAGATGATTGATTATTATAGTCCGGAAAGCTTATCGCCTTTACGCTGCATCTTTTAGACAAAATACCATTTATTAACTCAAACTGCGTAGATTTTCCGCTGCCATCAAGTCCATCGATAACTATTATTTTCCCAATATTAGACATTATTCATCTTCCTAAGCTTATTTAATATTATTGTACCATCTTATTTCTGTTAAGTCAACACAAAAAAATGCTGTCAACACAAATATTGACAGCATTTATCGGTTGCTGAGTTAACTACCTGTGGTCGTGCTCCCGTTCATGCTCAAACGGCTTGGGGAAAAATTGACTTAACGGGAAATCAATTTTATCGAATACCTCACACGGTGTTTCTGTTGAACACGAAGCTCCTCCTATAGAGCACTCATGCCTTGGAACACAATAGTCATATGTCGGTACAAGCAGTGCAACCGGTCTTGAAAGCTGTATGATTGAAAACAGCCCGATAGTAATTGCAATACCTCTGGTAAGTAAATTGTTACCCGAACAAATCGTAGTAATTTTTGTATCCAAAGCAATAGGTTCAACAACACTTACAGTTGCTTTCGGAAGATTTATAATATTGCAGCATTCGTCAACATTTCCTGAATTTTCTTCGGTATTGCTGCTGAATGTCTGAATATTGCTTTCACTTCCAAAAAGAATACACTTTTTATTCCATCTTGCCGTTCCTGTAAGCTGAATTGGTGTGCCTTGACTAACTTGTGTAAAGCCATGCATAATAACATTAAATGTAAATGTCATGTCAACAGAGAAAAATCCTCGCTTAAACTGCAGTTCGTCAACAGTAATACAGATATTTGCTACCTTAACGCAAGTTGTTTTTACATTGATAATATCAGTAGTAAAAAGACTTGGATCATCAAGAACTACAGGCAAATCTACAATACAGTCACGGTCTGAGCAGGTATCAAAAATACGTGGAACTTCAATACAGACCGCATCTTTAAAGCATTCCGGTCTGTCATGCAATTCACTCATAAAAATCCTCCTATAAAAGTATTAAAGTATTAAACTTCACTATATACTATTCAAAGGAGGAGCAAAAAGTTACAATATTAAGTATTTTTATCGGTTACATGAAAAGTTTTCAGATTGCCTATCTTCTTGCTTCTTGCTTCAAGCTCTGCTTCAACTTCTGAAAAATCGAGGTTTTTCTCTGCACATAACACCATCACATGGTACATAAGGTCGGCAATTTCATTTTTTAGTTCATTATTATCATTATTTTTTGCGGCAATAATCATTTCTGCACATTCTTCACCGCACTTTTTACATATCTTATCTTCACCTTTTGAGAAAAGATAGCATGTATATGAACCCTCTTCAAAATTATTTTTTCTATCAATAACTACATTAAATAAGTCCTGTAAAACACTCATCTATATTATTCTCCTTTTATTTTATTAAAAAAGCATGAATATGCTCCTGTATGACATGCATTACCTGTCTGCTCAACAATAACCAAAAGCGTATCATCATCACAGTCACCGTATAAGCTTACAACTTTCTGAAGATGTCCTGATGTTGCACCCTTATTCCAAAGCTCCTGCCGTGAACGGCTCCAAAACCATGTGTAGCCTGTTTCAAGTGTTTTTTGCAGGCTTTCACGATTCATATAGGCCAGCATTAAAACTTGATTTGTTTTTACGTCCTGCACAATAGCAGGAATAAGTTCACTTTTTTTAAAGTACTTATCTATATCCATAATTACACAATCCTTACCGAAATATTATTTTTCTTAAGTTCTTGTTTAACTTCTGATACTGTAAGCTCTTTATAATGAAACAACGAAGCTGCAAGAGCCGCAGAAGCGCCCGTCTGCTTAAACATATCTGTAAAGTGTTCAAGCTTGCCACACCCTCCGCTTGCAATAACGGGTATTTTTACCACAGAACATACCGCATTAAGCATATCAATGTCAAATCCGCCTTTTACCCCATCGGTATCCATTGAGGTCAGAAGGATTTCACCTGCACCAAGCTGTTCAGCCTGCTTTGCCCACTCGACAGCATCAATGCCCATATCAATTCTTCCACCGTTTATTACAACTGTATAGTGACCATCAGGCATTTTTTTAGCATCAATTGCAACAACAACGCACTGACAGCCAAAAATATCGGACGCTTCCTTTATAAGCTGAGGATTTTTTACAGCAGCAGAATTAACAGAAACTTTGTCTGCACCTGCTCTTAGTGTATCCCTAAAATCGTCAATTGTTCTTATTCCACCACCTACTGTAAGCGGAACAAAAACTTTTTTTGCAGTGTTTCTTACAACATCAAGCATAGTACCTCTGCCCTCATGCGATGCAGTTATATCAAGAAATACTATCTCGTCAGCACCCTGACGATCGTACTCATAAGCACATTCAACAGGGTCTCCTACTTCTTTAATGCCTATAAAGTTAATTCCCTTTACAACCTTACCCTCACGAACATCAAGACATGGTATAATTCTTTTAGCCAGCACCTTATTTCCGCCTTTCAGTTATTTAATCAATGCTGCAAAGTTTTTTAGAATTTTCATTCCGGTATCACTACTTTTTTCCGGGTGAAACTGTGCACCATATATGTTACCCTCAAAAACAAGAGCAGGAATTCTATCTCCATATTCACAATAAGCGGATATATTCTTATTGTCACACTTTGCTGCATATGAATGAACAAAATAAACATATTCATTATCAGAAACGTTATTCATCAACGGACAGTCGTTTAGCTTTTCAAGCTTATTCCACCCCATATGAGGGACAGACAAATTAGGAGCAGATATTTTTTCAACTGTTCCGTGAATAAGTCCAAGTCCCTCAGTTTCTTCAAATTCATATCCATTGTCAAAAATAAGCTGCATACCAAGACATATACCAAGAAAAGGCTTTAGCCTTGCCTGCTGCCTTATAACCTCAGTAAGCCCTGATTCATTAAGGCTTTTCATAGCTGCAGGAAAAGCGCCTACTCCGGGAAGAATAATTGCATCCGAATTTTCGATAACATTTTTATCATTGGTCAGTATATTTGGAAGATTAAGAAAGTCAAGAGCATTTTTTAGACTAAAAATATTTCCAGCATCATAATCAATTATAGCAATCATTAAATAACACCCTTTGTTGAAAGAATTTCATCTCCGATAACCTGTTTAGCCTGTTTAAGTGCATGAGCAACAGCTTTAAATATGGCTTCAATGCTGTGATGGTCGTTATTTCCATATTCTTTTTTAATATGCAGCGTTATTCCGGCGTTAACAGCAAAGGCTCTAAAAAATTCTTCGGTTAGGCAGGTATCAAACTCCCCAACCCTGTCATCTTCAAAATCAGCATTAAATACAAGATATGGTCTGTTACTTATATCAAGACAAGCAAATCCAAGACTTTCATCCATAGGGATAAATGCTGTTCCGTATCTTGCTATCCCCTTCATATCACCTATTGCATCCTTAAAAGCCTGACCGATAACTATTCCTGTGTCCTCAACAGTATGATGACCGTCAACATTCAAATCACCCTTTACATCAAGCTTTATATCAATTCCGCTGTGAACTGCAAGAGCTGTGAGCATATGATCGAAAAACCCAATTCCTGTAGAAATTGAATTAATGCCTGTTCCATCAAGATTAAGAAAAAGCTTAATAACTGTTTCTTTAGTTTTTCTTGAAATTTCTGCGGTTCTCATACTATCAGTCCTTTCTTTGTCAGCTGTCAAGCTCATTAAGAATTTCTTCAAGTGCTTTTATGACAGCGTTATTTTCTTCTTCTGTACCTGCATTAATACGCAGATAGCCGTCAAATCCCCTTACAGCAATAGATTTTTCAAGCAGCTTTGTATGAATAGCTTTTGCAGAACTAGTTTTTATAAATACAAAATTAGTAACAGAATTATATACCTCTTCGAGAATAGAATACTTCTCTGAAAGCTTTTTTATTTCAGCGTTAAGCTGAGTTCTGCTGTCAATGAGTTTTTTTCTATATTCAGTTAACAGCACTTTTTCCGAAAGAATAGTTTTCCCTATTATCTGTGAAACAGAATCGGTATTATAAGGAGATTTTACTGTTCTGAGCATAGAAGTAATTTTTGGGCAGGCAACAGCAAAGCCAAGTCGAACTGCAGCTATACCGATTGCTTTTGAACAGGTTTTTAAAATAATAAGATTATCAAATTCATTTACTCTGTCAAGAATACTCTGATCCCAGAAATCCATGTAGGCTTCGTCAAGAATAACAAGACAGCTAACACTCTTAATTAAGCGAATAATTTCATCTTTTTCTATGCCAAGCGAAGTAGGATTGCACGGATTGGAAAAAATTAACGCTTTAATATTATTACTGTTACAATAATCAATTATAGTGTCAACAGTTATGTTTAAATCTTCATTCTTATTAAGCGTATGAACATCAAGTTCATACAGGCTCCCATAAAAAGCATACATTGAGAAATCCGGAGCCAGTGTCAGCACAGAATTACCCTTTTCAAGAAAGCAGCTTGATATAATGCTTATAAGTTCATCAGAACCATTTCCGGCAGTGACCGTATCTGAAGATATACCGTAATAATCAGCAAAAGTGTTGACAACATCTTTTGCCATTGGATCAGGATATCTGTTCAAAGCTACATTTTTTATAGCTTCAGCAATTTTATCACCGATAACCTCATTAATATTATAGCAGGATTCATTTGCATCAAGTCTTATTGCATAGTTACCCTCTATCGGATCATAAGCTGCTATTTTTTTCAACTTATCGGCAATTTCATAAGCCATTATTCAAACCTCACTTTAATTGAATTTGCATGTGCTGTTAGTCCCTCTTTTTCAGCAATGCAAACTATATCGTTCTTAGCGTCAAGCAGTGCCTGTTCAGTGTAATAAATAAAGCTTGAACGCTTTGTAAAGCTGTTAACTGAAAGCGGAGAAAAAAATCTTGCTGTTCCGCTTGTCGGAAGAACGTGATTAGGTCCGGCATAATAATCGCCAAGCGGCTCCGCTGCATACTGTCCAAGAAATATTGAACCTGCATTTTTTATCTTTCCAAGCTGTTCCATAGGATTTGCAACCTGCATTTCAAGGTGCTCAGGAGCCAGCTCATTTGCAAGCTCTATTGCACAATCAACACAGTCAGTTACAATTATAGCCCCGTAATTATCAAGAGATTTTTTAATAATATCTTTTCTTGAAAGATATGACATCTGTCTGTCAATTTCCTTTATAGTTTCATCTGCAGTTTTTTCGCTAGTTGTTATAAGTATTGATGAAGCCAAAACATCATGTTCAGCCTGTGACATAAGGTCTGCGGCAAGATACTTAGGATTAGCCGTTTCATCAGCAATAACAAGTATTTCACTTGGTCCTGCAATCATATCAATATCAACCTGCCCGAAAAGCAGCTTTTTAGCAGTTGCAACAAAAATATTGCCGGGACCTACTATCTTATCAACCTTTGGAATTGACTCTGTTCCAAAAGCAAGAGCTGCAATTGCCTGAGCGCCGCCTGCCAAAAATACTCTGTCAACTCCGCATATCGAAGCAGCAACAAGAATATCCTTGTTAGGCTTACCGTCTTTCTGAGGAGGGGTAATCATTATAATTTCCTTAACTCCTGCTATTTTTGCAGGAATAGCATTCATAAGAACCGATGACGGATAAGCGGCCGTTCCTCCCGGAACATAAAGTCCGACCTTGTCAAGTCCTCTGACTTTCTGACCAAGTATAACGCCGTTTTCCTTTGCGTTGATAAAGCCCTGTTCTTTTTGCCTGTGGTGAAAATCAGCTATGTTTTCCATAGCATTAAGCAGTGCATCAATAAAATCCTCATCCGCTTCTTCAACAGCAGCATGAATTTCATCAAGAGGAACTTCATAAAATTCCGGAAGCTTTCCGTCAAATTTTAGCGTATATTCATTTACAGCCTTATCGCCGTTTTGTTTAACATTTTCAATTATCTCGGAAACAATTTGCGTAACCTTTTTATCGGTTTCACCGTTTCGTTTGTCAATTTCTTCAAGAAAAGCTTTCTCAGCCTTTCCGTCTGCAATAATTTTTCTTATCACGAAAGTATCCTCCTATATATTTTCCTCAATATTCTTGATTAAATCTTCAATTTCATTCTGACGAAGCTTCAGGCTTACAGTATTTACTATCATTCTAGCAGAAACAGGAGCAATATCTTCATAAACCTCAAGCCCATTTTCTTTAAGCGTAGTTCCGGTTTCAACAATGTCAACTATTCCGTTTGACAATTCAAGCAGAGGAGCAAGCTCAACGCTTCCCTCAATTTTAACAATATCAACGTCCATTCCCTTTTTCTCAAAAAAAGCTCTTGCTACATTTGGGTATTTTGTGGCAATAGTTTTAACCCCGTAGCCTTTATAAAAATCCTCGCCTTTTTTACCCGCAAGAGCAAATTTACATCTGCCAAACCCTAAATCAACAAGCTCAAAAAACTTGCCGTTCATCTCCATTATAGTATCCTTTCCAACGACGCCCATATCACATACACCATGTTCAACATATGTAATTACATCGGCAGCCTTTGCAAGAACCACTTCAATTGAATTTCCTACCGGAAGAATAAGCTTTCTGCCCTTTTCACGAACCGCTGTGCAGTCATAACCCATTTTTTCAAGCAGACCGATAGTATCCTTTTCAAGTCTGCCCTTTGTTAAAGCTATTCTGAGAGGTCTTTTTTCACTGCTCATTATTTTGTACCTCCAAGCTCTTTTTCCTGAATTGTGTCAGAAACAATTATCAGCTTTTTAATTTCCTTTTTAACTGCATATTCTATAGTATCTTCAACTGTATCAAAGACAGAGTTTTCTGCTTTTATTCCGCTGTCGGTAAGCTTTTTCAAATAGACAAGAGCTTTTATTTCAAAGCCGTCAGCACCAAATACAATTGCATCGGCAGGCTTGCTTTCAGTCTTGTTAATCTGCTTCAATATTTTAGATACAGCGTCAACATTAACTGCAAAGCCTGTTGCAGGCACATCATATCCAAATTCAGCTATAAGATTATTGTAACGGCCTCCGGATAACACTGCTGTTCCGTAGCCTTCAAGATAGCCTTTCATAACAATTCCGGTGTAATAATCCATTTTGTTAACAATGCCAAAATCAACCGTAATATTTTCTTTGTAGCCAAGTGCTGAAAGCTCATCAAATATCTGCTTCAAGTAAGAAAGAATACTGTTAATTTTATCGTCATTAATCAGACAGGAAGCTTTTTCAAAAACCTCTTTGCCTCCAAACAGTCTTGGGAGCTGTTTAAGTGCATGAGTTACCTCATTGTTTCCTATGCTGTCAAGCAAGTCATTAAGTGCGGGATAATTTTTTACTTCAATAAGACTGCGGATGGTTTCTTTTGTATCATAATCAGTATCAAGCATATTAACAAGCTCTCTGAAAAAACCTATGTCTCCAATTTCAAGGCGGAAATGCTCGCTACCGCAGGCTGAAAGAACCTCAACAGCAGTAGTTATAACCTCCAAATCAGCGCGGCGAGATGATGATCCTATAAGTTCAATGCCTGTCTGTAAAATTTCATCATTTCTGCCCCTCATTATAGGCTTATTTCTATAAACACTCTGACTGTAATAAAGTCTTAACGGAAGGGGCTGTTCTTTAAGCCTTGTTGCGGCTACTCTTGCAATTGGCATTGTCGAATCAGGGCGAACAACAAGAAGTCTTCCCTTATTGTCAACAAGCTTGTAAAGGCTTTCTTGTGGGAAATATGCCGAGTTAAGGTTAAATACGTCATAAAATTCCAACCCTGGTGTTACTACTTCCGAATAGCCCTTTGATTTAAATATATTATGAAGCTTATTTTCAACGTTTCTCCTTACTTCACAATCCTCCAAGAGAAAATCACATGTTCCCTCCGGAGTAATCAGGTCATATCTTTTCATATAAACTCTCCCTGCTAAATATTACTTTACCGTTGTAAAGTGATATCGCGTTATCTTGATATTATAGTATCATAACACCATCATAAAGTCAAGTGCTTTTTATTAAAACAATGTCATCTGATCAGATTTCGGCAGATTAGATAAAGCTCCAATGCTTTCAAGCGCTTCTATTACCGATTTTGTCACACCACTTCTAGCCTGAACCTCATCAATTGAAATAAATGGTCCTTGCTGAACCGCATCATACAATGCTTTTGCAGCATTAACGCCGACACCTTTGGCTGAACAGAAAGGCAGCCTTATTTTATTATCTTCGATTTTATACTTTACACCATCAGATTTATATATGTCTATTGGGAGAAATTCATAGCCTCTTGCCATCATTTCATTTACAATCATAAGAGTTTCCAATGTAGCTGATTCTTTTGCAGAGCGTTCATTGCCTTTTTTCTTTAGTTCTTCAATTTTGAGCTTGACCGCCTGTCTGCCCATTACTGCTGATTCAGCGTCAAAATCCTCCCCGCGGACAGTAAAAATTGTTGCATAAAAAGCAAGTGGATGATAAATTTTATACCATCCAAGCTTCATCGCAGCAATAACATATGCAGCAGCATGAGCCTTAGGAAACATATACTTGATTTTCATACAGCTGTCAATATACCACTGAGGAACATTATGTTCAAGCATAATCTGCTTCATTTCATCAGTCAAAAGCTTAGGAGCATTACCTTTACGGGTAATTTCCATTATTTTAAAGGACAGCTTAGGGTCAACCCCATGATAAATTAGATATGTCATTATACTGTCACGTGTACCTATAACTTCCGAAATTGTACATATACCATTTTTAATTAAATCCTGTGCATTTCCCAACCATACGTCAGTACCGTGTGAAAGTCCAGAAATTTGCAAAAGGTCAGAAAACTTTTTAGGCTGGGCATCTATAAGCATTTGCCTTACAAAGCTTGTGCCCATTTCAGGGAGAGCAAGTGTTCCCGTTTCACAGTCAATATCCTCAGGAGTTACACCAAGTGCTTCCGTTGACGTGTAAAGGCTTAGCACTTTCTCATCTCCGGGGAAAACGTCTTTTGTTTTTACCCCAGTCATATCCTCAAGATGCTTATACAGCGTAGGAACATCATGTCCAAGCTCGTCAAGCTTTAGTATAGTATCGTGCAGCGAATGGAAATCAAAATGTGTTGTAATAACGTCAGAATCAGGATCATCTGCAGGGTGCTGAATCGGAGTAAAATCATATACCTCATACTTTGACGGAACAACAACCATTCCTCCGGGATGCTGACCGGTTGTGCGCTTTACACCGGTACAGCCAAGTGTTAAACGATTTTCCTCAGCTCTTGAAACCTTTTGTCCTGTTTCATCAAGATAATGCTTAACAAAGCCGTAAGCAGTTTTTTCTGCCACAGTACCTATTGTTCCCGCTTTAAATACGTTATCTCTACCAAAAAGTTCTTCTGTATATTTATGTGCAAACGTCTGATATTCTCCCGAAAAATTAAGGTCAATATCAGGTGCTTTATCCCCGTCAAATCCAAGAAAAGTTTCAAAAGGAATATCATGGCCATCTCTTATATAATCTGCTCCGCATTTAGGACATTTTTTTTCAGGCAAGTCAAATCCAGAGCCCACTGTACCATCAAGAATAAATTCACTATTCTTGCAATCGGGGCAAACATAATGCGGTGGAAGCGGATTTACCTCCGAAATTCCTGACATTGACGCAACAAACGAAGATCCTACCGAACCTCTTGAGCCAACCTGATAACCGTTTTCATTTGAGTTTGCAACAAGCTTTTGAGCTATCATATAAAGCACAGCAAAACCATGCTTTATAATTGAGGTAAGCTCCCTGTCAAGCCGCTTATATACTATTTCAGGAAGAGGGTTGCCATATATTGATTTTGCTCTTTCCCACGTAATTCTTTGCAAATCCTCTTCAGCGCCGTCAATTTCGGGAGTAAATGTTCCAGGTGGTATAGGAAGAACATCTTCACTAACCATATCAGCTATTTTATTTGGATTTGTAACGACAACCTCATACGCTTTTTGTTCACCAAGATATGAAAACTCTTCAAGCATTTCATCTGTAGTTCTTAGATAAAGCGGCGGCTGATGCTCTGAATCCTTATATTTACCATAAGTAAGAATTTTTCTGAACACAGCATCTCCCTTATCCATAAAATGAACGTCACATGTAGCTACAACAGGAATATTAAGCTCTTCGCCAAGCTTAACAACTTGTCTATTAAGCTCTTGTAAATCTTCTATGGTATTTATATCCGGCTGTTCCTCATCACGAATAAGGAACTCATTGTTTAGTACAGGCTGTATTTCAAGATAATCATAAAATTTAGCAATTTCCTTTATCGAATCCCATGATCTTCCTTCTTTTATAGCAGTAAAAACCTCTCCTGCTTCACAAGCACTGCCGATAATAAGCCCATCCCTATGTTTTATAAGTTCAGACATAGGAACCCTGGGATGTTTGCGATAATATTTTATATGGCCATAAGACACAAGCTTATACAAATTTTTCATTCCGGCCTGGTTTTTTACAAGAATTATCTGATGATAGGTATTCAAGGAACGGGGATCAATTTTCTTTACGCATGAATTTATATCAGAAATTTTACTTATTCCGTCATTGCTAATTAGCCTGTTAATAAGTACAATAAATATTCTTGCAAGCATTTTTGCATCATCTTCCGCACGGTGATGGTTGAACTCGCCAAGTCCCAAATGCTTTGCCACTTTATCAAGCTTATGCCTAGGAAGCTCTGGAAGCATACTTCTGCACATTACAACGGTATCAATTACACTGAAGTTAAATTCAATACCATATCTTTCACAGGCCGCTTTAATAAAAGAAGTATCAAAGCCTGCATTATGCGCAATAAGCACAGGTACTTCTCCACAGAATTCAATAAACTTTTCAAGAGCTTCTTTCTGGCTAGGTGCATCCTTTACCATTTCATCGGTAATACCGGTAAGCTCGGTTATTCTTGCAGGAATAGGCTTTTCAGGATTCGCAAAAATATTAAAGGTATCCTTTATTTCAAGGTTAACAAGCCGCACAGCACCTATTTCAGTTATTCTCTCTGATTTAGCATTAAGTCCTGTTGTTTCAATATCGAAAACTATAAGCTCGGAAACAAGTGATTTATCACTAAACAGCCTGACAGCGTCTGTACAGTCATTGACAGAATAAGCTTCTACACCATATATTATCTTAAAATTTCCACCGTTTTTACGGATTTTAGCGACGGTATTCATAGCTTCTGGGAAAGCCTGTACTACTCCGTGATCAGTTATTGCAATTGCCTTATGTCCCCAAGAGTAAGCCTTTTCAATAAGCTTTGAGGCAGGAGTTATTGCGTCCATCTGCGACATATTTGTATGTAAATGCAGCTCAACGCGCTTATTTTCACATTTATCTGTACGTTCAATTTTTTTAACCTGCATTATATCATTGGCTTTAAAAATAAACTCGTTGTCGAAGGTATCAAAATCAACCTTGCCGCTGACTATAACAGTTCCGCCCTTTTTCAGTGCAGACAGTACATTTTCACTATCCTTATCCTCAAAGGCTTTAATTGATATTGAACCGGTATAGTCAGTTATACTTACAGAGGTTATTCTTTTTTCACCGTTTTTGGTTCTTATTTCTTTTTCGTTATACTCAAAAACATCTCCCCATACAGTAACCCTTGAAAGCTTGTCCTTTATATCGCCAATATTTGTAACATCAGAATTAATGCTTTTTCCCTTTAATACAACCGCACTATCCAGTAGAATAGGAAGCTCTTTAAAGTTTACGGTTTCAACAGGAGCATCATTATTATAGCTATTATTATATGCAGGCTCCGGGGCAGGCTGAACAGATTCATATATTTTTGCAAGTTCTTCACGGTAATGCTCGTCACTGTTATTGCTCTTCTCGCTGCCACAAAGAATTACCGTTATATTTCTTGTAAATTCGTCCGAAATAATTCTTGCATAAGCTGTTTCAAAGCCTGCTTTATGTAAAAGCTCATACCCACCGCCAGATAGTTCTATGGTGAGAGTATCATTCTGCAAAGTGTAAACCGCTCCGTTAAGATAACCGTTTACAACCGACATTATTCTCTTAAGCTTTTCGGTAATTTCAGGAAAATAATCTTCCGACAGAAGATTCGGTGCATACCTGCACATAAGTGAAAGCTCATCAATGCCAAGAGATTTTCTCATGCTGTTTTCAAAATCAATTACATAACTGGTTTTCTGTACATTTTGAAAAGACGCATATATTGTCATCCTTTTCAAATCTTCAGTATGAGTAATCTTAATAATTTCACCCTTACCAATAGAATTTGGAATATCTTCAATATATTCGGAAAAAAGCTCTTTTATAAGCATGTCTGCAATATCCTTTCAAATTTTATCTATCTCGCTGAGCAGTTCACTCAGTATATTTTCTTCACTGACCTTTCTAACAACTTCTCCCTTTCTGAAAATAACTGCACACCCATTTCCGCCAGCTATTCCCAAATCAGCCTCTCTTGCTTCTCCGGGACCGTTGACTGTACAGCCCATAACAGCTACTGTAATATCTTTATCTATTGATTTTACGGCATTTTCAACCTGATTTGCAAGCGCTATAAGATTAATTCTTGTCCGTCCGCAGGTTGGACAGGATATAAGCTTTACACCTTTTCTTTTGCCGATACTCATGAGAATATCTTTTGCTGCCTGAATTTCTTTAACAGGATCATCGGTCAAAGAAACTCTTATTGTTTCGCCTATTCCATCTGCAAGAAGAGATCCAATCCCTATAGCTGACTTAATAAGTCCCATACGTTCTGTTCCTGCTTCGGTTACTCCTAAATGCAAGGGGTAACTGCATTGTTCAGCCAACAAACGATATGATTTTATAGTTTTAATTACATCGGAAGACTTTATTGAAATAACAATATCGTCAAAATCATAACGGTTAAGCAGCTTTACATGCCTTAAAGCACTTTCAACAAGTGCTTCGGGAGTTGGAGAGCCGTACTTATCAAGCAAATCTTTTTCAAGAGAGCCGGAATTAACGCCTATTCTTATTGGTATACCTTTGCTTCTGCAGGCATCAGCAACCAATTTTATATGCTCAGCACTCCCGATATTACCGGGATTAATCCTTATTTTATCTATTCCAGCCTCAATACTTTTAAGTGCAAGCTTATAGCTAAAGTGAATATCTGCTACAAGAGGGATGTTAATTTTTCCCTTAATAGCAGGAATAAGCTTGACAGCATTTTCATCCGGAATAGCTGCTCTGAGTATTTCACAGCCGGCATTTTCAAGCATAACAGCCTGCCTGACACTGCCTTCAATATCATTTGAATTTACACTTAGCATAGATTGAATATATATTTTCACTCCGTCAAGTGTAAAGCTTCCTACTTTTACGGGTTTTAAACTGCGCATTTGCAACACTACTTTACAAAAAGATTTTTTATATCATTAAAAGTTACAACAACCATCAGCAGCATTAAAAGAGCAAAGCCTATAAAATGAATTGCCCCCTCTACATCAGCTTTAATTTGTTTTCTTCTTATTCCCTCAATCACCAGAAAAACAAGCCGTCCTCCATCAAGGGCCGGGAGAGGTAACAAGTTAAATATACCAACATTTATTGTTATTAAAATAGCCATATTTAATATAAATGACATATCAAGTCCTGACTGTTTAGCAACATCACCTATTGCACTAACTATTCCAACAGGTCCCTGAAGGTCGTTAAGACCATATTTCCCCTTTATTATGTCAGCCAGCGAAAGTATAATAATTCTTCCAAAATACAAAGTTCTGTCAACTGAATATGGCAACAGATTTGCAACTGTTATTTTGTCAGTTCTTACCTTGAAATCATAAACAAGAGTTCTTTCTCCAGTTTGTTCATCTATAGTAATATTGAATTTTATTCCATTCAATTCAACTAGTTTCCCGTTACGCTTTACTTCAAAATCAACAATGCCGTCCTCGTCATTTCCAAGCTGATAAATAATATCATTAGCTGTAAAAAGCTTTACCCCGTTAATTTTAACTATTTCATCATTTAACTGCAGTCCATATTTTGCACTTTCGGCATTGTCCGCAAAATATACAACCGTTGTCGAAACAGCTTTACCGCTTACCAATGAAACAATTATTGACAGAATAAGTCCTAAAATGAGATTCATTATTGCCCCTGCCGCAATAACAGCAATTTTGTATCTTACAGGCTTGTTTCTGAACGAGCGTTCGTCACTGCTTTCTTCGTCCTCACCTAATGAACAAAAGCCTCCTATCGGAAACAGCCTTATAGTATACAGTGTTTCCTTGCCTTGCTTTTTAAATATTTTCGGTCCCATTCCTATTGCAAACTCTATAACTCTCATTCCGCAAAGCTTTGCAACAAAAAAATGTCCGAGTTCATGTACAACTATAATTACACAAAACACAACAACAGCTATCAGAATTGATATAACAGTATTCATTAACCTACCTCACTTTATCTGTAACATATTTTCTTGCAAGCTTATCTGCCTCAGTAATATTTTCATAACTCATAACAGGCATATTCTCAAAATAATCAACAGCTTCTGAAACAAGCTCTCCGATTTCAAGGAAAGAAATCTTTTCATCAAGGAAAAGACGAACAGCTTCTTCGTTTGCTCCGTTAGCAATACATGGATATGCTCCTCCTTTTGTACAAGCCTTTATGCATGCGGACAAGCAGTCAAAAGTTTCAAAATCCGGCTTATAAAAGCTTAATGCCCCGTAATCAGTCAACGAAAGCTGTTTTGTAGGACAGGCAACCCTTTCCGGATATAAAAGCGCATACTGTATAGGGATTTTCATATCAGGCACACCTAGCTGTGCAATTATGGAATAATCCTTAAACTCAACTGCAGAATGAATTACACTTTCTCTATGAACAACTATTTCAATTTGTTCAGGCGTTAAATTAAAAAGCCACTTTGCTTCTATAAACTCAAGTCCCTTATTCATAAGAGTAGCACTATCAATAGTAATTTTTTTACCCATGCTCCAGTTTGGATGACATAAAGCCTGTTCAACTGTAACATTTTTCAGCTCATTTTTAGTCTTGCCAAAAAAAGGACCTCCGGAAGCAGTCAATATAATCTTGTTAAGGTACTTAGCTTTACAGCCTTGCAAGCATTGAAATACAGCCGAATGCTCGCTGTCGATAGGATAAATCTTTACTCCGTGCTTTTTTGCCTGTGACATTACAAGACTTCCTCCTGCAACGAGAGTTTCCTTATTTGCAAGAGCAATATCAACACCACTTTCAATTGCTGTCAGTGTCGGAAGAAGTCCTACCATTCCAACCACAGCATTAACAAGAATGTCAATGCTGTTATCAGAAGCAATTTCACAAAGCCCGTTTATGCCAACAAGAATATTTGTCTCTGTGTCACTAAGCAATTGCTTTAGCTCATTATACAGCAATTCATTGTATATGCAGACAGTTTTAACTTTAAACTCTCTTGCCTGTTCAGCAAGAAGCTTTATATTACTGTGAGCCGCCAGCGCCTTTACTTTAATATTATGCATTTTACATACATCTAATGTCTGCTTGCCGATTGAACCTGTCGAACCTAAAATTGATACAGTCTTCATAATTACCTCTTGAAACATATCAAGGGCGTACATACCTGCACGCCCATAATTATGCTATTTAATTAAATATGCTTAAATAGCTTAACAGAATTGCCATAAACGGAACTACAAACAACACACTGTCAAATCTGTCCATCAGCCCACCATGACCTGGCATGATTTTTCCAAAATCCTTAATATCATTTTGTCGTTTAATAAGTGAAGCAGACAAGTCACCTATCATTCCTATAACTGCACAGAACATTCCAATTAAGATTAAAGCAATATAGTTAACTTCAAATTCTATACCTCTTGAAGTTTGAAACATATGATAAAAAAAGCCATATATTCCAAAAATAACTCCTGTTGTAACAATTCCGCCAACAGCGCCTTCAATTGTTTTCTTAGGTGATATTTCAGGGCAAAGCTTATGCTTTCCAAAAAATGTGCCGACAAAATATGCTCCTGAATCACCTAGCCATGCACCAGCCAAAGCAAGCACAATATAACATACTCCATGCACAGAACTTAAATTTTTGAGGGTTATAAGGCAGCACATTGAAATAGTAGCAAGAAGTGATGCTGCTATCATAAAACAAAGCTTGTCAAATACGATTCGCTTATGTTCTAAAATATACGCCGTAAACATTCCAAATACACATGCCGCACCAAGAGTATACATAAGCTTTATATTCCCATACTGAGCAATAAAAGGCGATACAGCAGCAAAAGCAAAACAAAATGCACTGTGTACTTTAAACTGTATACACTTGCATGTATTGAGCAGCTCATAAACTATTATTACAGAAATTGCAGCAATTGCAGCACTGAATACTATTGTATCCGACAAAAACAACACAGTTATGCCGATAATTATACCTGCAAAAGCGGAAATAATTCGAGTAATCATTATTTATACTCCCCCAAATCTTCTTCCTCTTAAAGAAAATTCCAAAAGAGCCTTATCCATTTCTTTTTTGGTAAAATCAGGCCACAAAACATCAGTAAAATAATACTCTGCATAGGCTGACTGCCAGATAAGAAAATTTGAAAGCCTTTTTTCTCCGCTTGGTCTTATTATTAAATCAACGTCAGGAATTCCTTTTGTATAGAGAAGACTGGAAATTAAACTTTCATTAATATTATCACAGCTTATATCCTTGTTCTGAATCATTGAGGCAATTTGTTTTACAGAATGAACAATATCGGCTCTTCCCCCATAATTCATAGCAAGCATAAGCGTCATTCCGTCAAACGATTCCGACTCTTTTTCAAGTTCAGTCATTCTTTTTTGCATTTTTTGATTAAATGCAGATTTATCGCCAAGAAACAGCAAACGGGTGTTTTCATCAGCATAATCATCTACTTCATCAAGATACTGCTGAAACAGCGACATAATTGCATCAACCTCTTCTTTTGGGCGATTCCAGTTTTCGGTTGAAAACGCAAAAAAAGTAACATATTTTATACCTATATCCTTGCAATATCTGGCAATTTTACGAAACACTTTTGCTCCCTCTTTATGCCCAAGCTGTCGTGGCAAACCTCTTTTTTGAGCCCATCGTCCATTTCCGTCCATTATAAATCCAACATGTACAGGCAGTTTACTATCGCTAATATGAGCCAAACAATACCTCCCGTTATATTGACATAATTTCCTTTTCTTTTGCAGCAGCTGCTGCGTCAATTTCATCACAGAACTTATCTGTAAGCTTTTGCATGTCTTTTTCCAAGGTTTTCAAATCATCCTCTGTAATTTCGCTTGATTTTTTCATAGCCTTAAGCTTTTCAAGCGTATCACGTCTGATATTTCTGATTGTAACCTTAGCTTCTTCCCCGATTTTATGAATCTGCTTAACAAGTTCCTTACGTCTTTCTTCAGTAAGCGGAGGAAAAGCAAGTCTAAGTACTTTTCCGTCATTGGTAGGGTTTATTCCAATATCAGAATTCTGAATAGCCTTTTCAATTGCTTTTAGCTGTGACATATCCCAAGGCTGAATAACAAGAATCCTTGCCTCAGCTACTGAAATTGCAGCCATAGCATTAATTTGTGTAGGTGTTCCATAGTAATCAACCAAAACCTTATCAAGTACGGCAGGATTAGCTCTGCCGGCTCTTATGGTAGAATATTCATGTTCAAGGCTTTTAATACATTTCTCCATTTTAGCTTTTGCATTTGTAATCTGTTCGTTCATAAAAACTCATCCTTTCACTTAATATATAATATAGAAATTAAATTATTATCTGTTATCTGTCAATAACAAGTGTGCCTACGTTCTTTCCAAGACAAGCATCATATATATTATCAGGCCTGCTCAAATCAAATACAAGTATCGGAATGTGATTATCCTTGCACATTGAGGCTGCTGTGCTATCCATAACAGCAAGATTTTTCATAAGAATATCACTGAAACTAAGCTCATCAAATTTTACAGCATCATCATACTTGTTCGGATCCTTATCATACACTCCATCAACCATCGTAGCTTTTAGGACAATATCAGCTTCTATTTCAGCGGCACGAAGAGTCGAAGCTGTATCTGTTGAAAAAAACGGATTGCCCGTTCCACAGCCAAAAATAACCACTCTGCCCTTCTGCATATGCCGCATTGCTTTATTTCTTATATACGGCTCGGCAATCTGATGCATAGCAATAGCTGTTTGAACTCTTACATCAACGCCAAGTGATTCAAGAACATCAGCAACTGCCAAAGCATTCATTGTTGTAGCCAGCATACCTATATGGTCTGCCCTTGTTCTGTCCATTGCTCCGCTGGAACGCCCTCTCCAAAAATTTCCACCACCAACAACTATACCAATTTCTATGCCTATATCAGCGCACTTCTTTATACTTTTGCATATTTCGGTAATAACTCCATAATCAAGTCCTGTTTTTTTATCTCCAGCAAGAGCCTCACCACTTAACTTTAAGAGAATACGGCTATACTTAGGTTTATCAGACATTTTAATAATCATTCCTTTCTGCTATTTGTTCTGTTTTTGCGAAGCAAAATTTCTGCTGTGTTTTTGCAGAAAAGGAACAAATAGCTGCGTGAAAATTTATTTTTCACGCTATCTACTCCTTAAAACATCGAAAATACTATCTTGTATATTTTACATTATTTTTTCTCCTATGTAAAGTATTATTTATAAATATTTATAAAATTCCTGATATAAATTTGAATATTTATTCTATTTGTTGAAACTTATAATAATATGTGCTATAATGTTAAAAGTTTTCAAAACATATTATATGGAGGACTTCACTCATGAAAGAACTTAATAAAAATGCAAAAATTGAAACAAAATGCCTGCATGCAGGATATACTCCAAAAAATGGGGAGCCAAGAGTATTGCCGATAGTTCAAAGCACAACCTACTGTTTTGATTCTACTGAACATATTGCTCAGCTTTTTGATATGCCGACCGAATATATGTACTCACGATTTGCAAATCCGACCTGTGACGCTGTAGAAAAGAAGATTGCCACTCTTGAGGGCGGAGTAGGGGCAATGCTTACTTCCAGCGGTCAGGCTGCTTCTCTCCTTTCAATTCTTAACCTATGCTCTTCTGGTGACAGCTTTATATCTGCCTCAACTATATATGGTGGAACCGTAAACTTGTTCAGCGTTACGCTTAAAAAGCTCGGAATTGAATGTATATGGGTTGATGCAGAAGCTTCGGAGGAAGAAATTCAGAAAGCTTTCAAGCCCAATACAAAGGCTGTTTTCGGTGAAACACTTGCAAACCCTGCAATGACTGTTTTCGATATAGCAAAGTTTGCAAATATTGCACATAAAAATAACGTTCCTCTCATTGTTGACAATACTTTTGCGACACCAATTTTATGCCGTCCTTTTGAATTTGGTGCTGATATTGTTATTCATTCAACAACAAAATACATGGATGGTCATGCTGTTCAAGGTGGAGGAGTAATTGTTGACAGCGGTAAATTTGACTGGGCAGCAAGCGGCAAATTTAGTGATTTTACAACTCCCGACGAAAGCTATCACGGAGTAATTTATACTAAAGAGTTCGGACCTCTTGCATATATTATTAAAGCAAGAATGCAGCTTATGAGGGATTTTGGCTGTTATCCTGCCGCCAATTCCGCATTTCTTCTTAATCTTGGTCTTGAAACTCTTCCAGTCAGAATGAAACAATACTGCATTAACGGCTTAAAGGTTGCTGAATTCCTTGAAGCTTCGGACAAGGTTGCTTCTGTAAGCTACCCTGCGCTTAAATCTAATAAATACAATGACCTAATGAAAAAATATCTTCCGGACGGATGCAGCGGGGTTATTTCCTTTTCAATCAAAGGCGGACGGAAAAATGCCGTTAAGTTTATGGACAGTCTTGAGCTTGCTTCAAATGTTGTTCATGTTGCAGATATACGCACTTGTGTGCTTCACCCTGCTTCCGCAACACACAGGCAGCTTACTGATGAACAGCTTGTTGCTGCAGGAATTGACGGCGGTATGATAAGACTTTCAGTCGGACTTGAAAATATTGAAGATATTATTGCCGATGTTAAGCAGGCTCTTGACAAAATATAACATTATATATTTAATGCTGACTTGCAGTTGCAGGTCAGCATTTCTTTATAACTCTGTTTTAATATCCGATATTTCATATACCCTTGAAAGCTTCACTATTTTTTCAAGCTTACCCTTTTTCTTGTCGGTATATAAAAAATTCAGCCAGTACTCATCAACATCAAGTATTACTGCATTAAAGCACGAAAGGCTTGAATCAAGATACAGCATACATGACTGACCAATAATACTTTCAATAACCTTAGACTTTACTGGAGCGTTATGCAAGATTTTACCTCCTCAATTGTGGTAATATCTTTTATTTTGCCCATATAAGCCGCTATTATGTCAATCCAGCTTGAGAACAGCCATAAACGCCTCCTGCGGAACCTCAACTGAACCAAGCTGGCGCATACGCTTTTTACCTTCCTTTTGCTTTTCAAGAAGCTTTTTCTTTCTGGTAATATCACCGCCGTAGCACTTTGCAAGCACGTCTTTTCGAAGCGCCTTTACGGTTTCCCTTGCAATAACCTTTCCGCCAATAGCTGCTTGAATAGGAACTTCAAAAAGCTGACGAGGAATATGCTCTTTAAGCTTTTCTGCAATTCTTCTTGCTCTTGCGTATGCTTTATCAGCATGAACAATAAACGACAATGCGTCAACAACATCTCCGTTAAGGAGAATATCAAGCTTTACAAGCTTTGACGGTGCATATCCGAGCATTTCGTAATCAAATGAAGCATAGCCTCTTGTCCGTGATTTAAGCGCATCAAAAAAATCATATACAATCTCATTGAGCGGCAGTTCGTAGTGTATTTCAACTCTTGTATCGTCAATATATTTCATATCCTTGAAAATACCACGCCTGTCCTGACAAAGCTCCATTATATTTCCGACAAATTCTGCCGGAGAAAGAATTGTTGCCTTAACCATTGGTTCCTCGGCTGAAGCTATAACAGCAACATCAGGATAGTTGGTAGGATTGTCAATAAAAACAGTTTCCCCATTGGTAAGATTAACTTTATAAATTACCGACGGTGCTGTTGTAATAAGGTCAAGATTGTATTCACGCTCAAGCCTTTCCTGAATAATTTCCATATGAAGAAGTCCAAGAAACCCGCATCTAAACCCGAATCCCAAAGCAACAGATGTTTCAGGTTCAAATGACAATGAAGCGTCATTAAGCTGGAGCTTTTCAAGGGCATCCCTCAAGTCGCCGTATCTTGCTCCGTCAGAAGGATATATTCCCGAAAAAACCATAGGATTTACTTCACGGTATCCATGCAGAGGCTCTGTACATGGATTTTCAGCGTCAGTAACTGTATCGCCGACTTTTGTTTCACCTATTGATTTTATTGAAGCGGCGATATATCCAACCTCACCGGCATTCAGTTCCCCAGAATTCACAAGCTCAACCGCACCCATATATCCTGCTTCAACCACAGTAAACTCAGAACCGCTTGACATAAGCTTTATTGTCTGTCCAATTTTAACCTGTCCATCAACCACTCTTACGTAGATAATTACACCTTTATAGCTATCATAGTAGCTGTCAAAAATAAGCGCTTTTAAAGGCTTGTCAGTATCCCCGCTGGGAGCAGGTATATCTGTTACAATTCTTTCAAGAACCTCCTGCACATTAGTACCCATTTTCGCTGAAATTCTGGGAGCATCTTCAGCGGGAATACCTATTATGTTTTCAATTTCGGTACAGGCTCTATGCGGATCTGCTGACGGCAGGTCAATTTTATTTATAACAGGAACAACCTCAAGGTCATTTTCAATAGCAAGATAAGTATTTGCTAAAGTCTGTGCCTCTATTCCCTGAGAAGCGTCAACAACAAGAACAGCGCCTTCACACGCCGCCAAAGAACGTGACACTTCATAGTTAAAGTCAACATGACCCGGTGTGTCAATAAGATTGAAAATATAATCATTTCCGTCAGAAGCAGTATACACCAGCCGAACAGCTCTTGCCTTTATTGTTATACCACGCTCACGTTCGATGTCCATATTATCAAGAAGCTGATCCTCCATATCACGCTTGGCAACAGTTGAAGTCAGCTCAAGTATACGGTCAGCTAAGGTTGATTTTCCATGGTCAATATGAGCAATTATACAAAAATTTCTTATTTTATCCTTATTATAAGACAATTTAACACGTCCTTTTAATTTACATTCAAACATAATCAATTTATTATATCATTACATTTTTTGTTTGTAAAGTAAAATTAAAAAGAAACGGTGCAAATTAAACTCCGAACGTTAATTTATAACTCTTTCAAGTTCTCTTTTAAGCTTTTTAATTATGCGTTTTTCAAGTCTTGAGATATATGACTGAGATATTCCTATAATATCTGCAACCTCTTTTTGCGTTTTTTCCTTACCTGTTATAATTCCAAAACGCATTTCCATAATATTCCTTTCACGAGGAGGAAGCTTATTTATTGTTTCAATTAATATACTTTTTTCCGATTCACTTTCAATCCCTATATGTACAATATCTTCGTCTGTACCTAATATATCCGAAAGAAGAAGTTCATTTCCATCCCAATCAATGTTAAGTGGCTCATCAATAGATATTTCATTTTTATACTGTGAAGATTTCCTAAGAAACATTAAGATTTCATTCTCTATGCATCTGGAAGCATATGTAGCAAGCTTAATATTTTTATTCGGACAAAATGTATTAACCGCCTTAATAAGACCTATTGTACCAATCGAAACAAGGTCTTCAATTCCTATTCCTGTCGATTCAAACTTTTTTGCTATATAGACGACAAGACGAAGATTATGTACAATAAGCCTTTCCCGTGCCTTATGTTCATCTGTTTTCAACATAATAAAGGTTTCATCTTCCTGCTCCTTAGTCAGCGGAGCCGGGAGTGTTTCTGAACCATTGACATAAAAAACATCACAGCCAAAAAATCTTACTTTAATTTTAAGCAGTAATTCTTCAATTTTTTCAATGATTTTCATACTAATAACCATTCCTTTCTGCTATTTGTTCCGATTTTGCAAAGCAAATTTCTGCTTACCTTTTTGCAGAAAAGGAACAAATAGCTGCGTGAAAAATTTATTTTTTACGCTATCACCTTTCTATGCAATTGTCTGTAAAACAGATTAATTTATCCGGCAGGTTTCTTAATTCATTATTTTAGGATTAAATATTGCATAATCCATATCCCGCTGAACAACGCCTATATATGCATCGGCACTTTTTACCTTTTTTCTTTGTATATCATTTATATATACGCTTTCAGGTTTAAAACAAGGAATAAGACCATCTGAATTAATTGTATTATAAGGAATAAGTCGCCAGCCGCTATGAAGTATTATGCTATCACTTTCAGCAATACCACATTCCAATATTTTATCTAAAAAATTATTATCAAACATATCCTTTACATTGTTTTTATCACATACAATAATCGGTTTTCCAGAAAAAGCATCTGTAAGATTATTACAGCTGTCACATTTTGCCTTTATTGTTTTTTGAACATTGTTAGCTGTTATGACTACTGAATATTCACCATCATAATCATTTCTGCTGTCCATAAAATACCTAAATATCGATACTGCAATATATGCCGCAATTGTTGATACAACAAGAGTAAGCAGAGAAATATTAACATACAGAACTGAGTTGTAAAACATTACCGCCGAGCTTCCGGACAACAGTGAAAATCCGTATTCTATTCCTGCAAAAATAAAGCTTACAAGAAAAAATACCAGTGACAGCCTGCATAATCGTTTTAAGTCTTTCTCATTAAAAGCTATAAACACAATTAATGCAGCTGATAAAATTCTAAGTACCGTCAGAACAATTAAATTAATTCTTGGCATAAATATTAGCAATGAAAACATACTGCCTATAACCGAGCTTATAATACATCTTATATTTTTAAGTGACGTATGTGTAAGCTTTGCAGTAGCCTTTAGCAAAAAATAGTTAACATAAATATTAAGTATTATTAAAATATCAACGTATATGTACATTAAATATCCCTCAATTAATTTCGTTTAATGCTATGATTTTATTATAGTTTTATGAATTAACAAAACTTGTCGATTCGGCTGACAACTAGGACAAAGTATTTTTTTGGCAATATAAATAAAAAAGTCCCCTGAATTTCATCAGGGGACAAGCACATTATCCGACATTATTTACGAAACAAATGTAAGCATAGACTTAATAAGATCTTTTATTTGAGGCTTTGAAAACTGTGCATCTGCTCCGACAGATTTACCCTTGCTTCTCATCTGTTCATCAATAAGCGATGAGAATAAAAGTACAGGTATTTTTTTAAGAACAGGATCATCCTTAATCAGCTTTGTAAGTCTATGACCATCCATTTTGGGCATTTCAATATCACTTATTACGCAGGCAATCTTAGTAGTTATATCTCCGCCTGAATTCTTAAGCTTGCTGATATAATCCCATGCCTCCTGACCGTTCTGAAATGAAGCAACATTTTTAAATCCCAATTTATTCAAAGTATCAGTTACCATTTTATTCAAAAACATAGAGTCATCAGCAACAACAATATGCTTATTTGAATTAATATTCAATTTTGAGAATTCTTCTATTCCTGTTAAATCAAGTCCTGAGCTTCTGTTTAGATCCGCAACTATTTTTTCAAAATCTAGTATTATTATAATTCTGCCGTCAACCTTTGCTATGCCTGTTGCCATACCCATTGCACTTCCGCTGTTATCCGCATTGGCAATTGACGGAGGCTGTGATATATCATTCCATGAAATTCGCTGAATCCCCTTCACACGGCTGACATGAAAAGCGTTGAACATTTGATTGAATTGGCATATAATAAAAATATTACGATCAGAGCCACTGTTCTTTGAATGAAGAACCTTGTGCAAGTCGATAACCGAAATCATTTTATCTCTGGGGATAAATACCCCTTCAACAGATTCGGGAGCATTTGGTATCGGAGTAACTTCAACATCAATCATTATTTCATTTACTTTTGCAATATTAATGCCATAGTTGTTATCGCCGACAATAAATTCAAGCAGTTCAAGTTCATTGGTGCCAGATTCAAGTAGTATATTAGTTTCCATACTAAACGCCCCTTTTATTATAAAGTATTTAGTCATATTATATAACTTTTTATTATTGAAAGTCAATGATTTTTATAATATAATTAACATATTACAATTTGGAATAAAAATTTAATGTGGTATTGACGATTTTTATCATATAATATATAATTATAGTGTTAATGCATACAGGAGGATTATTGTGAAAAATATTGTTTCTGCGTCAATTTTAAGTGCGGATTTGTGCAATCTTCAAAAAGATATAAAAAGATCCGAAACTGCCGGCTGTGAATATTTACATTTTGATGTAATGGACGGAATTTTTGTCAATAATATAAGTTATGGTATACCAGTGCTTCAGGCTGTAAGGAAGTGTACTGATATTGTTCTTGACGTTCATCTTATGATACTCGAACCATTAAAATATATAAAAGCTTTTGCAGAGAGCGGGGCAGATATCATTACATTTCATTTTGAAAGTAATTCCAATATTTCAGAAACTATAAATGCTATCCATTCTTATGGCAAAAAAGCAGGCATTTCAATAAAGCCAGCTACTCCTGTTGAAAATATTTTTCCATATCTTCATATGCTTGATATGGTTCTTGTAATGACAGTAGAACCGGGATTCGGTGGTCAAGGCTTTATTGAAAGTACCCTTAATAAAATATCTGCGCTTAAAGAAAAAATTGAAAAAGATAAAATTATTTGCGATATTGAGGTTGACGGAGGGATAAATGACAAAACTGCAGCTAAAGTAAAAAAAGCAGGTGCAAATATTCTTGTTGCAGGTTCATATTTGTTCGGTGCCGATGATATTGAAAAAGCTGTTAAGAGCTTACTGTAACTCTGACAGTTTCTCCAGTGCATTGTTGTCTGATATACACTGATAGTGTTCCTTTATAAGTGCCGGATAAATTTCGCCGCTTCCTATAATCTGGCAATATTCCGCTGCTATGCTTTTAATGCTGAAGCTCCTTTCACGAAAAGTACTTATGATTATATAAAAGTATTTTTCACTGTAATACAATTCACTGTTAATAATAGAATCGTTATTAGGTTTTAAATACAAATGAGCTGACATTGCTTTTATTTTGTCAATATCACTAGAAAAAACAGAAATTTGTTCAATATCGTCTTGTTCTTCTTTTTTTAAATTGCTTTCATCAATTGCTGAAAAATAAAACAGGCATCCTGAGTCTTTAATCGGGAAAATTTCTATGTAAATTTTCTGTTCCGAAAGGTCTATTCCCTCTCTAATTTTTATTTCATCAATAATATATAAAAGCAGCATTTGAGTATTCAGGCTGTTCTGATCAAGGAGCTTGTAGCTTAATTCAAAATCTTTTAAGTCTTCTTTGGTCAATGTTGCTTTGACTGTAGTACAGCTGATTACTTCAATGTTCATAATATATACCTCCCTTTTATAAAACAAATATATATATCTGAAAGGATAAACAATGGGCTTTAAACATTATGAAAAGACAGAGCTTTCAATAATGCTTGATATGCTTCTCGTACTTTTGATTTTATCCGGTATTTCTTTTTATTACTATGGAATAAGAGCATTAATTGTTATTTTTATATCAGTTGCAGTCTGTTGGCTGACTGACTTTATATGCATAGTAATACGAAAATCAAAATACAGCATAAGGGATATTTCATCAATAATTACAGGTCTTGTTCTGGCATTAATGATGCCCGCATCCGTTCCATATAGAATTGTTATTGTTGCTGCAGTTTTTTCAATTGTCATAGGAAAGCAAGCATTTGGCGGCCATAAATGCGAAATTTTTAACAGTGCAGCAGTTGGTTTTCTTTTTGTATCTATTTGTTTTGCTGACAATGTTTTTATGTATCCAAAACCATTTGATACTCTTACTGCTGCGTCAACGGTTACAAACGAGCTCAGTGAAGCACTTTCAGAAACTGTTATTATATCATCTGTTCCTAATATTTCATTCATAGATATTCTTTTAGGTAAATTCTGCGGGCCAATGGGAGCAACTCATGTTATGATTCTGCTTGTGGCTGCGTTATTTCTAATATTAAGACGTTCGGTATCAGCTATTGTATTCTTTACCGAAACCATATCTGTTCTTGCATTTTCTTTCTTTTATAATAATATGCAGGTTGATTTATTGCCGTATACACTAGGCGGAGATATGCTGCTATTTGGTATTATATTTCTTTCATGTGATTACAGTACAGTGCCTAAAACACGTTCCTCAAGATTTTTATACGGTTTAATTGTCGGACTTATGATCATACTATTTCAGTATTTTGGGAAAGCAGGCACAGCAATAGTTTTTGCAGTCATTATAGCTGCTCCTTTTGGTATTGAGCTTGATAGAAGGGCTCTTTCATTTGCTAAAATGCTAAATAAAAATAAAGGCTCTTTAAGCTTGGCAAAAAAAATATTCAACAAGCCTCTTCATTATATAAACGAAACTATAACTTTGCTCGAAAGAGATGATAAAACCGATGAAAAACGAACCAAAACAGAAAAAAAGAATAAATGACAGTGCTTTAGTTAACGGTTTGTTTAAAAAGAATCCTATTCTGGTTAGCGGTATGATTATTGCTCCGGCTGTTATATATTCAAATACATTTTTAAATGCATTTACTCTTTCAGTTGTTTTTACACTTATTACTCTGATAACATTGACACTATCCTCGTTTATTCCAAAAAAAGTTGTATACACAATTCGTATTATATTATATACAATTATTGGTGCAATTGTGTATATTCCAGTTATTATGCTTCTTAATTATTTAATTCCAGAGCAAATTGCAGGTATGGGAATATTTGCACCTCTTCTTATTGTAAATTCACTTATTGTTTCCAAATCAGAAACTACTTTTTTTGCCGAAACAAAAGGTAAAATGTTTGTTGATGTTATTTTCTCAATATTAGGTTATGATATTATTGTTATGTTGTTCGGATTTGTCAGAGAACTTATTTCAACCGGCTCAATAGGCAATAATAAATTAGGTATGCCTATGATATTCTCAGGCTTGTCAATGCCTTTTGGAGGCTTTTTGCTTTTAGGAATCTTTGCTGCAGCTTTCAGAGCAATACTTTTAATAGTAAGGAGTATTGAAAAATGATGCAGACTATCACACGTTATATTCTTGTTGCTCTTTCTGCGGTAATGCTTGAAAATTTGATTTTCTCCAGAGCTTTAGGTACAAGTACACTCATTCTTATTGCTAAGTCAAGAAAAAATATTGTTGGCTTTGGAATATGTGTAACTTATATTACTACTGTAACATCTGTTATTCAGTACTTTGCAGATAGATATATAATATCTCAAAATACCAATGTTTTATATAAGCCTCTTTTTTATATAATTATAATAGGCACTGTATATATTATAACTTTATTGTGCTTATGGAAGTATCTTTCCAAAGTATTCGGAAAGATGAAAAAATATATACACATTTCAGCATTTAATTGTGCCGTGCTTGGTTCTATGTTTATTAATTCAAATTCAAACAATACCATTATTGGATATATTCTTTTTGGTCTTTTTTCTGGATTAGGTTTTATTCTTGCAATATATATGACCGCAATTGTATATGACAGACTCTGCTCAGAAAAAGTACCTCTTTCATTTAGAGGTTATCCGCTTATACTTATTTATATAGGTATTTTAAGCATGGCTTTTTACGGATTGACAGGATATGGTTTATCATTTTGATTGAAGGGGACGATAGCAAATGTCAAAAGGAAGAAAGGTTTATCGAAGAAGTAAGTATACACATAAACGTAAGATAACCAGAGCCTTGTATATTAGTCTTTTTATTATAGTAATTGCTGCATTAATTTTTTTTGGATATAGTATCGGTGCACCTATACTTGATTTTATTACAAATAAAAATCCAAAAGACGTTCAGACTGAGCCATGGACGCCACCACCTTCTGATACTACTTCATCATCATCGGTTTCTGATACCTCAGTATCCGAAACTGAAACTGCTATATCAGAAATCACTTCTAATGAAACAGAGCTTTCTGCCTTTACTCTTCCTTCACAAGCATTAATTTCAACAGATTCTCTTAATGCTGCACTCGAAAATGCAAAAGCAAAAGGCTATACGTCTGCAATAGTAATTCTTAAAGAGCAAGGCGGCAAATTCTATTATGCAACTGATTCTAAATTTGCAGCGACAGCCGAAAATATTGTTCAATCAAAACTAACTGCAAAACAAATTGTTTCTGCAATTAACAGCAGCGGTCTTAAACCAATCGCAAAGATAAGTGTCTTGAACGATAACAACAGATATGGTGCTAATCGTGACGGTTCATACAAAATTGCTTCCGACAATTCAACATGGCTTGATAATTCACCTGCAAATGGAGGAAAGCCCTGGCTGTCACCATTCTTGGCTGACACTCAAGAATATATGGTATTCATTGCTGATGAGATTTCAGGTGCCGGTTTTGAAACAATAATATGTGATGATATTATGTTTCCTGAATTTAGAAATTCAGACTTGAATTATATAGGTGAATCCGTAAAAAGCAATACCCGATATAAAGCCTTAATCAACATTGTTAATATAATAAAAGATGCATCAAAAAATAATAATTGTTCTGTTATACTTGAAATCAATGCTTCTGATATCATTAGCAATAAGGCAGAGGTATTAAAGCCATCAGAGCTGACTGATATAACATTAGCTGTTAATTATTCACCTGCTCAAATATCATATTCAGCAGCTGACAACGCTACGACTGATTTCTCAAAAATGAACATTTCTGAGAAAACAACAGCTGTATTTTCTGACATAAAATCAAAAACCGGAGATTTACCTATAATTCCTTATATAAATGCCTCCGCTATGACTGAAAGTGAACTGACTGATACTTTAAATGCATTAAAAAATCTTGGGTATAGCTCATATTTATATTACTAAGGGAATACGTGGTGGAGTATTACTAAATATTCTTTAAGTAAGATTTGTAAAAATGGAGGAGCCAAGAATTATGTGTGATTTTCCTGAATTTATGAAAAAGCCAGAAAACATGGTTCCGGTTCAGCAACAAAATACCCCTGATATTCAGGGGTATTATTATACGGCATCAGAAAGATAAATCTTTCAAGCTACGAGTTTTGCTTCTTTTACCGCGGCAATGCTGTCGCATTGATTTGCTTAATTGAATCTATTCAATTTGCAGACACACAAAACTCAGAAAGGTATGGTCATAAAAATGCAGATTTTTGAAGCTATGCAGATAATTAACAGCTTTTCAAAGTTGGGTAAACCTGTTACCGATTTATCAAGATTTCAGATTCTTATGGATAAGCTGGGCAATCCGCAGGACAAGCTGAAATTTGTTCATGTTGCAGGAACAAACGGAAAAGGCTCAACTGTCAGAATGCTATCCGAAATGCTTATCCATGCAAAATATAAAACAGGCGAATTTACCTCACCTTACATACATAAATATAATGACCGGATTAAAGTCAATGGTATTAATATTCCTGACAGAGATTTATGTATGATTCTTGAGGAAATTCTTCCTGCCCTGCATTATACTAAAGATGATTATTCACAGTTTGAAATTACGACAGCCATAGCATTTATGTACTACAATTATATGAAATGTGATATAGTTGTACTTGAAACGGGTATCGGCGGTCTGCTGGACTGTACCAATATAATAAAAGATCCTGTTGTTTCTGTTATTACTTCAATTTCACTTGACCACACTAAAATTCTTGGAGATACCATTGAACAAATTGCTAAACATAAATCAGGTATAATTAAACAGGGCTGTCCGGTTGTTCTTGCTCCGCATAATTCATATGAAGTTAAAGATATTGTATACAAAGCCGCAGCAATAAATAACTCTTATTTCTGTACTCCTAATCTTGACAGACTTAAAATTGAAAAATCCGACTGTACAGGCAATCGTTTTGTTTATAAGAATTTCACGTATAACACCGGAATGATTGGCAGACATCAGATTGATAATGCTCTTACAGCAATTGAAACAGCTGAAATAATTAAGAGAAATGGCTTTGATAATTTGAATTTTGTTAATATTTATGAAGGTATAAGAACAGCAGCTTTACCTTTACGCTGTCAGATTTTACGGGAAAAGGACCCTATGGTTATCGTTGACGGTGCTCATAATCCCGATGGTATGAAAACTCTTGCAGAGCTTATTAAGGCACTTCCCTATCACCCTAAAATTTTAGTTTGCGGAATGCTGAAGGATAAGGACTGGCCAAATGCTGTTTCCTATATTTCGCCCATTATCGACAGAGCAATATGCGTTGACGGATTTATTTCCAATACGGTTTTTGCTCCAACTTTAGCTGAACAATTTAAAGATGCTGAAACATCAGGTATTGATAATGCCATGTTCAGAGCAATAAATCTTGCAGGAAAAGGCGGACTTGTTATTGTTGCAGGCTCACTTTATCTTGCTTCTGTTATAATAAAATAGGTATTGGTGCTTATGTACAACAATTGATAGTAAAATTTTTTCTAATTTTTTTTATAAATTATTGTATTTAAACGTTTATTATAGTATAATGTTTAGTGAATATTGCAGAATTCTGCGATAATATAATTGAGATTAATAAAAAAGAGGTATGATGAATGAAGTTCGGTTTTTTTGATGACGCAAAAAAAGAATATGTTATTACTTCCCCAAGAACTCCTTATCCATGGATTAACTACCTTGGTACACAGGATTTCTTTGCACTGATTTCAAACACAGCAGGAGGCTACCATTTTTATAAGGATGCTCGTCTTGCAAGAATTACACGTTATCGTTACAATAATGTTCCTGTTGATGACGGCGGACGTTATTTCTACATAAACGATAACGGCACAATCTGGAATCCCGGCTGGTCACCAGTAAAGACAGAGCTTGATGAATATCAGTGCCGTCATGGCATGGGATATACTGTTATTAAAGGAAAGAAAAACAATCTTTCAGCTGAAGTGACTTTTTTTGTTCCTCAGAATTTTACAGGTGAGGTTCAGAAGGTTGTTTTGAAAAATGAAGGCTCGGCTAAGAAAACGTTTAAATTTTTCTCCTTTATTGAATGGTGCCTTTGGGACGCTCAGGATGACTCCACCAACTTCCAGAGAAACTTTAATACAGGTGAAGTTGAAATTGAAGGTTCAACATTCTTCCATAAGACTGAATATAAGGAAAGACGCAACCATTTTGCTTTCTACACTGTAAACGATAGCATTGACGGATATGATTCAGATAGAGAATCATTTTTAGGCCTTTATAATGGATTTCATAACCCTCAGACTGTTTTTGCAGGAAAGCCTAATATGTCTGTTGCTGACGGGTGGTCCCCTGTTGCTTCTCATTATAAGGAAATTACACTTAACGCCGGAGAAACAAAAGAACTTGTATTTATTCTCGGTTATGTTGAAAATCCTTATGAGCAGAAATTTAATGCTGACGGCTCAATGAACAAGTCAAAAGCTTATGAAATGATGAAGAAGTTTGATACTGCTGCAAAGGTTGATGCTGCTCTCGAAGAACTTAAAAATACATGGGATGCTCTTCTTGCTAAGTATACAATTAATTCTCCTGATGAAAAGCTTAACAGAATGGTTAACATTTGGAACCAGTATCAATGTATGGTTACTTTCAATATGTCACGTTCAGCTTCATATTTTGAAAGCGGTATCGGACGTGGAATGGGCTTTAGAGATTCTAACCAGGACCTTCTCGGATTTGTTCACCAGATTCCTGAAAGAGCAAGAGAAAGAATCCTCGATATTGCCGCTACTCAGCTTGAGGATGGCGGAAATTATCACCAGTATCAGCCTCTTACCAAAAAGGGCAACGATGCTGCCGGAACAAACTTTAATGATGACCCGCTTTGGATGATTATTTCCACTGCTGCATATATTAAAGAAACTGGTGACTATGCAATTCTTGACGAGATGGTTCCATATAAAAACGATGATAAGCTTGCACAGCCTCTTCTTGACCACCTCAAGAGAAGCTTCTATCATGTTGTAAATAATAAAGGTCCTCACGGTCTGCCTCTTATCGGACGTGCCGACTGGAATGACTGCCTGAACCTCAACTGTTTCTCACGTGTTCCAGGTGAAAGCTTCCAGACAACCGCCGGAAACATTGCTAAGGAAGGTCTTACCGAAACTGTTGCCGAATCTGTAATGATTGCAGGTATGTTTACATTTATTGGTCCTGAATATGTTGCTCTTTGTCGTAAAAAAGGCCAAAACGAAGAAGCTGATAAGGCTCAGGCTGAAATTGATAAGATGAAAGACGCTATCATGAAATACGGTTATGACGGTGAATGGTTTCTCCGTGCTTATGATGCTTACGGAAAGAAAGTCGGTTCTCATGAATGTGAGGAGGGCAAAATCTTTATTGAACCTCAAGGCTTCTGCGTAATGTCTGGTATTGGTAAGGATACGGGTGATGATATCAAGGCAATGGATTCTGTAAAGAAATATCTTGATACAAAGTATGGTCTTGTTCTTAACAATCCTGCATTTACACGCTATATTGTTGAATACGGTGAAATTTCCACATATCCAGGAGGATACAAGGAAAATGCAGGAATTTTCTGCCACAATAATGCATGGATTATGTGTGCTGAAGCTGCTATCGGACGTGGTGACCTTGCATTTGAATACTATTCAAAGATTGCGCCGGCATATCTTGAGGATATTTCTGATATTCACAGAACGGAGCCTTATGTATATGCTCAGATGATTGCAGGTAAGGATGCTAAACGTCATGGTGAAGCTAAGAACAGTTGGTTAACTGGTACTGCTGCATGGAACTTTGTTGCAATATCCCAGTTTATTCTTGGAATTATTCCTGATTATGACGGACTAAAAATAGATCCGGCTATTCCAAAAGCATGGGATGGATATACTGTTTCACGTTATTATAGAGGTGCTACATATAACATTAAAATTGAAAATCCTAATCATGTTTCTAAGGGTATTAAAAAGATAACTGTTGACGGCAAGGTTATTGACGGAAACATCATTCCGAACTTTGGCAGCGGTGTACATGACGTTATTGCAGTAATGGGCTAGATAATCAATAAAAAACCGGTATGAATTATCATACCGGTTTTTTATGAAATCACTTAGTATTTACATTTATGTATTCAGCTTTAAGCTTTGAATATACAATTTTTTGCTTGCTGTAAAGGCCATAATATCCTGAAAGCATATAACTTACTGCACAGGCAATTACAAATAACATAAAACCTTTTGCGCCAAATATTTCGATACTTAAAATAATAGATGTAACTGGACAATTAACAACACTACAAAAAAGAGCAATCAATCCTATTGCCGCACCAAAGCCTGGACCTATTCCTAAAATACTACCTACAATACAGCCTAAAGTTGCTCCGATAAAAAACGTTGGCACAATTTCTCCGCCTTTATACCCTGCACCAATCGTAATTGCCGTAAAAACTATTTTCAGCAAAAATGCTTCCGGCTTAGCACTTCCGTTTACTGCATTTGTAATTATGTCCATTCCTGCCCCGTTATAATCTCTTGAACCAATAATAAATGTTAATGCAGCAACCACAAGCCCTCCTATAAATATCCGTAAGTATTCATTTTTAAATACTTTATTCATAAAGGCTCTTGTTTGTTTAATTGACAAACAAAAAAATATGCTTATTACCGCGCATATTACTGCCAACACAACAATTTTAATCACAACAAGAAAAGAAATGTCGGGAACAGCTACATCAGAAAAGCTAATAGGCTTAACTCCAAAATAAAGCGATATTCTGAAAGCAACAAGAGCTGATAAAATGCATGGGACTAAACCGGCATAATATATTACTCCAACACTGATAACCTCTAGTGCAAAAAATGCCGCCGCCATTGGTGTGCCGAATAATGCCGAGAAAACTCCGCTCATTCCGCAGAGAGTTACAATATGCATATCCTTTTCGTCCAAGCGAAACAATCTGCCAATGATAGAGCCAATACTTCCTCCAAGCTGTAAAGCTGCGCCCTCCCTGCCCGCTGAACCTCCGAAAAGATGTGTTATAACTGTACTTATAAAGATTGACGGTGCTAAAGCAGGAGAAACTTTTTCATCGGTGCGTACAGAATTTATAATTTCATTAGTACCCGTAGCTTCAGTCAGCTTAAAAAATTTATATAGTGCTAAAATTACAATACCGCCAATCGGTAGACACAATATTATCAAATCGTGCTGCTGTCTAAAATCAGTAGCTAATTCTACGCTTTTATGAAACAGTGTCCCTATTATCCCACTAAGCAAGCCTGTACAGCCTGCAATAACTGCCCATTTTAAAAACGTCTTTACATAAAGCAATGCCGAATTAAACTTAGCTTTTATTAATCCCAACAATACCTTTTACCTCTTAAGATTTAATTAATTTTATCCATTGGTGCATTTTATTTAATTTTGTCCAGGAATGTCGGTCTGAACCATTTTAAATAGCATGTTACTATTGCTGACACCGTGTAATCATATAGAATAAAAAATGCATTTCCTATTGCAAGCAAAATCTCAACAGCATATCTTCCAAAAAAATCAAATTCCTCAAACAAATCAAAGGTCCCTGTAACATAAATAAGAATACAATATGAAACAATAACGGCAATATTAAACATGACCACCTTTATAATCCATTTAGCCAAGACCGATTTAATCTTTTCAATAAGAAATTTTAGTACCGGATAATAGCCAAAAAACATAATAAACAATATTGCCGCTTCTTTATCCGGTGTTACAAAAATGGATAAAACTGCAACTGTGGCAAATGTTACAAATCCCCATGATGTGCTGATTTCGATTGCAACAACTGCAAGAAGAGTCCCTGCAAACAATGGCAGAACCATATTTAACAAAGGAAATACCGCTGTCAAAAACATCATTAGAATACATACTGAAGCAAGAATCCCACCAAGTGCAATTTTATAACTTATTTTTTTCATTGTTAATCCTTTTTAAATAATAATAATACTTTTTATACTGCTCTCTCGCTATCAATTTTTCGCTTTTGTATTTCATAAAAAACATTCTTTAAACCAACATACACAATGTTATCAAGTATAGGCTTGAATTGCTTAATATCAAGAAGAACATAAGAATCAGCAAGAGCTCCCAATGTAAAGCTTACACTGTCTGAAACTCGTTTGTTAATTTCAATCATGTCCAAGTCATTGACAGCAGAATTACCTATAATAAGCGGATTAAAGCTGTTATTTTTAAAGTCTTTTTCAATATTGTCATATGTATTGGCTATGTAAATATATCTTCCCAACAGATAGCCAAATCTTTTCAGTACAGCCTTTTGCTCTTGCTTATCGTTAAGACACGAAACTATTACGGAAAGAATTACAGCTGTTGGCTCAGAGGCTCTGTCTATTGTTTTGCAATTTTCTTTTTGAAGATTACTTTGTTTTTTCATCTGTTCAGAAACAACGTCTGCAATATGTGGATAACCTATTGAAGCTTTTTTATAGTCTCTTTTCAAAAGCAGCCTTGCTATTCTTTTCTTTATACTTTTAAAAAAGCCTGCATTAGCAATATCATTATTAAGCTTGCCATAGATAAGTATCAAAGCTGCACCTGCAATAAAATCAAAATTTACATCATCAAAACAAAAACTCTTTTGATGTTCATTATTTTCTTCCGAAAACGAACACTGAAGCAAAGCAAAAAATGCAAAATCATAGCTTAATATCATACTTGCAGCAAAGCCATAATTATGCTTTATAGTTTTGCACAATCTGCAATAAACTGCCTTATAAGCTTCATATTCGCATATTTTAAGTTGAGGCTTATATGGCTTCACATATCCGAACATATTCTTACTCCTTATAATTTTGCAGTTTAATAATATTATATTATAGCACTCATTGTTATTTGTGTCAAATTACATTATACTGAAAAAGGTAGTGCATTTTTATAAAAAATATGCTATAATAAATTATGCTTTAATCGAAAGGGTATGATGAATATTTTAAATCTTGTATTTAACTGGGAAATGGCTGAAAATGTATTTGCCGTACCTGATTGCGTTGTAGATAATTATTTAAAGCTTGCAAGCGGAAAAGCTGTAAAAGTATTACTTTATGTATTAAAATATAAAAACTTATCTGAATTTGATATAAACACTGCTGCCAATATGCTTGGAATAACCAGTGAAGATGTTGAAGATGCTTTGTCGTATTGGGAACAGACTGGTTTGTTTCGAGAAAGAAATTCAGCAGTAATTGTTAAGGCAGAAGAAAATTATACTGTAACAAAAAACATTGTTAAAGAAGAAAAATTAACTTTTCGTGAAAGTCCGGTAAAAAACATTTCTCCAAAAGAAATTGCTCAAAGAATTGAAGATTCTAAAGAGGTTAGTTTTTTATTTAAATCTGCTGAAAAATCTCTTGCAAGAGCTCTTACATATACCGACCAAAAAACATTAATCTGGATTCATGACTATCTAGGGCTTGAAACTGATATTATTCTTATGCTTATAGGCTTTTGCATTTCAATTGATAAAGCTAGCATGGGTTTTATTGAAAGGGTTGCCTTTACATGGCATGATAAAAACATTAAAACTCATGAACAGGCTGAATATGAAATACTTCAGCTTCAAAAATATTATTCATTGGAAGGCAAAATAAAATCTTTGCTTGGTATAAACAGGGCATTATCCTCAAAAGAAAAAGATTATGTTAATTCATGGGCTGAAATGTCCATAGACATTGATCTTGTCAGTATTGCATATGATAAAACAATTGATGCAACAGGTAAGCTTTCTTTTGCATATTTAAACAAAATTCTTACAGAATGGTACACTAAGGGCATAAAAACAAAAGCTGAAATCGATAAGATTGATATTGAATTTAAAGAGAAAAACAAAGCAACGGGTTTATCCAGTCAACCTTTTGAAGAAGAACAGCATTCATATAATCTTGATTTACTTATTCAGCACGCAATTAACAATACACCAAAAATTAAGGAGACTACATAATTATGGGTTATGAAAAGCATATATATGAACGTGCAGAAGCTGAATTGAGCTTAAGAAGACTCAAAGCTGAAAGTGAACAACAGCGTCATATTCATGAAATAGAAGAAAAATTCCCTGAAATAATTGAAATTAATAGAAAGCTTGCTGAAACAAGTATTGAACTATCAAAGCTAATAATATCAAAAGAAAAAAATTTTAACGAATCATTTAACAAAATAATGGAAAGCAATCTTCAGGGGCAGGAACTTATTAAGAATATTCTTCGTGAAGGAAATTATCCTGGAGATTATCTTGAAGCAAAGTATAGCTGCCCAATATGCTATGATAAAGGCTATACGTCAGCTGGTATACGTTGTCAATGCTTTAATGAACTGCTGAATAAATTTTCAGCAGAGGAGCTTAATAAAAATGCAAATTTACCGCTTTGTGATTTTAAGCATTTTTCACTTTCCTATTATAAAGGAAAAACAGACAAAGGAATTGACTGCTATAAAAAAATGTCGGAAATTTTTGACTTCTGCAAGCTTTATGCAAATACATTTAATAAAAATTCAGAGAGTCTGTTTTTTCTTGGGAAAACAGGCGTAGGAAAAACTCATCTTTCTCTTTCTATTGCAAAGGCTGTTGCGGAAAAAGGGTTCAATGTTGCTTATGGTTCTATAATGAATTATCTTAGAAACATCGAAAAAGAACATTTCGGACGTACTGCAAATGTAAACACAGATACCTTGCAAGTTTTGATTAATGCTGATTTGCTTGTACTTGATGACCTTGGTTCAGAATTTCAGACAAGCTTTTATGAATCAGCAGTATACAATCTTTTAAATTCAAGGCTGAATATGGGCTTGCCTACAATTATCAGCTCCAATCTTACCACAGATGAGCTTCAGAAAAGATATAATGACCGTATTATTTCACGAATTTTTGGCCTATATAACATTATTCTGTGTGTCGGTGAGGATATAAGGCAAATTAAACGTCTTAAAGGAGAATAAGAATATTATTATTGATAATCTGTTTATTGATTTTTTCCAATTAAACAGATTATTTTTTTATAACCTATTGACAAAAACACAAATATGATTATAATTAATATATGAATAATTATTCATATGAAAGATGTGATTATATGTCAGAAGAAAAGCTTGAACTGTGCGATTATACTTACCTTCACCCGGAAACTGTTGAAAAAGTTAAAAGTGAAATTCCTGATGAAGATGTTCTTTATGATTTAGCTGAACTATTCAAGATTTTTGGTGATTCAACGCGGATAAGAATTTTATGCGCTCTGTCTGTGTCTGATATGTGCGTATGTGATCTCACTAATCTTCTTAAAATGACTCAGTCAGCTATTTCACATCAGCTTAGAGCTTTAAAACAAAGCAAGCTTGTTAAATATCGTCGTGACGGAAAAACAGTATTCTATTCACTTGCGGATTCACATGTCAGAACCATTATAAATCAAGGTCTGGAACATGTTGAAGAATAATTTATGGAGGTATTGGCTATGAAAAAAACTTTTAAGCTTATTGATCTTGACTGTGCAAACTGTGCAGCAAAAATGGAAAATGCAGCAAATAAAATAAAGGGAGTAAACAGTGTTTCTTTTAGCTTTATGACGCAAAAAATGACTGTTGATGCTGATGATGTTCTTTTTGACAACGTTATGCAGGAAATTGTCAAGACTTGCAAAAAAATAGAGCCTGACTGTAAAATCTGTTTATAGAGGTGAGTTATGAACAACAAACAAAAGAAAACATTGCTGAGAATAATTATCAGTGGCATATTTTTAATAACTGCAGTTTTTATTCCAGCTGATGGATTGCTGCGATTGATTTTATTTATGATTCCATATGTAATTATCGGTTGGGATGTTATATGGAAAGCTGTTAAAAATATAGCACATGGTCAAATTTTTGATGAAAATTTTTTAATGGCTGTTGCCTCTATGGGAGCCTTTATTATTGGTGAATATCCTGAAGCTGTAGCAGTAATGCTTTTTAATCAGATAGGTGAATTATTTGAAAGCTATGCTGTTGGGAAATCAAGAAAATCTATTACTGCACTTATGGATATAAGACCTGATTATGCCAACATCGAAAAGAATGGTGAAATCATACAGGTTGATCCAGAGGAAATTGCCGTAAATGATATAATCATTGTAAAACCCGGAGAAAAAATTCCTCTTGATGGAATAGTTATTGAAGGCACTTCAACTGTAAATACTTCCGCACTAACTGGTGAATCTGTTCCTCGTGAGGTTTTAACTGGTGACAGCATAATAAGCGGCTGTATTAACAATAACGGCATGATTAAAGTTAAAGTAACAAGAATTTTTGAAGAATCAACAGTTAAGAAAATACTTGACCTTGTAGAAAATTCTGCAAGTAAAAAAGCAAAAACCGAAAATTTCATTACTAAATTTGCAAAGTATTATACACCTGCTGTTGTAATAAGTGCTGTTCTTCTTGCAGTAATTCCTCCCCTGCTATTCAATGGAATGTGGTCCGATTGGATTAATAGGTCATTGATTTTCTTGGTAATATCCTGCCCATGTGCTTTGGTTATATCTGTACCAATGAGCTTTTTCAGCGGTATCGGAGGAGCTTCAAAGTGCGGTATTCTTATTAAGGGCAGCAATTATCTTGAAGCCTTGTCAAGAGTTGAAACAGTCGTTTTTGACAAAACCGGAACACTTACCAAAGGCAATTTCAAGGTTACTGCTGTTCATCCGGAAAAGCTGTCAAAGGAAGAGCTTTTAGAATATGCTGCACTTACCGAAAGCTTTTCTGACCATCCTGTTTCTGCGTCATTAAAAGAAGCCTGCAAATCAGAACTAAACCGCTCAATAATAGTTTCGTCGGAAGAAATTGCAGGCCATGGCGTAAAGGCAGTTATTGACGGCAAAACAATTGCTGTAGGAAATGGCAGACTAATGAATTTACAGGGAGCTGAATGGCATGAATGTCACCTTACTGGTACAACTGTTCATGTTTCAATTGATAGCCATTACGAGGGACATATTATTATTTCAGATGAGATTAAAGAAAATTCAGGTAAAGCTATACAAAATCTTAAAAAAATAGGAGTAAACAAAACTGTAATGCTTACAGGCGACAGCAAAGCAGTAGCTGAAAACACTGCTAAATTGCTTAATATTGATGAGGTTTATACAGAGCTGCTGCCTGCCGATAAAGTTTCTTATCTTGAAAAAATAATTAAAGAAAAGCAATCTGGGAAAACCGTTGCTTTTGTCGGTGACGGAATAAATGACGCTCCTGTTCTTTCTCTTGCTGATGTTGGAATTGCTATGGGAGGTCTTGGCTCAGATGCTGCCATTGAAGCTGCTGATATAGTTCTCATGGACGATGACCCTCTTAAAATATCCAGTGCAATAAAAATATCAAAAAGAACTTTGTCAATTGTACTGCAGAATATTGTTTTTGCACTTGGAGTAAAGTTTATTGTTCTCATTCTTGGTGCTTTCGGATTAGCGAATATGTGGTTTGCTGTATTTGCTGATGTGGGCGTTTCTGTTATAGCAATTATAAATGCAATGAGGGCATTGATACCCTTAAAGGCTTCTGGTGGCAATTGAAGAAATGATATAGTAATTCACTAATATAAACAAAGTTAGCTTAAACTAACTTTGTTTTTTGTTTATTATAGATATAGACTTTTTAATATAAATATTGTTATAATATAAGTAGTAAATAGTAATAATTATTTACATCAGTTAGTTAAGGCTAATTTAAACATTAATTATTTTAATGCCCCTAAAAGATTGAATTTATTGTTTCTAAACAAATCAGTAAGAGGAGGTACAACAGCGTGAAAAATAAATTTTCCACGCAACTTTTTGTTCATTTTCTGTGAAAAATTTTACGTAGCTGAACTTGGTTTAGACTCAAGGCTTGAACAAATAACGGAAAGGAATGATTATTCAAATGACTCTTGATGAATTAAACATAGGTGAAACAGCTATAATTACAGCTGTAAAGGGTGATGGCCCTTTAAGATGCAGATTACTTGATATGGGGCTTATTCCGAAAACAAAAATTATGGTAAGAAAAGTTGCTCCTATGGGTGATCCGATAGAACTTTACCTTCGGGGATATGAACTTACTATTAGACTTGACGATGCAAAAAGGATTGAAATTGATACAATAACTTCAAAGGAGTAAAACAATGATATTTGCACTGGCAGGAAATCAGAACTGTGGAAAAACTACACTGTTCAATCAGCTTACAGGCTCTAATCAGCATGTTGGAAATTTTCCGGGAGTAACTGTTGATAGAAAAAGCGGTATAATTAAAGGATATAAAGACTGCGAGGTGGTTGACCTTCCTGGAATTTATTCAATACGTCCTTATACAAGCGAAGAAATAGTTACGCGAGATTTTTTAATTAATGAAAAACCTGACGGAATAATAAATATAGTAGATGCAACAAATATTGAAAGAAACCTATATTTAACACTTCAAATGCTTGAGCTTAATATTCCGATGGTGCTTGCACTTAATATGATGGACGAAGTACGTAACAATGGCGGTACAATTGATGTTGCGAAACTATCTGAAAAGCTTGGTATTCCTGTTGTTCCGATAAGTGCCGCAAAAAATGAGGGTATTGAAGAGCTTATACAGAATATTGTTAATTGTTCAAAAAGGAAAATAACTCCGCAAAGAAAGGATTTCTGTCAGGGAGCAGTTCACAGATGTATTCATGCTGTGACTCACTTGATTGAAGATCATGCCCAGCTTGCAGGTATATCAGCAAGATTTGCAGCAACAAAGCTTGTTGAAAATGATCCGTCAATATTTGAGCTTCTTAACCTTAACGAGAACGAAAAGGAAATGATTGAACACAGTATAATTGAAATGGAAAAAGAACTTGATATGGACAGAAATGCCGCTCTTGCAGATATGCGCTATACATTTATTGAAAAAATCTGTAAGGATACAGTAGTAAAATGTCATGAAAGCAAAGAACATATCCGAAGCGTAAAAATCGACAATATTTTAACCAACAAATACCTTGCAATACCTTTATTTTTACTAATAATGCTGACAATATTCTGGCTGACATTTGGCGTTATAGGAGCATTTTTAAGCAATGTTTTCAGTATGGGAATAGATTTTGCAATATCCTCTGTTGATAAAGCACTTACCTTGTACGGGCTTAACTCTACAGTAAAAAGTCTTGTTATTGATGGCGTTTTTGCCGGGGTTGGAAGTGTATTAAGCTTTCTGCCGACAATTGTAACCTTGTTCTTTTTTCTTTCAATTCTCGAGGATAGCGGATATATGGCAAGAGTTGCATTTGTCATGGATAAACTTCTAAGAAAAATTGGACTTTCAGGACGTTCGTTTGTTCCTATGCTTATTGGCTTTGGCTGCTCCGTTCCTGCAATTATGGCAACAAGAACGCTTTCCTCTGAACGTGACAGACGAATGACAATACTGCTTGTTCCTTTTATGAGCTGTAGTGCGAAGCTGCCGATATATGCCGTTTTTACACAAGCGTTTTTTGTTAAGCAAAAAGCACTGGTTATGATGGCTTTATATTTGATGGGTATTCTTGTAGGAATTATAGTAGGAGTTATTTTAAACAAAACCAGCTTTAAGGGCAATCCGGTTCCGTTTGTTATGGAACTTCCAAATTACAGATTTCCTTCTGCTAAAAGCGTCACTTTGCTTATGTGGGATAAAGCAAAGGATTTTCTGCAGAAAGCATTTACGGTTATTTTTACTGCAACAATTATTATATGGTTTCTTCAAAGCTTTGATTTAAAGTTTAATATTGTCACCGACAGCTCTGAAAGTCTGCTTGCCTCAATTGGAAAAATAATTGCACCAGTATTTAAACCTCTTGGTTTTTCAGACTGGAGAGCCGCAACTGCACTTCTCACAGGTTTTACTGCAAAAGAAGCTGTAGTATCAACTCTTGCTGTTCTTACCGGTTCAAGCTCTTCCGATCTTACATTAACTCTTGGAGCTTTATTTACCCCTCTTTCCGCTGTCAGCTTTTTGGTATTTACACTTTTGTATACACCATGTGTTGCTGCTATTGCCACGGTAAGGAAAGAACTAAAAACACACCATGCCGCCTTAAAAATAGTTTTTATTCAATGCTCTGTTGCATGGATTACAGCATTTATCGTTTATAACGTTGGCTGCTTTTTATTTGGTAACAACAAAAATAACTATTTCCTTGGCGCAGGAGATTATATAGTACTTGGCATTGTTGCAATTGCATTAATTGCTGCACTGCATTCAATGTTTAAACGCAGGAAATTTAAAGAATGCGATTCATGTTATGATTGTTCATCCTGTTCGGGTTGTTCTAAAAATCATCACAGCCTTCATAGAATAGACAAGGATAATTAAGGAATTAAAAAGTCTGATCTTTAAGATCAGACTTTTTTATATAATGCTGTACAAATTTAGAATCTTATGATATAATAAAAAAAGTTATGTAGAATTATGATATACTACAGCAAAACCAAAATGTTATTTTGGGGTGCTGCTTAGAAAGAAGATTTTATTATGAAATATAACAAAAAAACACTATTAGCAATTGCTTTAATATGCCTGACATTATCATCATGTGGGAAACCTGTAAGTGAAGAACTTCCCACCATGAGTGTTCAATCTGTTCTGGAAACAACCGAAGAGGCTATTCCTGTTGAAGCCACTGTTTCAGAAACAACTTCACAAACTACTGCTTCTGAAACTGAAAATACTAGCTATTCTGTAACTGATCCATCTCAATATCCTACCGATTATGACAAGGAATATTTTTCCCAAGACCTTTTTATTGGAGATTCAATAACTACCGGTTTTGCTGGTTATGGCTTTATCCCTGAAAAAAATGTATTTGCAAAAGTTGGTCTTAATCCTGTATCAATACTTACCACACCAATAACTACTTCTGATGGTGATATACTTATTGATGCAGAAATTGCAAATACTCTTCCTAAACGTGCATATATAATGCTTGGCTCAAATGGTATAGAATGGCTTGAAAATGATGCAATGATTGAGGACCTTAACAAATTGGTTAAAATAATAAATGATAAAAGTCCAGATACTAAAATTGTAATACTTTCTGTTACACCTGTTACCAAAGAGTTTGAAGAAAAATCAAAGGCTGAAAATTGTATGCAAAAAATACTTGATTACAATAAAGCTCTTAATGATTTTTGCAGCAAAAACAATTTAATGTATATTGATATAACCACTATGCTGATGAATGAGGACGGATACTTTTCTGATTATTTTGCTGAATCTGACGGGATGCATTTTAAGGGTGATACATACAAAGTTGTACTGAGTTATATTCAAAAAACACTTGAAGCATCGGAGGAAAATAATGGCTAAAAGAAATTATCAGCACGAGCTTGAAACCGTTCTTAGTTCAATAGACAAAAATTCTCCTCCGACGCTGCTGCTTCATAGCTGCTGTGCACCATGTTCAAGCTATGTGCTGAAATATCTTTCAGATTATTTTAAAATTACTGTGCTATATTATAATCCAAATATTTCACCAGAATCTGAATATTATAAAAGAATAGAAGAGCAAAACAGACTTATTTCTGAAATTCCATTAAAAAACCCTGTCTGCTTAATTCCAAAAGAATATAATCCAACGGAATTTTTTAATGCTGTAAAAGGATTTGAACATTTGCCAGAAGGAGGAGAACGCTGTTTTATCTGCTACAGACTCCGACTCGAAGAAACAGCTAAACTTGCTAAAATTAATAGCTTTGATTACTTTACAACTACATTATCCATAAGTCCTTATAAAAATGCAGAAAAGTTAAATGAAATTGGCGAAAGTCTTGCTGAGCTATATGGAATTAAGCACCTTCCATGTGATTTTAAAAAGAAAAATGGATATAAAGAAAGTATCGTTCTTTCTAAAGAGTATAATCTTTATAGACAGGATTACTGTGGCTGTGTTTTTTCAAAGACTGAAAGGGATAAAAAAGCGGCTGATTTTTCTTAATTCAGAAAAGCATTGTAATAATTGGTTTTTTTCTTGCAATTTGACATAGTATATGTTAAAATATAAGTTATTGTAACTATATTACCGGAGGCTTACAAATGGAAAGTAATGATACGTATAAAAAAAAGATTGACCGAAACAATAGACCTCAATTTCCAAAACGTGCTGTAATTACAGGCGGAATGCCTTATGGGAACAAATGCCTTCATTTTGGACATGTCGGCGGAGTTTTTGTTTTTGCAGACATTTTTGCAAGATTTCTAAAAGACAGAATAGGTTCGGAAAACGTTATCTTTGTTTCAGGAACTGACTGCTACGGCTCTCCTATTGCTGAAAGCTACAGAAAGCTTAAAGATGAACAAGGCTATACCGGAACAATCAAAGACTTTGTACAGAGCAATCACGATGATCAGAAAAAAACACTTAAAGCATATGATATCGATCTCTCTCTTTTTGGAGCATCAGGTCTAGGGCATACAGCCGAAATTCATAACGAAGTTTCTGATAAATTTATTAAAAAATTATATGACAACGGACATCTGCAAAAAATTACAACTGCACAGTTTTACGATGAAAAAGTAGGTACTTTTCTTAACGGACGTCAGGTTGTTGGAAAATGTCCTGTTCAAGGTTGTCAGTCTGAAAAAGCATATGCAGATGAATGCGACCTTGGTCACCAATATCTGCCGATTAACCTTATTAACCCTAAAAGCACTTTGACAGGTGAAACTCCTGTTATGAAAGATGTTGTTAACTGGTACTTTAAGCTTACTGAGCATGCTGATTTGCTTAGAAAATATGCTTCTGAAATTAAAGAGCAGGATAATGTACGACCTGTTGTTTACAAGACAATCGCAGAATTTCTTGAACCACCCGTAATTTATGTAATGAATGAATACCTTGAAGAGTATAATTCAGTAAAGGACAAGCTTGCTCCGCATGAATTTATCAGTGAACCTAAAAAAACTTCATTTACAATCAAATTCAACACTCTCTCCGAATGTGACAAGGCTGTTGAGATTTTGACTGAAAAAGGAATTCGTTTTCGTACTGGAAAAACTCTTGTTCCTTTTAGACTAACCGGAAATATTGAATGGGGTGTTCCCGCTCCTGTTCTTGAAAATGAAAAAGGTCTTACAATATGGGTATGGCCAGAATCATTATGGGCTCCTATTTCTTTTACTATTGCATATCTTGAATCTATTGGAAAGGATAAAGAGGACTGGAAAAAATACTGGTGCTCAAAAGATGCGAAGGTTTACCAGTTCATAGGTCAGGATAATATATATTTTTATGGCATAGCAGAAATGGCAATGTTTATGGCTTTACAGGGTAAGGATGACCTTACTACACAGCCGGAAGACGATCAGTTACAGTTGCCTGTTCTTGTTGCAAATCATCATATATTGTTCCTTGACAAGAAAGCAAGCAGCAGTGGAAGCATTAAACCTCCTATGGCAGCAGATTTGCTTGAGTATTATACTGCCGAACAATTGAGAATGCATTTTATCAGCCTTAGCCTTGGTATGCGAAGCGTAAGTTTTCAGCCAAAGGTTCTTAATCCTTCCGCAAATGAAGAAGACAGCGACCCTGTTACAAAGGAAGGCTTTCTACTTTCGAATGTATTTAACAGAATTATTCGCACCTGCTTTTATGATGTTCAGAAATATTATAACGGGAAAATGCCGGTTGGCAAGGTTGATGATGATGTTCTTGCTGATGCTGAAAAAGCAATTCTTGAATATGAACGCTTTATGTATAAATTCGAATTTCATCAGGTAACATATGTTCTTGATTCATATATTAGAAAATCAAGTAAATACTTGTCTAAAGCCAAAAATGAATATGATAAAAATAACGATGATAAATTCAGAAGACAAATGCTTATAAATGTGTTCCACATGATACGTACAGCTTCTGTTCTGCTTCACCCAATTGCCCCTACAGGAACGGCAATGGTCCTCGAATATCTTGGGCTTGATGAGGATTTTTGGTGTTGGGATAATATTTTTGATACTATCGCAGATTTCTGTAAAGGTGAAACTGAACATCAGTTAAAGTATCTTGAACCTCGTGTTGATTTCTTTACAAGACACCCTAGCCAGTTTTAATTTTTGAAAAATAATACCCTATCCAGAAAAGATAGGGTATTATTTCACAAAAAAATTATAAACTATTGCATTTTTTAAAAATATGTGTATAATATATAGTAAATATTATTTAAGGAGAATTAATATGGACGAATTTAATTTTAATAATGAACCGGATAAACTTAATTTTCAAAAGCCTGATGCAGAAACTGATAGTAATTTATACCAGAAGAACTCTAATGATAATTTTGGCGAACAACAATTTAACAACCAAAATTATGACCCATATAATCAGTATCAGCAAAAACCTACTGCATCGCAATATGGTATGAATCAATCCTACCAACCCAATCAGCAGCAAGGTTATTATTCTCAGCCACAACAGTCGTACGGTCAACCTGTACAGAATAACCAATACATACAACAGCCTTATGGTCAGCCACAGAATATTTATCAGCAATATCCGCAGAATCCATATGGTGCTGCAGCTGCTGTATACCCTAATTCAGGAAAAATAGGAATGGCTATTGCTTCACTTGTATTAGGTATCTGTTCAATTGTATTTGGAATATTTATGTTTGTATTTTTTCCGCTTGCTCTTGCTCCAATAATAGGGTTGATACTTGGAATTGTGTTCAAATGCAAGCATTTGCCAAACGGAAAGGGTATATCCACAGCAGGAATTATAACATCCTCAATAGGTATTGTTTTACCAATTATTTTTATTATAGTTTTAATTTTAAATATGAATAAGGCTATGGATTTTATTGAAAAATATAACCCTGAACAATATCAGCAAATGTATGATGAATATTACGATGATTTTCCGGAATGGTTTGATAGTATACAGATTCAAAATTTAATGAAGTAATAAAAAAGCGTAAAGTTGCATAACTTTACGCTTTTTAAATTAATGCTAACGTTAGCTCAAAAACTTACTAGAATACGTATTTGCTTAAATATTCACATGCTGCTACAGCAGCAACAGCACCGTCAGCAGTTGCAGTAGCAAGCTGTCTTACAGATTTTGTTCTGCAGTCACCTGCTGCAAATACGCCATCCATATTTGTATGGCAATTTTCACCTGCAATCACATAACCATCTTCATCAAGTTCAATTTCCGGTGCAAAAATATAGTTGACAGGTACCTGCCCAACAGCAATAAATAATCCATCCAAGGTTATTTCTGCTATTTGATTTGTTTTAACATTTTTAACGGTTATTCCCGTAAGTTTTGCATCTGAATTTAACCCTGTAACGATAGAATCCAAAACAAACTCAACATTATCTTTTTTCTTAAGGTCATTTACCAACCACTGTTCACCTCTGAAGCTATCACGCCTATGAACGAGATACACTTTTTTACAGTATGAGGATAAAAATTCCGCATCTTTTAGTGCTGTATTTCCTCCGCCTACAACTCCGGCTATTTTTCCTTTATAAAAAGCTCCGTCACAAATAGCACAATATGAAACGCCTCTTCCAATGAGCTCTTCCTCTTTATCCAATCCAAGCTTCCTGTTTTTTACTCCAGTTGCAATAATAACAGCTTTGCACTCTATATCTTTTGAATCGGTATGCACAACTTTGCACTTATCAGAAGATGAGATTTTTGTTGCTTTAAGATATTCAATTTCCGCTCCCAAAGCTTTTGCCTGTTCATAGATATTATTTGCAAAGTCAAAACCTGAAATACTTTTAATTCCAGGATAATTTTCCACCTCTGGTGTGCTTACAATCTGTCCTCCATAGGTTTCAGCCTCAAGCACAAGTACCTTTTTTCCTGCCCTTAAGCCGTAAATTGCTGCTGAAAAGCCTGCTGTACCTGCACCGATTACAACTATATCGTACATATCATACCATCCTTTAACCATAAACTATGCCAAAGTATTAAAACACTGTAACTATAACTTAGGATTTCCAATAAATCAACGATTATAATAATATTGAAATATATTTTAGTAGCTTAGATTATTGCATGAAAATTATATCACGAATAATAATTATTATCAACAGTTTCTTATTAAATTTTATTTTTTAATATAACAGTAATTGCTTAAAACAACTAAAAACAAATAAATCCGAAATACATTTAATATAAAATGCATTTCGGATTTTCCATTACTTTTTATTTTTAAAAATATATTTGTATAACTTTACAACCAATACTATTACTGCAATAAGAAGAAAAGTATTAATAATTACACTGACTGTTGTTATTACATCAAAGCTTATGAATTCAGAACATGTCATTTTTACACCACCTGATAAATTCATGTTAATATTATAGCCTTAATATATTAACATAAAGTGTCGCAATTGTTTATACTGTTTAAATATTATGAAGTTTTTTCATCAAGAGTAATTTTAATCTCAACTGTTTTTTCTGTATTTTCGCGATAAACAGAAAGAGTTACAATATCACCAGCAGAAAATTTATCCTTTATTTGATTAAGCTCATCCATAGTTGTAATTGGTGTTCCGTTTATTCCCACTATAATGTCACCTACATCTATTCCGCTTTCGGCAGCAGAAGAGCTTGGATCAATAAAACGTACATAAACTCCTTCTGGAATGTTATAGTATTTTGAAGTTACATAACTAATATCTTCTCCACTTATTCCCAGCATGGGACGTCCAGTAACATAGCCGTTATTAATTAAATCCTCAATAATCGGTTTTGCTCCGTTTATTGGGATGGCAAAGCCCAGTCCCTCGGTATATCCAGAAATAATTTTACTTGAATTTATTCCTATAACTTGCCCGCAGCTGTTCAGCAATGGACCTCCGCTATTACCGGGATTAATTGCAGCATCAGTCTGTATAAGCGTCATTTCATACTCATCTATTGTAATAGTTCTGTTAAGTGCGCTTATAATTCCGCAGGTTGTTGAACCGTAAAGCTCAAATCCAAGAGGATTTCCAATCGCAATAGCAAGCTCACCCTCAAGCAGCTCATCACTGTCACCGAATTCGGCAGCCGTAAGAGGCGTATTTCCGCTGTTAATTTTTATAACAGCAAGATCGGTTCTTGTATCTGTACCTACTATTTTTGCCGGGTATTCGCTCTGATCCTCAAGAACAACAGTAACTGATGATGCTTTTACTGTTGCACCATATGATGACTCCTGAACAACGTGGGCATTTGTAACAATATATCCGTCCGAAGTCATTATAATACCTGTTCCTGTACCTGTACCTCCGTAAAATTCGGAAGAAATACCGACAACAGATGGTTTTACCTTCTTAACAATTTCAGGTATTGATATTGAATCTTTCCTTGATGCGAGTACAATTAATCCACTGTCTTTATCTATTGACTGTTCATTTGAAATATTATCTGTCTGCTTTGATACATACGTATTATCGTTTGTATATTTATAACTGTCGCTATCAAACAGCTCTGCATAAATTCCTATAGAACCTGCTGATACAACTGCTATTACTGAAAAAAGCAAAAAAAATTTAACGATTATTGATTGTCTTTTTGTTTTTGAAGATATTTCTTCTGTATTAGGAGTATAAGTCACTCCTACACTGTTGTCATTACAAAACTTTTTTTCATTGTAATCACACATTTTATTCAATCCTTTCAGATTGTATTTCTTATATTATAACCATAAATGTGATGATTTAATGATAACCGACAAAAAATTAAGTGTTCTGTTAAAAATAACGAACACTTAACCAACATCTTTTAATAAGTATTGCTTCATAATGGTAAAACATCAAATTAAATTAATAATCATTATTTTCCCTTTTAATTTTAAAAATCATTCTAAAAAAACTTGAAAGTAGCTTTGGGCTTTTAATTACAACTATTTTCATAATAATTACCTCCATAACCATTTTATATATACTATTCATAATATGGCTTTTGGTTCATAAAAATAACCATTCCTTTCTGCTATTTGTTCCGGTTTTGCGTAGCAAAATTTCTGCTAACTTTTTTGCAGAAAAGGAACAAATAGCTGCGTGAAAAATTTATTTTTCACGTTATTACTCTTTTGAAAAAATTATTAATAAAATCCCGGTTTTTACTTCAACCTTGCAGTATTCATTAATTATAATATTGCTTACTCCAAGAGGAAAACTTCTTGTTAAATTATAGTCAGTAAGATTATATTTTGTTCCTGTAGTCGTTACAGTAACCGATTCCGTAAGTGAAAAAATTGAAAAATAGCTGTTTGGTATACATTTATATTCCTTTTGACCAGCACTTTGAATATATATTATATCCTTGTCGCCTATTATTTTCCCCTCTGCTCCATGTGATAGAACATACTCAAGCGTTTGAATATTTGCAAAAGTATGATCCAATCTACCACCTGTTCCACCGTATATTGTTATACTTCTGTAGCCATTTTGCAAAGCTGTTTTAACTGCAAGCATCATGTCGGTATCATCTTTTTCAGCGGGAGAAGTTATAATTTTGCAATCAGACGGAAGTTCTGCATTAAGGCTGTCAAAATCACCAATCAATATATCCGGTCTAAGCCCAAGCACATTTGTGTGACATAACCCTCCGTCAGCAGCTATAATATAAGCATCTTCATCAACCTTCACGGATGAGTAATCTTTTATTTCAGCGCTTCCAAAAATAATACATTCTCTCATTTTATTTTATCCTTAACTTCCCATTCTTTAATTTGTCTTGCTTCTTCATACATGGTAATGTAGCTATTGTAGCGTGACGAAGATATTAATCCTGACTTTACCGCTTCAATTACAGCACAACCCTTTTCCTTTGTATGAGAGCAGTCAGAAAATCTGCATTTCCCTTCATATTCAGCAAATTCAGCAAAACAGGAAGAAAGGCTTTCTTTAAAAATAATGTCATATTTATTAGTTTCAAAGGTTGAAAATCCAGGAGTGTCAGCTATATATCCACCATTATCAAGCTTATATAATTCCACATGCCTTGTTGTATGCTTTCCTCTTCCTAGCTTTTTGCTTATTTCGCCTGTTTTAATTCCTAAATTTGTATTTATGTGATTAAGCAGTGTTGATTTCCCAACCCCGGTGTTGCCTGTAAATGCGCTGATTTTATTTTCAAGCTTATCATACAGCATTATATAAGACTTAGGATTTGAATAATCTATTTCAATAATATCCATATTAATTTTTCTGTATATTTGGATAAGCTCAGGGTTTTTCTCTATATCAGTTTTAGTTACTGCAATAATATTATCAATGCCTTTATATACGGATATAGCAATAAACTTGTCAAGCAAGGTTAGATTAGGCGCAGGCTCACACGTAGATATAACAAAAACAAGCTGATCAAGATTTGCAAGAGGAGGTCTAATTAAACTATTTTTCCTCTCATAAATTTTTGCTATAACTGCTTTGCCATCGGCTATTTCTTCAATCAAAACATTGTCGCCGACATATGGGGAAATATTCATTTTTCTGAAAATACCTCTTGCGGTGCATTCATAAATACCCAAAGGGGTCTCCACATTATAGAGACCCCCGATTGATTTTGTTACCATTCCTTCATTATTACACATCTGCAAATATATAACCTCTAAACTAACTATTGTACCACATAAGGATTATACCACCAATCAGTATTCATTGGTTCAGTAGTACTACTCACTGTGGTAACATCTGTTACATACGAATTATCAGGGAACAACGATTGGAATATTAACTCTTCAAATCTGATTTCAGTTACAATATTATCGGTAAAGTTTACATTGTACTCCCCTATTGTATTACTTGAATTTGTTTGCGTATTAACAGCCTCAACAATTACTGTCTGTTGTCCGCTTCCAGTTACATCAATCGAAACAGTTGTTACATATGCTACATTGTCAACTGTTTTTGTGCCTACAATGTTACCGTTTATATATGCATTAAATTTTGCGGGGCCTTTAACATAATCAGGAACAGCAAATGTTATTACCGATGTTGATTCAGGAACTTTACCTGTACTTACTTTTATAATTATTTCCTGTTTTGGTGAAACAATAGTTGGACTGCCATTTTGGTCCTTAGCAGGAATACTCTGTTCAATAACGGTTCCAGCTTTTTCAGAAGAATCAACCTCTTCATATTTAACGTTAGTAAAGCTGCTTAACATTTTTTTTGCGGTTTCAATTGGCTTTCCAACAACATCAGGCATAATAACATCCTGTTCTTCCGGACCTCTGCTAACAACCATTACAACCGTTGAACCATACTGAGCCATTTCATCTCGAGCAGGCTGTGTTTCAATTACAGTATTTTTTTGAGCTTCATTTACCACGCTTTTAATAACGACCTTAAAATCCTGTGCTTCCAACATACTTTTAGCACTATCGGCTTCTAATGTATATACATTGGGTACCTGAACCATTCTTGGTCCCTTGCTGACTATTACACTGACCTTGCTTGTACCAACAATATATTGTTTGCCCGCTTCTATCGACTGATAAATAATTTCTCCTTCTTCATACTCGGAAGAATACTCCTTAGATTGAACTGTTAATTCAAACTCACCCTCATAGGCTGTTTTTGCTTCCAGATAATTGAAACCTATAAGACTCGGCATTTCTCCTTTAGGTGATTCTGTTGTAAATATCGGCAAAACAGTAATTGCTATAAAAATAACTACTATTATTACAACAACAGCTGCAATAGCAGTGAGCGTTACAATTAAGTATGAAGATTTTGAAACTCTTTCCTCTCTGCCGTAGTCATCATCATAATCATCATTTCTGCTTTTTGTCTTAACACGTGAAGAAGTTCTTTCAGCCGGAGCATTACTGTATCTTTTCCCGGAAACAGCTTCATAAGCTGCAGCCGCCTTATTTATCGAATTTGTATTATAATATTGCGTTTTTTCATTAAGATACTTATATTCAAAAACAATGCTTGGATTTTTCTTAAATTCCTCAATATCCTTAATCATTTCCGAGGCAGACTGATACCTTTTTGAGGAATCCTTCTGCATAGCTCTTATTACAATTTCTTCAAGTCCCTCAGGAATAGAATCATTCAATTCTCTTGGTAGCTTTGCAGTATTTTGCATATGCATAAGAGCAATAGAAACCGGATTATCTGCATCAAATGGTTTTACTCCGGTCAGCATTTCATAAAGCATAACACCAACTGAATAGATATCGCTTTTTTCGTCGGTTATATCACCTCTTGCCTGTTCAGGGCTTATATAGTGAACTGAACCTATTGCCTTATCTGATATAGTTTTACCCTCTTCTCTGGCAAAACGGGCAATTCCAAAATCCATGACCTTTATTGTGCCGTCAGGGAAAAGCATAATATTCTGTGGCTTGATATCCCTATGAACAATACCTCTGTCATGAGCATGCTGAAGAGCGCGGAGTATTTGAATTATAAAATGAATGGAATCCTTCCATTTTAAAACACCCTGTTGATCTATAAACTCTTTAAGCGTTATACCATCAATATATTCCATTACTATAAACTGAATTCTGTCAGTAAAGCCTACATCATAAATTTTTACAATATTAGGATGTGAAAGCACGGCAATTGCTTTTGATTCGTTTCTGAACCGTCTGATAAAATCTTCATTATCAGAAAACTCCGTTTTAAGAATTTTAACAGCAACAATTCTGTCATCAATTATATCAACAGCTTTATATACGTCAGCCATACCGCCTATGCCGATAAGCTCGGTTATTTCATAACGACCGTCAAGCTTCCTGCCGATATTTTTATCCATTAAATTCACTCCTGTAAACTGATATTTATTTAATAATAGCCACGGAAATATTGTCATTTCCGCCGTTATTAAGTGCAAGCTTTATAAGATTATGGGCAATCTCAGTTTCTTTGCTGTTTTTTACCTCATTAAGTATATCCTCGTCTTCACAACAGCTGGATAAACCATCTGAGCATATCATAAGTACTGAATCATCATTTATAGAAAATTCAAAAATATCCGGATCAACTGTATTAGATACTCCAACTGCCCTGGTAATATAATTACGCTGAGGATGATTTTTTATTTCATCCTTGCTTATCTCACCATTCTCGTACATTTTCATAACAACTGTATGATCCTTAGTAATTTGCCTTATTGAATTATTTATCAAATATGCACGCGAGTCACCTACGTTAACAACAAAAGCCCTTGAATTGTCCCTTAATACCGCAACACATGTTGTACCCATTCCCTGCATAGAAACGCTTGATACAGAAAGATCATAAACAACCGAATTGGCAGTTTTTACAGCTGAAATAAGAAGATTTCTCACCATATTATTATCATAATAGCTTTTATATACCTTTGTTATACGATCATAAACAACTTCAATCGCTTTTTCGCTTGCTTCACTGCCGGCATTTTCTCCGCCCATACCGTCACAAATAACAGCAAATTTTGCATTTTCATTAAAGCTGTATATTCTGACTCTGTCTTGATTTTCATGACGTTTGAGCCCAATATTTGTATCAGAATAGACGTTCATCGCCTCACCCTTTCACCGAATACTATATCTCATATTCTCGCCTAAGCTGTCCACAGGCAGCATTTATATCCGAACCAAGAGTTCTTCTTATTGTAACATTTAAACCACCTGTTTCAAGTTCACTTTTGAATGTCTGAAGAGTATTCTTGTTTGATTTAAAATTACGTTCTTTTATTTCATTTACAGGAATCAAATTAACATGACAGTTAATCCCTTTCAGTAAAGCAATAAGCTTTTTTGCATCATCATGAGAATCATTAACTCCGCTTATAACAGCGTATTCAAAAGATATTCGTCGTCCTGTTTTTAAAATATAATCCCTGCAGGCCTGAAGAAGCTCACTAATATTATATTTATTATTTACAGGCATAATTTCACTTCGTTTCGAATCAGTAACAGCATGAAGTGATATTGAAAGCGTCAGTCCAAATTTGTATTCGGCAAGACTATATATTTTGTCAACAAGACCGCAGGTAGACAAAGAAACGTGTCTAAGGCTCATATTTCTGCCCTGTTCAGATGATAGTATCTGAAGAAATTTTATGACATTATCAAAATTATCAAGAGGCTCCCCTATTCCCATAAGAACAATGCTGTCAACCTTAATACCGCTGTTTTTTTCTGTTTCATATATTTGAAGCAGCATTTCTGAAGGCAGAAGATTTCGTTTAAATCCGGCAATAGTTGAAGCGCAGAACTTACATCCCATTTTGCAGCCCACTTGAGTTGATATACATATACTGTTACCGTGTTTATAATCCATAAGAACAGTTTCAATATAATTACCGTCCGAAAGCCCATAAAGGTATTTTACAGTATTATCTATTGAAGATTCAAGCTTTCTTACTATATTTAAGCTTTTTATACAAAATTTTTCGTTCAGTTTTGTTATAAATGCCAATGGAATATTAGTCATTTGATTAAAATCGGTTACTTTTTTAATATGTAACCATTCATAAATCTGTTTAGCGCGGAATTTCTTTTCGCCTATACGTATTATTTCATTTGTAAGCTCATCAAAATCAAAAGACAGTATATCACATTTTTCCATATCAGATTTGTTACCTCAGCCTTACAATTTTGCTTATAAAAAAGCCATCACTTCCAAAATACTCAGGGAAAATAGTTGCTTTATAACTACCAAACGGCTTCCCAATCCTATCAAGAAAGCTTATTCCTTTATAATCAGGATTATTTGTTAAAAATTTATCAATTACATTGTCATTTTCGTGCTTATTAAGTGAGCAGGTCGAATAAATAAGCTCACCGCCTATTTTCAAATATTTTGCTGCCGTACATAATATATCATACTGAATTTCCGGCAGTTCACTAATTTCAGATAGTGGTTTATACTTAATTTCAGGTTTATTTCTTATTACTCCCAGTCCGGAACACGGAACATCGCATAAAACCTTATCAAAGCGACCTAATGAATCATTATATATTTTTGCGTCATTCTGTAAAGCTGTTATACTCTTCAGTTCCAATCGTGATAAACCGCTTTTTATAAGATTAACACGCTTATCATGCAAATCACAAGCAATGATTTCTCCAGAATCATTCATCAGCTCAGCAATAGTAAAAGCTTTGCCTCCGGGTGCTGAACAAATATCAAGCACTCTTTGCTGAGGCTGCGGGTTTAAAGCTAAGCAGCACAACTGCGATGATAAATCCTGAACATGAAAAAAGCCGCTTTTAAAAAGACTGCAATTCTCAACAGATCCAATATTGTCAACTATCAAACAATTATCTATAATATCACTTTTTACTGCTGAAATATTGATTTCAGCAAACTTGTCTATCAATAAATCTGTATCAATTTTAGCTGTATTAACTCTGATATGGAGTTTTGACGGTTCTAAAGAAGCTTTTAAAAAAGCTAAAACATCATTAAAATCATACTGTGATAGCCACATTTTTATCAAATCTTCCGGACATGAATACTCAACTGACAAAGATTTGATATTATCGGATATTGGTTTTATTTTTTTGCCATCTCTAATAAAATTTCTAAGAACTGCATTAATAAAGCCTGTTGCACTAAATTTTCCGATTACTTTAGCAAGATTAACTGCTTCACTTACAGCCGCATTATCAGGAACAGAATCCATATATAAAATCTGATACAGACCCATTCTTAAAACCAGCAAAACCTCCTTATCAAGCTTCTGTAAAGGCTTTGAGCTATACAGCGATACAACATAATCAAGAGTTATTTGTCTTTCTATAACTCCATAATACAATCTTGAAATAAATGCCTTATCTCTCGCAGAATAATTATCAGCGGAAAACAACCCGTTAACAGCAAGATTAGAGTATGCATTATCATATGAAGTTTTCTTCAACAGCTCATATGCTGCAAGTCGTGTTGATTTCAATGAAAACCTCCTGTGTTAAAAATCAGTTAAGAACATCACCGTTTTTTATTCTATTGCCTCTTAGAAAATCTGCTGTACTCATACGTTTTCCACCTTCAGTTTGTACTTCCATAAAAGTTACTGCATTGCCGTCGCCGCACATAACTGTAAAATCATTTTCATTTACAACAGTTCCAGGTAATGATTTATGGTATATATGTTCTGATAAAACCGACTTGTAAATTTTAAGCTTTTTCTCATTATATAAAGCTGTTGCACAAGGAAATTTGGACAAACCTCGAATCTTATTATGAACTTCCTGTGCAGGCTTTGAAAAATCAATAGGACACATATCTTTTGTCAGCATAGGTGCGTAAGTATGTTGACTGTCGTCTTGCTTTTGAGGTGTAATGTTATCGAGCTTTACGGCCTCAATAGTCTTTATTAATAGCTCTGCACCCATAACAGCAAGTCTGTCATGAAGTTCAGAGGCTGTTTCGTTATCACCTATTACAGTCTTTTCATATAAAAGCATATCTCCGGTATCAAGTCCTTCTTCCATAAGCATTGTTGTTACACCGGTTTCTTTTTCTCCATTAAGAACACTCCACTGTATTGGAGCAGCTCCTCTATATTTAGGCAGTAATGATGCATGAACATTAATACAATATTTTTTAGGAACATCAAGAATTCTTTTTGGTAAAATCTTGCCAAAAGCAACAACTATAATTAAATCCGGATTCAAATTATGCAGTATATCATAAGCTTTGTCTGCATCTTCACCCTGTTTAAGGCTTTGAGGCTGATATACCGGAATATTATGCTTTTGTGCCAATTCTTTAACAGGCGGCGGAGCAAGCTTATATCCTCTACCCTTTGGTTTATCCGGCTGAGTAAAAACCGCCTGAATATTCTCTCCATGTTCAATCAATGCTTGTAGACAAGGTACGGCAAATTCAGGAGTACCCATAAAAACAATATTCATTATTTAGAATCCTCCAGATCCTCTGGTTTTACCATCTCATCAGCTATATCAATAAACAACCTTCCCTCAAGATGATCGAGTTCATGACATACACAGCGAGCAAAATAGCCTTCACAAGAATATTCTACATCGTCCCCATGTCTATTCTTGCCTTTTACGGTTACATTCATAGGACGAACAACATAGCCCCATTGTCTTGGGCAGGAAAGGCAGCCCTCAATATCTCTTTGTTTCCCGCTTTTCTTTGTTATAACAGGATTAACAAGCTCTATAAGACCATCTCCAACATCAATAACAACTACTCTTCTTAATACACCAACTTGAGGTCCCGCAAGTCCTACTCCGTTGCTGTTGTACATCGTTTCTGCCATATCATCAAGTAGTATGCCAAGTTTTTCATCAAACTTATCAACATCCCTGCATTTTTTTCTGAGAACAGTATCCTCTTTTGTTACAATATTTCTAAGTGCCATATTAATAACCATTCCTTTCTGCTATTTGTTCCGATTTTGCGTAGCAAAATTTCTGCTGACTTTTTTGCAGAAAAGGAGCAAATAGTAGTGTGAAAATTTATTTTCACACTACTCCTCCTATATGCCAATATCTCCGTTAATATCTATATAAGTCTGAACATTTGAAAACTCTCTTTTTTTAAAGGTTAATGTCCAAAGTTCTCCAATAAATTTTCTAAACTCACTATTATTCTTACATTTAACAATTATTCTATATCTATATTTTCCATTAATTTTTTCATATATGCACTTAGTAGGACCAAGAACCCTTAATGGTAACTGTTCATTATACTCTTTTAGCTTTTCCTTCATCATTATAAGAAAAAATTTAGAAGCACTATCGGCACACTTATCAATTACAGATGAAAAGCCTATAACGCAAGTATCACAGAATGGTGGGTATATCAATGCTTTTCGCATAGAAATTTCCTGATTAAAAAACTCCACATAATCTTGATTAGCAGCAAGATTTATTACATAATGTTCAGGAACAAAGGTCTGAATAATAGCTCTGCCCTGCTTATCTCCCCGTCCGCATCTTCCTACTACCTGTGTAATAAGTGAAAAAGTCCTTTCATAGCTTCTGAAATCACCTGCAAACAACGCTTTATCAACCGAAAGAACTCCTACTAATGTTACATTTGGAAAATCAAGACCTTTGGCAATCATCTGTGTGCCTACCATTATATCATACTCACCTTTTTCAAATGCCTTAAAGTTTTTTTCATAAGCGTATCTTGAGTATGTAGTATCGGCATCCATTCTTAATATTTTTGCAGAAGGAAAGAGGTTTTGAATTTCGTCTTCAATTTTCTGCGTTCCGAAGCCTGTAAGCTTAATATGTTCACTGCCGCATTTTTGACATTTTTTTATCATTTCCGAGCTATAACCACAATAATGACATATCAATCTTTCATTAACCTTATGATACGTCAGAGGAACACTGCAATTAGGACAGGTTACAATTTCACGGCAGTCACAACAGCTTACATATGTGTGATAACCTCTTCTGTTAAGCAGCAGTATAGTCTGTTCTTTATGCTCTATATTATAGCTTATTTCATCTATAAGACGCTCAGTAAAAGTGCTTGAACTTCCATAAAACGCTTGACTGCCCATATCAACAATCTCTGTATGTGGCAGACAGTTCTGAGAGTAACGCTTTGTTAATGTAAACAGCTTATATCTGTTATTTATTGCATAATAATAGCTTTCAACAGACGGAGTTGCCGATGCCATAAGCAGAACTGCATTATGCACAACACAACGTTTTTTAGCAATTTCCTTAGCATTATATCTTGGTGCTGATTCTGATTTATAGGTTCGTTCTCCCTCTTCGTCAATAATAATGAGTCCAATATTTTCAAGAGGTGAAAAAACTGCACTTCTTGTTCCGACAACTATTTTTGCCTGACCTGACTTAATTCGTTTATATTCGTTAAGCCTTTGTGAAAGTGACAGACTGCTGTGAACGACTGCAACCTCATCTCCGAAAAAAGACTGGAAAGTGGAAACCATCTGAGGCGTAAGTGATATTTCAGGAATCATCATAATTACCGTCTTGTTAAGCTTAAGTGTATACTGAATAAGCTTAACAAACACAGAGGTTTTACCGCTTCCGGTAACTCCAAAAAGCAGTGCCGCATCAGCCTTATCCAACTTAATAAGCTCAGATATATGAGAAAATACATTTTGCTGTTCATCTGTCAAAATAATACTGTCAACATTTTCATCTGCAGTCACCTGAGGAGTGCTTATAACTTCATATTCAAAAAAAGAAATAACGCCCTTTTTTTCAAGATTTTTAACTACTTGAGGCGTAACATTGCAAAGATAACATATTTCTTTTACTGAAGCAGCAGTACTCTCCTCAAGAATTTCAGTGATTGATTTCTGCTTTTGGGACAAATTAAATGATGTTTCATTCTCAAGATATTTTTCGGTAAGCTTAGCCATCCTGACAGTATCATCTTTTGTTTTTCTTTTTACATTATCATTAACTTTAATAAAGCCGCTGCCTATAAGTTCTTTTACAGCAGATCTGTCGGATTTTTCTATTTCTTCGGATAAATCAGCCGCACATTGACATTTTCTCAATAATTGCAAGGCCTTTTCAGAAAGCAATTCGCTGTTAAGCGAGTTATCTTTACACAGTTCGTATTTTTGAGCAAAATTAACGCTTAACCCTGTTGGTATAAGCGTCCTAAATGCTTCAAAATATGTGCAGAGTGTAGTTTCTCTTATCCAAAACAAAAGGTCAAGCATTTCTTTGCCAATAAGCGGTTCTTTGTCTATAATAGAATGCATTGGCTTAAATTTGCTTAAATCCTGTCCTTCTGCATTATCAACTCTTAATACAAGCGCAACTCTTTTCCTATTACCGTTACCAAAAGGAACAAGAACTCTTATTCCCTCCGTTACCTGTCCATCAAGTTCGACAGGAACCAAATACTTATATCTTTTATCATATCCGAATGAAGTATTGCTGATTGCAACAGCAGCAATATGTTTAATTACAACCAAAAATACCCCTCCAGGAGATTATTCAGGCTTACTTGTCTTTAATGCAGGATCCTCAACAATAGCATATTTTCTGCTTGCAAATTCTTCAACTGCAGTTTTTACAGGCTTCTGTTCAAGAATCTGACCATTTTCATATAAGTCATTAGCAATTTCCCTTGCTCGTTTTGCAACAGCTATTACAACAGAATAATAGCTTTCATTTTTTGTAGTTATCTGAGATATAGCGGGTCTAAGCATTGTTCAGCACCTCTTCAATATTATTCACGGAATTAATTTTCCTTAGCTTTTCAGCATTTATGATAGACTTTAAATCATAAACTGCCTTATCTAAATCCCCATTTATCAAAATGTAGTCATATTTATCTGCCTGTCTGATTTCATTTTGTGCCTGATTTATACGTTTGTCAACAGTCCCTTCATCTTCGGTGCCTCTTTTGCAAAGCCGTCTTCTTAGTTCTTTTATTGACGGCGGGAGAATAAACACAAATATGGCATCAGGACATTTTTCTCTGATTTTCATTGCTCCTTGAACCTCTATTTCAAGAATAACATCTTTCCCTTCGTTAAGGTTGTCTTCAACTTGCTTCCTTGGCGTCCCGTAATAATTATCACAGTATATAGCATACTCAAGCATCCCGTCGTCTTTAATCAGTTCTTCAAATTTATCTTTTGCTAAAAACAAATAATTAATACCATCTATTTCACCCGGACGAGGCTGACGTGTTGTTGCAGATACTGAATAGTAGATATTGCCTTGTTTAAGTATTTCAGCAAGAATAGTACCTTTACCGCAGCCTGATGGCCCTGAAACAACAAACAACAATCCCCTACTCATTGTCGTTATCCTCCTCATCATCAGCATTTAATCTTCCGGCTACAGTTTCCGGCTGAACAGCGGAAAGAATTACATGATCGCTGTCCATTATTATTACAGCTCTTGTTCTTCTTCCGTAAGTTGCGTCAATAAGGCATCCCTTATCTTTAGCTTCCTGAATAATTCTTTTTATAGGTGCAGATTCAGGACTTACTATTGCAATAAGCCTCCCAGCTGAAATCATATTTCCAAAACCTATGTTAATAAGCTTCATCATTTTCTCCTACTCAATATTTTGAATCTGCTCACGAATTTTTTCAATTTCTGATTTTATTTCAACAACAATTCTTATAATTTCAATATCCTGAGCCTTTGAACCAATTGTATTTGCTTCTCTGTTAAACTCCTGAATAAGAAAATCAAGCTTTCGTCCAACAGGCTCTTCAATCTGAAGAAGATCATTAAACTGAGCAATATGGCTTTTAAGTCGTACTGTTTCCTCATCAACAGCAGTTTTTTCAGAAAATATTGCAGCTTCTGTAAGAATTCTCTGTTCATCTATATTTTTATCATTAAGTATTTCTTTCAGCTTTGCGTACAGCTTTTCTCTGTAATTTCTAGTAGCGATCGGAGATTGCTTTTCAATACGCTCTACCATTGATGATATATATGCAAGGCGTGTTTCTATATCATTCTTCATTTTTTCGCCTTCGGTTTCACGCATTTTTAAGAAATTATCAGCAGCCTCTGCAGTCACTTCACTAACATTGCTCCATATAGCATCCTCATCTTCAGCAGCTTTTCTTACATTAAAAATATCAGGAATACGAATAAACTGTGAAAGAGTAATATCATCAGTAAGATTTAATTTTTTATTTGCTTCTCTTAATGCATTTAAATATCCCTCTGCAACAGCTTGATTAACTTCTATAAGGGCGTCTTTTCCTTCAACATTAAATATTGTAACGCTGACCTCAACCTTCCCACGGGATATTTTCTTTTGAAGAAAATATTTCAATTTCTCATCAAGATAGCCATATGCACGTGGCAGTCTTGATGTAAACTCATAATAGCGATGATTAACGGAACGTATTTCGACAAGAATATCCCTGCCATTTATAATTTTCTGACTTCGTCCATAGCCTGTCATACTTTTTATCATTTATATAAATATCCTTTCGATTTTAGGATTTATGCTATATCCATATTTTATTAATTTCAATCTATAATATTATAACATTTTTACTCAAGAAAAGCAAGTACTTTTTAACAAAGCGAATTAATAACTTTATTCTTATTATTCATTGACATATTTAATTATTAAATATATAATTTTATTATATTTTGTGTTCAAGGTGTATTTATTTTTAAGGAGATTGATTATGTCTAATAAAGAGGAATTCATTAACATATATAACAACAATATAAAAAGAGAAGGAGCCGATAAACTGCTGGAATATCTTCTATCAAAACAAAGTGATTTTTTTACTGCTCCTGCAAGTACAAAGTATCACGGTTCTCATGAAGGTGGACTTCTCGAACATAGCATTAATGTATATCATTGCCTGGCTGATTACTTAAATCGGCAAAGAGCAAAAAAAGTTTATGGAATGAACTATTCTGATGAAACCATTGCTATAGTTGCACTGCTTCATGATATATGTAAAATTAATTTTTACAAAACCGATTTTAAAAATGCCAAAAATGAATTAGGTTCATGGGAAAGAGTTCCTTACTACACTATTGATGATAAACTTCCTTATGGGCATGGCGAAAAATCAGTATACATAATTACTGGATTCATGAAGCTTACCCGTGAAGAAGCTTTTGCTATCAGGTATCATATGGGTTTTTCCGGAATTGAAGATAAAAACTGCATAGGCAAAGCATTTGAGCTTTATCCTCTCGCATTTGCATTATGTACAGCGGATATGGAAGCTACTTATTATCTTGAAGGTGAAAATAAGGCTTGATTTATTGTATTGTATGCGATATATTATTAGCAGCTGATAATTTAAGCAAGTAGCCTAATGAGTAGGCTGAAGCTGCAAAAACAGCAAACATTGCTTTATAAGTTAAGCCGGTAAACTTAATTTTTACCGGCTTTATTTTCAAATTTTACATAAAACGACTTTTTATTAATCTATAATAGTATAATATAAAAATTAGTACATAGAAAGGGAGTTTTAATATGCCGGAGATAATTACTATTGGTGAACTTATTATTGATTTTACAGCTGTAACCGATAAAAGCGGTGAAATATTCTATAAACAAAATGCTGGCGGTGCTCCTGCTAATGTTGCTGTAATGGCTTCAAAGTTAGGTATATCATCCGGATTTATTGGCAAAATAGGCAAGGATATGTTTGGTAAATATCTGAAAGATGTGCTTAACAGCCATAAAGTTAATACTGATGGTCTTATAATGGATAATAATCATTCAACAACCCTAGCTTTTGTCAAAAACAATTCCACCGGTGAAAGAGATTTTGTTTTTTACAGAAAAAACAGTGCTGATCAAAATCTGAACTACAGTGATATTAATCTTAAGCTTATTGACAGCTGCAAAATATTTCATTTTGGTGCGTTATCCTTAACTGCAGAACCAGTTAAAACAGCCACTATATCAGCTGTTGAATATGCTAAATCAAAAGGTAAAATTATTACCTATGATCCGAATTGGAGACCTGCTTTGTGGAATTCAAGAAGTGAAGCAGAATTAATCATGAGAAGTGTTTTGAGCCTTTGCGACATTGTAAAAGTATCGGAAGAAGAACTGCTGATATTAACCGACAGCGGAAATCTCCTTACATCTGTTGCAAAGCTTCTTAACTATGGCATAAGTATCGTTTGTATAACTCAAGGTGCAAAGGGTTGCATTATTGCAACAAAGCACGGAATTGAACGTTACCCTACTTTCAAAGTTGATATAGTAGATACTCTTGGAGCAGGCGACAGCTTTTTCGGTGCATTTCTAGCTAAGATAGTAAAATCAGGCAAACGTCCCGAAGACCTTACTACTGATGATTTAAAAAATATTGCCGTTTATTCAAATGCCTGTGGAGCATTAAGCTCAACAAAACATGGTGCAATACCAGCAATGCCGACACACGAGGAAATACTCGATTGTATCGGCAGAATTAAAACATATTAAATTCAATTTGCTTGTAATGCTTTTTTCCCTATGTCTTTTCTGTAATGAGCATTTTCAAAGTTTATTTTTGACACAGCCGCATATGACTTGTTCAGTGCGGCTGTAAGTGTTTCACCTGTAGCAGTAACTCCAAGGACTCTGCCGCCTGCCGTATAAAACTTTCCATCAGTGAATTTAGTTCCTGCATGATATATAAAGGCACCTTCAGTTTGCCCCATATCATCAAGTCCGATAATTTCAAGACCAGTCGGATATTTTTTGGGATATCCGCCGCTTGCCATAACTACACATGAACAATGTTCGTTTTTCCATTTAATATCCAGTTCTGAAAGCTTTTCGTTATATATTGCTTCAAATATATCAACAAGGTCTGTATCGAGCAAAGGAAGCACAACCTGCGCTTCAGGATCTCCGAAACGGCAGTTGTATTCAATAACCTTAACTCCGTTAGGGGTAAGCATTAATCCGAAATACAAACAGCCTTTAAACTTCCTGCCCTCTAAACACATTGCTTTAATTGTAGGAATAAATATTTTTTCCATAGATTCCTTTGCAACAGTATTCGTATAATATGGATTTGGAGCAATAGTTCCCATTCCGCCTGTGTTAAGTCCCTCATCATTATCATATGCTCTCTTGTGATCCATAGACGAAACCATCGGTACAACAACATTTCCATCAGTAAATGCCAGTACGGTAATCTCAGGACCTGTCAGAAACTCTTCAACAACAAGCTTTGAACCGCTTTCACCAAAAATCTTATCCTCCATAATTGAATAAACTGCATCAATAGCCTCATATTCATTCTGCGCAATTACAACGCCTTTTCCAAGAGCAAGACCGTCAGCTTTAATAACTGTTGGGTAAGTGTTCTGTTTTTTAATATACTCAACTGCTTCTTCGGAATTTGTAAACACTTCATATGCCGCAGTCGGTATATTATATTTTTTCATTAGATTCTTAGAAAATACCTTGCTGCCCTCAATGATAGCAGCTGCCTTATCTGGTCCAAAAGTCATAAACCCTTCAGCATTTAAAGCATCAACCATTCCAAGAACAAGCGGATCATCCGGAGCAACTACTACCATATCAACAGCAAGCTGTTTTGCCAGCTTAACAATACCGTCAATATCTGTTGCCTTTACATCAAAGCATTCAGCATATTTTGATATTCCGCCGTTGCCAGGTGCACAATACAGCTTATCGGTACGCTTGCTTTCTGCAAGCTTCATAATAATTGCATGCTCACGTCCGCCGCCGCCTACTACTAATATTTTCAATGTTTATCCTCCCTAATTCAGGTTAAGTATTTCCTGCTGCACTTTTTTAGGCATGGATTTAAAAATAAGGTTATATCCCCTGTCACACATTTCCTTAACAACCTCATAAGGAACCGTTCCTGTCAGCTTAACCGCATTCCAGTGAACCTTATTCATATAATAACCCGGATTGACATCTTGATAGGTCTTCCGCATAAACTCATTAAAATCAGGCTCGCTTTTTATGTTAAGCAGTGCAGATTCTTTCCCTTCAGCGCAAAATGCAGCAAACATCTTGCCTCTTATCATAAAGCGAGTCCAGTCCCACTCAACTTTATAGTCCTTTTCAACTCCCGGCTTTGAAAGCAGATACTTCTCAAGCTCAGGATAAATTTCTGTCACTCTCATAACACACCCCAAATCAGTGATGGAAAAGTCTTATTCCGGTAAATGCCATAGCTATGTTATATTTATTGCAGGTTTCAATAACATTATCATCTCTTATAGAACCGCCCGGCTGTGCAATATATGAAACACCGCTCTTCTTAGCACGTTCAATATTGTCACCAAACGGGAAAAATGCATCAGATCCAAGACACACACCCGTATTTTCTGCAAGCCATGCTTTTTGTTCTTCTTTGGTAAATATTTCAGGCTTAACCTTAAAAATATTCTGCCATGTGCCGTCAGCAAGAACATCCATATATTCATCAGAAATATACACATCAATTGCATTATCTCTATCCGCACGGCGAATATCATCAACAAATTGAAGTGAAAGTACCTTCGGTGACTGTCTTAGCCACCATATGTCAGCCTTGTTTCCGGCAAGTCTTGTACAGTGAATTCTTGACTGCTGACCTGCACCTATACCGATAGCCTGTCCGTCCTTAACATAGCAGACACTGTTTGACTGAGTATATTTCAACGTAATAAGAGAAATAAGCAAATCTCTCTTTTTATCATCAGGAATATTTTTATTATCTGTAACAACATTTTCAAGAAGCTCATTGTTAATGTCAAGTTCATTTCTTCCTTGTTCAAAAGAAATTCCATAAACCTGCTTGGTTTCAATCGGAGCAGGAACATAGTTTTCATCAATTTTAATAATATTATATGTGCCTTTTCTCTTAGATTTTAGAATTTCAAGAGCTTCATCGGTATAGCCCGGAGCAATTATTCCGTCAGAAACTTCACGATAAATCATTTTTGCAGTCTGCACATCACATATATCCGACAGCGCAATAAAATCCCCATAAGATGACATTCTGTCAGCTCCTCTTGCTCTTGCATATGCACATGCAAGAGGTGAAAGCTCTAAATCATCAACAAAATAAATCTTTTTCAGTGTATCGGAAAGAGGCTCGCCAACAGCCGCACCGGCAGGCGAAACATGCTTGAACGATGTTGCAGCACACATTCCTGTTGCTTTTTTCAGCTCTTTAACAAGCTGCCA
>ENA-UOYA01000133-UOYA01000133.1-activated-sludge-metagenome-genome-assembly--contig:-NODE-133-length-102144-cov-10.028044_pt1 | contig 102144 bp, 79 predicted proteins | sample MGYA00238163_ERZ764804 | MGnify/ENA primary metagenome ERZ764804 (study PRJEB28919, sample SAMN05720223) | activated sludge metagenome | isolation source: Anaerobic digester | place: Hong...
CGTTTCTACAAGTCTTTCGGTGCAACTGAAGAAAACTTCTTTGATATTAGGAAACGGATTTAGCCTCGGCTAATAATTTGCGATAAAGTTTAGCCATGTCATCGGCTAGTCGCAAGTGGCTGTAATTTTTCAATACAAAATCAACTCCGTTTCCTGCTAATTCATGGCGAAGGAAATCACTCTCTACCAAGCGCATCAAGTTTGCACTAAACGCATCAACATCGTTGGATGGTGATAAGAAACCTGTTTTTCCTTCTTTTACTACGTTGGCAATGCCGCCCACATTCGTTGATACGATTGGTTTTCCGCTGGCTTGAGCTTCAATCAAACTCATAGGAGTACCTTCGTTAAAAGAGGTAAGGGTGATGATGTCCATGCCGGCATTCGACACATCAATTTGTTTAATCCAAGAAGTAAACGTAAGGGGTTGTTTAACACCTTTTTCTGCTGTAAAAGGAATACCTAATTCTGTTGCTAAGGCTTCTAGTTTTGCGCGTTCTTCGCCATCGCCAATAATAAAAGCGCGAACTTTTTTGTTGGAGGTTTCTAATACATGTTTTAGTGAGCGAAGAAAAAGTGCGTGGTTTTTTACAGGCACTAATCGACCCACAATACCTATAGCAATTTCATCATCAGCAATATTCCATTCTTCTCGGAATTGCTTGCGTTTCGCGTCTTTATCGGTGATGAATTTATGTAAGTCGAAGCCTAAAGGAATAATGTGAAATTTGTCAGGTGCAGCAATTTTAAAGACTTCTGTGAGTTCTTGATGTTGAATTTCACTCAAGGTAACAATGCCCGATGAGCGTTTGCCTAAGTAGCGTTCAATCTCAATAAACACTCTTGTTTTCAGCGGACTGAAATACGAGTGAAACACATGTCCATGAAAGGTGTGAACAACAACAGGCACCTTAGCATGCAATGCAGCCAATCGCCCTACAGCTCCGGCTTTTGCGGCATGCGTATGCACGATATCTGGTTTAAACTCATCTATAATCTGACGGATTTTTTTGTACGATTTGATATCTTTTATGGGATGTAATTCTCGATACATTTCATCGATATACACAGGCGTTACCCCAAGATCATCGGTAATAAAAGCGGAACTCGCTTCTGTTTCATCGTGATTGCCCGATAACAGGAGCGTTTCAAACTCCGGAGCCATGTATTTGGTGAGGTTAGCAACGTTGTACGTTGGGCCTCCTAAATTTAATCTGTTGATGATACGTAGAACTCTCGGCATCCGTTATTGTTTAATTAAAGCTAAAAAACGGGGTGAGATTTCAAAAGGCACTAGGGTCAAATATTGTACTCCATCCATCCCGAAGAGCCGCATACTTGGTCGTAGTAGCGTTCATATCGAGGAAGAATAATGTCGAGGTCGAAACGTTTGGCTTGTGCTAAAGCATTTTGTTTGAATTGCAATAAGCGTTCGGCATCTTCTAAAATATACAATGCGTTTTTGGCCATGTCTTCATAATCGCCAACGTTGCTCATAAAACCTGTTTCGCCTTGAATATTCACTTCAGCAATTCCACCCGCATTCGATGAAATTACAGGCACCTCACAGGCCATGGCTTCCAAAGCAGCTAAACCAAAACTTTCGCTTTCGGAAGGCAATACAAACAAATCGGCAATAGCCAATAAATCTTCAACGGCTTCCTGCTTACCCAAGAATCGTACCTGCTCGCAATTGCCTAAATTTCGACATAACATTTCAATGCTCATTCGCTCCGGCCCATCGCCTACTAACAAAAGCTTTGCAGGGATTTTCTTAATCAACAAATCGAACATTTGTACCACGTCTTCCACCCGTTTTACTTTTCGGAAGTTAGATACGTGTATCAATATTTTCTCGCCTTGTGGGGCAATGGCTTTTTTGAAATGGTCTTTATCGGTTTTTTTGAAGCGACTGAAATCAATGAAGTTCGGGATGACTTCGATATGTTTTTTCACTTCGAAGAAAAGTAACGTGTCGCGCTTCAACGATTCTGAAACAGCCGTTATTCCATCGGAATGATTCATGGAATACTCTACCACCGGCTGAAAACTGGCGTCACGCCCAACAAGCGTAATATCGGTACCATGCAGTGTGGTGATAAAAGGAATGAAAATGCCTTGCTCTTTCAAAATATTTTGCGCCATCAATGCTGCTGAAGCGTGCGGAATGGCGTAGTGTACATGTAATAAATCCAATCGTTCGAACTTCACCACATCCACAATCTTACTGGCTAGAGCCGATTCGTAGGGCGGGTTTTGAAACAACGGATAATCAAGGCCGGATACTTCGTGATAGAAAATGTTTTCGTGGAAGCCATCGAGCCTAACCGGTTCTTTGTAGGTAATGAAGTGAACTTTATGCCCCTTTTTAGCCAAAGCCTTACCCAACTCTGTGGCTACAACACCACTTCCTCCGTAGGTAGGGTAACAAACTATGCCAATTTTCATGTGTTTGATTTTGAGCTATATGCTAGAGAAACAAAAGCCTCGCAGGTTTGTTGCGAGGCTTTGTATATTATTTTGGTTGTTGTTATTATTTTCTGTTTGGCTCTGTAGAGAAGAACATGAATACTAAACCTACAGTTAGCATCAATCCGAACAATAGCGTAGGAACTCCGTACCCTGTTTCGAAATAAGATAGATGTTTAGCCGGGTCGTTATAGTTTAAATAAGCTGAACTGTTCATATATAAAAAGCAAAGACCCATGCAACATAACGTTCCAATCACAGTGAAAATACCTCCAATAATTTTTGACATAGTCGTTAAATTTTGGGCTAAATTAAATCTAAAATCGAGTTTTAATAAAAATTAGTCTTAAAAAATTTAGATGAAGCCTTTAGCGCTTAGCTGAATGTTTCTTTTTTCTTCTTCTCTTGCTTCTAGTAGCTAGTGGCTAAAGGCTACAAAAACAATTAGACATACCAAGTCAAAAAATTATCTTTGCACCCTTTTAAAAGAATTTTGCTCAAGAAATTATGATTGCTGTTTCAAATATATCGCTTCATTTTGGCGGACGAACCATGTTCGATGAAGTATCTTTTCTGATCAACGAAACAGATAAAATCGGTTTAGTAGGAAGAAATGGTGCCGGTAAATCGACATTGCTTAAAGTACTTACCGGATTACAACCGCTCGATGGTGGAAATATTATGCTGCCAAAAGGCACCGTAATTGGCTATTTGCCGCAAGAGTTGGGTTACCAATCGCAATTAACGGTGATTGATGAGGCAAAAAAAGCATTTGAGGAAGCATTGACCATTCAGGCGAAACGAGACCAAATTTTAATTGATTTGGAAACGCGAACCGACTACGAGACCGATAGTTACATGGATCTCATCAACGAGTTGCAAGAAGCAGAACACCTGTTGGAAATGCACGACACCACCAACGTGCAAGAACAAACCGAGCGAATTTTGAAAGGTTTAGGTTTCGATACGCTCGATTTTACCAAAGCCATGAAAGATTTAAGTGGGGGCTGGCAAATGCGTGTAGAGTTAGCGAAAATTTTGTTGCAAAAACCGCAGTTGATTTTGTTAGATGAGCCTACGAACCACTTGGATATTGACTCGATTTTGTGGTTGGAAAAATTCTTGAAAGATTATAACGGAGCCATTGTAATGGTTTCCCACGATAGATCTTTCCTGGATAATATCACCAACCGAACCATTGAGGTGGTTTCGGGAAATGTGGAGGATTATAATGTGGCCTATTCCGATTATAAAATTTTGCGCGAAGAGCGAAGAGAAAGTACGATTAACGCGGCTAAAAATCAGCAACGCGAAATTGCACAAATCGAACGTAATATCGACCGATTCCGTGCTAAAGCATCGAAGGCAACCTTTGCGCAATCGTTGATTAAGAAGCTCGATAAAATGGAGCGAATCGAAGTTGAAGAAGATAAAGTGTTTGCGATGAATTTGCGTTTCCCGGTCGCTCAACCTTCAGGAAAACTGGTAATTACAGCCGATAAATTATCGAAATCGTTTGGTCCGAAAAGGGTAATTCAAGAGCAATCGGTAGAAATTTACCGAGGCGAAAAAGTAGCCTTTATTGGGAAGAACGGAATGGGTAAAACCACCTATTCGCGCATGATGATTGGCGATATTCCGTTTGATCAGGGCGAAGTAACATTGGGTCACAACGTAACGGTGGGTTACTACGCACAGCACGCTGCCGATACCATTGACGGGAATGATACGGTATTAGATGTAGTGGATAAAGTAGCTGTGGGCGATATTCGAACCAAACTACGCGACTTGTTGGGTTGCTTCTTGTTTACCGGTGATGATGTATACAAAAAAGTGAAGGTGCTTTCGGGTGGTGAAAAATCGCGATTGGCCTTGTGTAGGTTGATTTTGGAGCCACGCAACTTCTTGGTACTGGATGAGCCTACGAACCACTTGGATTTGGTGTCGAAAGAGATTTTGAAAAATGCAGTGAAGAACTTTGAGGGCACGGTGTTGGTGGTTTCGCACGATAGAGATTTTCTTTCGGGATTAACGACTAAGTTGTTTGAATTTACACCGGAAGGCATTAAAGAACACTTGGATGGTATTGATGAGTTCTTGGAGAAAAAGAATGTAGAGAATATGCGTGCTTTTGAGAAGGTAGAGAAACCTGTAGCGCAGAAACAAGAAGCGAAAGCGGAAGATACATCAGCCGATAAAGACAAAGAAGCTCAACGTGTTAAAAAGCAAATCGGGCAATTGGAGCAGAAGATTGAAAAGTTGGAAAAGAGTATTGCCGAATACGATGAGCAACTTCAAAACCCACAACAATACGCCATTCTAACAGCAGACACACAGTTCTTTACGAAGTATGAAAACCTGAAAAAGGAATTGGAGACCACTATGGCTGAATGGGAGCGTTTGGCGGATTTGTTGTAATGTAGAGTTCCAAAATCATGTATTTTTAGGTTGTGAGAAACAACAGAACTTAAGGAATACTATTGACGATTATGGAAAAGCAAATTCCTCTGCATCTTATATTGGAATGTTTTTTCAACGATGAAACGAATCCTAATCTTTATTTTTGCTTTGGCTTTTAAAGCCAATTATGCGCAAGTTTCAAGCGCAGATAGTGTGAATGAAAAAGAAACAATGATTTTCGTGAATCCGGAACAAATGCCGGAATACCCTGGAGGAGATAGGGCAATGTTACGGTTGATTAGAGATAGTTTGACATTCCCAGACAGCTGTGAAAAGCTACCCGGGAGAATTGTTGTTTCGTTTTTTGTGAATGAAGATGGAACATTATCAGATGCTGCAATTGAAAGAGGCTTATGTGAACGATTTGATGTAGCTGTTATTGCGGTGCTCAAAAAACTAAAACACTTTATTCCAGGGTACATGAACGGCAAGGCCGTTAGAACAAAACTTGTTTTGCCCATTCGGTTTGAATAGCCTATGAAAAGAGTTGTAGTTTTGAGCCTCGGAGAGGCGACCTGTTTGTAGTCATTCAAATATTTTTATTGAGCTCCATAGGAGCGACTTGTGTAAATACGCGAAATAAAAAGCACGGTTTTTCTATCCGTTAACACAACCGGCCTGCTGTCCGTTGCGCGAAGGATAGTAGCGGAAAGCCCACAGTGGCGCTGCTAAGCGACACGAGGACTTGCAGCGGATAGCCTGTGCCCGCTGCTTAGTGGGCCGCGCCCTTTAACCTTTGTGTTTGTCAATCTTCTGTAATAATTCTTAACTAGATTTTGTACACTGCTCAATTACGCTATTTTTATGCTCCTTAAAAATGGGAATGGTTGCGCATGCTGGAAAAAGCGCGCACAAGAACAAAACACAGATGAAAGCAATTTATCTTAAAGAGTTACAGCAGTTTTTTAGTTCCCTGATTGGGTATATTACCATTATTGTGTTTTTGGTGGTAACAGGTTTGTTTTTGTGGGTGTTCCCTGATACAAACATTCTGGATTTCGGTTATGCTTCGATGGATTATTTCTTTTACATCGCACCGTTTATTTTATTGTTTTTGATTCCGGCTATTACTATGCGCTCGTTTGCGGAGGAAATGAATACCGGCACCATCGAATTACTTTCTACGAAACCGGTTTCAGATTGGGATATTTTGTTGGGTAAATACTTTGCCGCGCTTACCTTGGTGTTAGTGGCTTTGGCGCCAACGTTGGTGTATTGGTACACCGTGTATAACTTGGCTTTGCCGATTGGCAATGTAGATATGGGAGGAACGGCAGGTTCTTATTTTGGACTTATCTTTTTAGCCGCTGTATTTTGTGCGATTGGTGTGTTTTGCTCTTCGATTACTACCAACCAAATTGTATCGTTTGTGGCGGGAGTGTTTCTTTCGTTTTTCTTGTATTTGGCCTTTGAAAACCTTTCCAAGCTTGGAATTTTGTTTGCGAAGAACGATTATTTGGTAGAGAGTTTAGGCTTAAACGCGCATTATTCTTCGATGAGTCGTGGTGTAGTAGATTCGCGCGATGTGGTGTATTTTTTAAGTGTGATTTCGTTGTTTTTATTGTTCACTAGAACCAGTTTGGCAAGCAAAAAATGGTAAAACTGTTTAAACGATCGTTGGCGAAAAAAAGCGATGCCCTGCTGATTCTTGTATTCAGTGTGGTGGTAATTGTGATGGCCAATCTGCTGAGCCAATTCCTGCATTTCCGTTTAGACTTAACGGCAGAGAAAAAATATTCTTTATTGTCGCCCACCAAGCAATTAATCAAAGGCTTGAAAGATGAGGTGCTCATCAAAATTTATTTAGAGGGTGATATGTCGGCCGATTTTAAACGCTTGCGTCAATCGGTGTTAGATGTGGTGCAAGAAATGCGTGCCGTTGGCGGAAAGAACATACAATACGAATTTATTGATCCGGTGAACGACAAAAGCAACGATGAGCGCAAAGCCTTGTTGCAAGAGTTGATACAGAAAGGGCTTTCTCCGGTAAATGAACAAACCGGAAAGGTGAACGAAAGTAAGGTAACTATGGTAGTGCCTTGTGCAATTGCAGTGTATGCAGGGCAAGAGTTTCCGATTCAGTTGATTGAAAACCAAATTGGCTTCGATAAAAAGCAAACCATTAATAATTCTATTATTGCTTTAGAATATAAGTTCGCCAATGCAATTCAAAAACTCACACAATACCGTGCGCCTAGAATTGCGTTCACAACCGGACATGGCGAGTTGAGCGCCCCTGAGCGGGCTGATTTCACGCAGCAATTATTGAATTTGAAATACGAAATCCAAACATTTGACTTAACCCAAAATTACCGTGTACCCGATCGTTACGATATGTTGATTGTAGCGAAACCACAAACAGCTTTTGATGAAAAGGACAAGTTTAAGCTCGATCAGTTTGTGATGCGTGGCGGAAAATTGTTGTGGATGGTAGATGCCACCAATGCGTCTATGGATAGTTTGAAAATGAACCCAACCGGACAGTTTGTGGTAGATCACAACATCAATTTAGATGATTTGTTTTTCAAATACGGAGTGCGTATCAACAGCGATTTAATTCAAGACATTAACTTGTGTAATCAGATTCCGTTGGTGGTGGGAAGAATGGGCAATGCCCCGCAAACACAACTGTTTCCATGGTATTATTTTCCGTTGTTAGTGTCGGACAACAACCACGCCATAAATCGTAATTTAGATCCGGTGGCGACTACCTTTGCTTCGACTATTGATACTATTCAAAACAAGGAAGTGCAGAAAACCATTTTATTGCATACCTCCGATAATAGTAAAGCAGTGTTAACTCCGGCTCGTGTGCATTTCGGTATTTTACAGCAACGCCCTAATCCGCAGTATTATACCCAAGCGAAACTACCTGTAGCTGTATTGTTAGAAGGTTCGTTCCAGTCGTTATACAAAAACAGATTGTCTCCGGATTATTTGGCGGCCAGCGATAGTGTTGAACAATTGAAGTTTTTAGACCACAGTCCGACAGATAATAAAATGATTGTAATTTCGGATGGCGACATTGGCCGAAACGAAATGCGAAGCGATGGAACGGCCTATCCTCTGGGCTTTTCACCATACACCAACCAATCGTTTGCCAACAAAGACTTTATGCTGAATTGTGTTCAGTATTTAGTAGACAAGCAAGGCATTTTAGAAACACGAAATAAAGAAGTGAAACTTCGTTTGTTGAATACGGTTCGCGTTGGCAACGAAAAATTGAAATGGCAACTTATCAATATTGTGTTGCCAATACTATTGATTTTAGGCTTAGGGTTTGGCTACGGCTATTACCGTAGAAAGCGCTACGTCTTGTCCTGATTACCATTTCGTCATTCCTATTAAAACCATACTATGCACCAAGCATTAAACAAAAACAAGCTTTTTGTAAAAGAACACACAGGTGTTTTCAAGGCCGCTAACAGCTACGACATTTTTGATTTGGAAGCGAATGAAATGTTGATGGAGTGCCGCGAACCCGGCTTAGGCTTTATCACGAAACTGTTTCGATTTACAAAGTATAAAGCGATGACACCTTTTGATATTATTATCTCAGCCAATGGTGCTCCAATTGTAAACGTAAAACGTGGTGTAACGTTTATTCGTTCGGTAGTGAGTGTGTTTGACGAAACCGGAGAACAAGTAGGAACACTGCGTAAGATTTTCAAATTGTTTAAACCAAGTTTTGAAATTTTATCGATAACCGGAGAAAAATTAGGGGTATTGGAAGGTAACTTTGTAGGTTGGGATTTCACCATCAAAAATAACGATGGCGAGGTGTTGGCTACAATTTCTAAAAAGTGGGCTGGAGTGGGCAAAGAGCTGTTTACTACGGCCGATAATTATGCCATTATTATTGCAGACTCGGTGAAAGAAAACGATCCGGTGCGCGTGTTGATTTTTGGTGCTGTGATGAGTATCGACATGGTCTTAAAAGAACATTAATACATTGTATGAAAAAGATTTTGCCGTATTTGTTGATTGTGTTGGTTTTGGGAGGAGCCTTAGGCTACTTTCTTTACACAAATGCTCCTTCTACAATGGAGAAAAATGAGTCTGATTTTGCCATAAAGGATTTGAAAGACGTTACTAAAGTGTTGCTAACCGATGAAAAAGGACGGAAGGTTGAGTTGAAGAAAAATGACAAAGAGGTGTGGATGGTGAATGGTGAATATGAAGCTGCCGATGAGCCATTGAAGCTAATGTTTACGGCTATTCAAAAGATGACTGTTCGTGGTCCTGTGCCGTTAAATGGAATCGACAATGTTTTACGTGAGTTACTGAAAAAGCATTCGTACGTTGAGATTTTTACTTCAGGAGATAAGCCTGAGAAAGCGTTTTATGTTGGCGGTCCAACGTTAGACGATAAGGGAACTTACATGATTATGGACATGGATGGCAAGATGGCTAAACGCCCTTATATCACTTACATTCAAGGCTTGGATGCATATTTAACTTCTCGTTTTAATGCCGATTCTATGTATTGGCGTACCCGTTGGATATATCGAAATACTTCTGCCAACATAAAATCGGTAGCGGTGGAATATAAAGACGATTCAACGCATTCGTTTTACATCAACAAAAATGCTGATGGACAGTTTGCCATAGAAAACTATAAGCATGAAATGGAAAGTCAGCCCAAGCAAACGTATATCGAGCAATATCTTGACTTCTTTGGGCAGATGTCGGTTGAAGCGTTTAAAAACAATTACGCGGGGAAAGACAGTATTCTTAAAACCCAACCGTTTTGTGTTATAACATTAGTGGATAATGAAGGGGCAACACACAAATCTGTGCTTTACCATGCCCCAATCACAGACGCTTCTCGCGTTTTGGCCGATGAACAAGGTCGACCATTAAAGTTTGATATCGAACATTTTTATGCGCAATACAACAATGGACGCGATTTTGCTGTTGTACAGTATTATGTTTGGAACAAGGTGCTTCGACAATATCAAGACTTTTTCCGTAAGCCGGTTAAACGCCCTTAAACGCATCTAAACGATAAACCCGTTTTTGCTTCAGTTGGTCTACTAATTATAGAGAAAAAAGTGTACGTTTGGAGGTCAAAAACGGAAGTGCTTGGTTTTTACTGAGTGAATGGTTCCGAATAGAGCAATTAATTTGAAAATATAAACCGATAGACGCATGAATTTTATTGTTTCAACAACTTCGTTATTGAAAAGCTTGCAAACCATTAGTGGTGTAATTAACTCCAGCTCTGTTTTGCCTATTTTGGAAGACTTTTTATTTGAAATCAAAAACGGTAAGATGACTGTTTTTGCTACCGATTTGGAAACGTCAATGAGCACTGAACTGAACGTGGAGTCGAAAGACAATGTACGTATTGCCATCCCAGCTAAAATTATTTTGGACACATTGAAAACGCTTTCAGAGCAACCTTTGACGTTCAAAGTAGATACGAAAACTTTTGCCGTTGAAATTGTATCGGAAACAGGAAAGTACAAATTAAGTGGTGAGAATCCGGACGATTTTCCGAAAGTACCACAACCGGAAGGCACATCAGATGTGGCTTTGGCGGCCGGTATTTTATCGAGTGCAGTAGCTTCCACTTTATTTGCTGTTTCTAACGATGATTTACGTCCGGCTATGACGGGTGTTTTGGTACAAGTTAGCCCTGAAGGAACAACCTTTGTAGCCACCGATGCACACAAATTGGTAAAAATGAAACGTGAGGATGTGAAAAGTCCTAAGGCGAATCAATTCATTTTGCCGCGTAAAGCACTGAACTTGTTGAAATCAACATTACCACATTCTGAAACATCGGTTCAAGTGGCGTACAATAAATCGAACGCTTTTTTCACTTTCGAAAACACACGATTGACCTGCCGTTTGATTGATGCACAATATCCGGATTACAATGCTGTTATTCCGGTGAACAATCCGAACAAATTAACGTTAGATCGTTTAGAGTTTCAGAATGCATTGAGAAGAATTTCTATTTACTCGAACAAAACCACTTACCAAGTGATTTTGTCTATCTCTGGTAGTGAATTGAAGATTTCGGCACAAGACTTAGATTTTTCAAATGAGGCGACAGAGAAATTAGCATGCAGTTATGAAGGCAACGACATGGATATTGCTTTTAACGCACGCTTTTTAATAGAAATGTTGGGTGTGTTAAGCACTAAGGAAATTGAAATAGAGCTTTCAACACCAACAAGAGCGGGGGTTATTCGTCCGGCCGACAAAGAAGAAAATGAAGACTTGTTGATGCTAATTATGCCTGTAATGATTAACGTAGGATAATTTTAACAATGTCCGAAATCGTCAAAATTAACATCTAAGAAAGACATGAGTATATGGTTTTTCAAAGTTGTAGTTATATTCGTATCAGTAAAAAAAATAAATACATGAAGAAATTATTTACTCTTTTGTTGTTGTTGGCAGGCGTGTCAGCAGTAAATGCGCAAAATAATTTTTGCGGAACAGATGAGAACTTTCATCGCTTAGCGGCAAAGTATCCTGAAATTTTGCAGTCGCATAATGAACTAGAGGCGATGACGAAATGGATTACACAAAATAAAGGTTCTTTATCGGTAAGTCGTACGGGGGCGTATATTGTTCCTGTTGTATTTCACATTTTACATGATGGAGGAAAGGAATATTTGTCGAATGCCATGGTGGAGTCGCAGGTGGTTTATTTGAACCAATATTGGAACAAGTCTAATCCGGAGTTGCCTTCGGTTACGGCATTGTATCAACCTATTGTTGCAAACATGGGTGTTGAATTCAGATTGGCACATTTGGACCCTCAAGGAAATTGCACAGATGGTATTGATCGTATCATGTCATTCGCTACCAACGTAGGAAACAATAACACAAAATTGAATCCATGGCCACCTGATAAATACTTGAATATTTGGGTGAATAAATCAGTAGAAAGAGATTCGTCAAACTTTGGAACAATTGCGTTTTCAATGTATCCGGTTAATGTTCAAACTTGGGTTAACAACGAAATTATTGATGGTGTTATTACTAAAATTGCAGGAGTGAATGGTGGACCAATTGGTCGTTCAACCTTAGCGCATGAGGTTGGACACTGGCTAAACCTAAAACACGTATGGGGAGATACCAATAGCCCTGGCGTTTCTTGTGGAGATGATGATGTTGATGATACTCCGATTACTAAAGGACAATCTTCAGGTTGCTCTACTTCTGTTATTGAGTGTGGAAATACAGTAGCAAGCAATGTTCAAAACATTATGAACTACTCTTCTTGCGAATATATGTTCACCGAAGGTCAGAAAACAAGATCGTTGATTGCTTTGCAGTCGTCTATTTCTAACCGAAACAATTTGTTTTCAGATGTAAATATTGCAGCAACAGGCGTTGAACCAGTATCTACTTGTTTACCTGCTCCTAAAGCAGAGTACGGCACAAACAAACGTTTTGCTTGTGTTGGAGAATCTCTTCATTTTACAGACTTTACATATAATACACCACAATGGGATAGAACTTGGTCTTTCCCTGCTGATGCAGTAGGGGCAAGTACTACCGATTCTTCTCAGTTTGTTTCTTTCTCAACACCGGGTTGGAAAGAAGTAACATTGGTGAGCTCAAATCCAAGCGGCTCTTCAACAAGAACAAAATCAAATGTATATATAGCTGATGCAGCAGGTGATTTACCTTATCCTCATTTCGAATCTTTTGATGATCCTAACGTTACACAATCGTGGATTGGCATTAACTATGATAACAATCAAACAGCATTTTCACACAAAGCAACACTTGGTCATAACAGTAACGGTTGTTTCGGTTTGAATAACTACGATGTGCGTTATGAAGGCGATCGCGATGAGTTGATTTCTCCATCGTTTGATTTGACAGGTATTGCTGCGGGCGATTATCGTTTGTCTTTTGATTATTCAATGGCAACACGTTTAGAGCAAGATATTAACGACTCAACAGTGTCTTTAGAGATTTTAGCTACCACCAATTGTGGTACATCTTGGAAGAGAGTAGGTTCGTTAACAGCAAGTAAGTTATTAAATGGAGGGTTTACTGTAAATCCGTATTACCCTTCAAAAGGAGATCAGTATTGGAGAAGAGCAGTGGTTGATTTAACGGCACAAGGTGCTCAATTTAAAACAGCAGGAGTTCGCTTCAAATTTGCAGTAACATCAAATAAATTAGGAAACAACTTCTTCTTCGATAACTTCAATTTAGGAAATTCAACATTAGGCATTGATGCTTCAGCCTTAGATATGGCTATTGATTTATATCCTAATCCAACAAAAGACAATGCAGTGTTGGAAATCAATTCAGAGAAGCCGGAGAAAATCGCTGTAGTATTGAACGATTTGTTAGGCAATAAAATCATTGATTTGTTCAATGGCGAAATTGATGTAAACAAGAAAATTACTATTCCCACCTCTTCGCTTTCATCGGGTATGTACATTGTACAAATCCAATCGAACGGTAAAACAATTCAACGAAAACTTACAAAGATGTAATAGCTAAATTCAGCTATTGAATGCTGTAATAACCGCTTCGCACTTAAATGTTCGAAGCGGTTATTTTATTGCCTGTATGTTTTTTAACAAATATGACAGTGTCATAGAAACGTCAAATTAACAGTCTGAAAGCCAAAATACTATTGATGTTCAGCGCTGTGCCTATCTTTATACCCGTAAAACAAAAACACATGAACAAACTCTTTACATTACTATTAGTGCTCTCTTCAGCAGTAGCTCTAAATGCCCAAAATAGCTTTTGTGGCACCGATGAAAATATGAGAAAGTTATTGCTAAAACATCCCGAAATCAAATTTTCGCAGGATGCATTAGAGCGCCAAATTAATTGGTATGCTAGCCATATTAGTCCGTTTTCGGCACAACGAACAAGCTCATATACTATACCGGTAGTGTTTCACATTTTGCATGATGGAGGAAAAGAATATTTGTCGGATGCCTTAATCGACTCTCAAATGGTGTATCTCAACAATTTTTATAATAAAGCGAATCCGGAGTTGCCATTAGTTATTCCTGCTTTTCAGCCTTTAATCGGAGATATGAGTATTCATTTTGAATTGGCAAAATTAGATCCTCAAGGAAATTGCACCAATGGGATTGATCGCATTATGACTTTTGCTACTAATATTGGAAACAACAACACCAAAATAAACGCGTGGCCACCCGATAAATACTTAAACATTTGGGTAAATAAAGCCTTGGAAAAGGATTCGTCTAATTTCGGAGTGATTGCTTTTTCTCAGTTTCCGGTGGATGTACAGACATGGGTAAACAATGATATTGTTGACGGTGTGATAACTAAGATTGCGGGCTCTAACGGTAATACAGGCTCCGGCAGGTCAACACTTTCTCATGAAGTAGGCCATTGGCTGAGTTTACATCATACATGGGGCGATGGTCCTTGCGGGTTGGATTGTTCTGGCGATGATTTGGTAGACGATACTCCACCAACAAAGGGACAACCTTCGGGGTGCAATACATCTATTATAGAATGTGGAAATACCGGTCCCAGCAATGTTCAGAATATTATGAATTATTCTTCTTGCGAGTATATGTTTACCATTGGACAAACTGTTCGTGCACAGGGAGCATTGAACTCAACAATAGCCAACCGAAACAATTTGTTTTCTGACGTAAACTTAGCGGCAACAGGAGTTGAGCCCCTTTCTTCTTGTTTACCTACACCGAAGGCAGAATATGGAACGAACAAACGTTTTGCTTGCGTTGGAGAAACATTGCGCTTTACTGATTTTACGTTCAATACATCTCAATGGGACAGAACATGGTCTTTTCCTTCTGATGCAGTTGGCGCAAGTACTACAGATTCAACGCAGCTTGTTTCTTTCTCAACACCGGGTTGGAAAGAAGTAATATTGGTGAGCTCAAACCCAAGTGGCTCTTCAACCCGAACGAAATCGAATGTATATATCGCAGATGCCACAAGCGACTTGTCTTATCCTCACTTCGAATCTTTTGATGATCCCAATGTTACACAATCGTGGATAGGCATTAACTACGACAATAATCAAACCGTATTTACCCATAGACCAACTTTAGGGCATAATAGTAACGGCTGTTTTGGTTTGAATAATTATGACGCGAGGTATGAAGGCGACCGCGATGAATTAATTACACCTTCGTTTGACCTCACCGGTATAGCCGCTGCCGATTATCGTTTGTCTTTTGATTATTCAATGGCTACACGATTAGAGCAGGATTTAATGGATTCTGCGGCATCGTTGGATATTTTGGCTACTACGAATTGCGGCACAACTTGGAAAAAAGTGGGATCACTAACAGCAGCTAAGTTATTGAATGGAGGTTTCTCTGTAAACCCTTATTCTCCGGGGAAAGGCGATCAATATTGGAGAAGAGCGGTTGTGGATTTAACAGCACAAGGGGCGCAATTTAAAACTGCAGGTGTGCGCTTCAAATTTGCTGTCACCTCTAGCAAGTTGGGTAACAACTTTTACATCGACAACTTTAATTTAGGGAACTCCGTTTTAGGTGTCGATGCTTCCGCTTTAGATATGGCTATTGATTTATATCCAAACCCTACAAAAGATAATGCCTTGTTGGATATCAGTGCAGAGAAACCGGAGAAAATTGCAGTTGTGTTGAATGATTTGTTGGGCAATAAAATCATCGATTTATTCAATGGCGAAATTGACGTAAATAAGAAGATTACCATTCCTACATCTTCGCTTTCATCGGGCATGTATATTGTACAAATCCAATCGAATGGTAAAATAATCCAAAAGAAACTTACAAAAATGTAATCCGTCAGTAAAGTTGACGAGTATTCAATAGATTTACCGCTTCAAACCAAAACGTATGAAGCGGTATTTTTTTTTCCTGATATTCATTCCTTTCGCTGGCTTTTCGCAATCGGATATAGTTAAACGATGTATTCCGTTGATTGCTGCCCAGCAATTTGTAGAAGCCGATGCATTTATAGACTCTGTTTTGCTTAAACATCCGAAAGAGCCGGATGCTTGGATGATGAAAGGGAATTCAATTCTGAACAGACATTTATTGAGTTTAAAAAACGAACCCATTATCGCCAATGCCGATGAAGATATTTTATCTATAGAAGCCAATGGTTTGAATAGTCCGCCCCAAGTTCCTGAAAAAAAAGTAATCGATAGTGTAGAGCAGTATTGGAAAAAAACGCTTGCCGCTGATAGTACACGGGAAGATGTGTACATGGGCCTTTGTACTGTTTATGGCATGAGTATGCAAACCGATAAACTGCTGGCTTGTTTGCCGGTGCTCAAAAAAATTTCGCGAAAAGGATCTCAACTCGGCTATCTCATGGAAGACTATGCTAGGCTTTTACGAGAACGGGGGAAAGTGGCCGATGCCAACAAAGTTTTTGCAGCTATTTCAACAATGTATCCAAAAGAATCTGGTATATGGAGCGATTGGGCAGGAGAATATTTGTTGAATGCTGATTTGAAAAGCGCTGTGGAAAAGGCAGATAAGGCTCTTCAGTGCCGAACAATAGACGAGCCAACGCGCGAAAATTTGGTAGATATTTATTTATATGCACAACAACCCGATAAGGCAGTTAAGACTATAGAATTGTATCAGAAAAGCGATACTACATATACCTATGCCCCGCTTTACCGCGCGCTTAGTGGCTTTTCAGTTGGAGATACCGTGTGGAAAAAACGTATGATTGCATTAGTCGCAGAAAAACAATATCAAAACGATACGAATGAAATTGTTCAAGTTTGTAAGTTTTTAGCGTCATCGGTATACACCGGAAAAAACTACGATATAACCATGGCGATGCTTTCAGCGCCACTTAGTAATTTTTGCTCTTGGGCTGTTATCCATCGCGCGAAAAACGATTTCCCCGACTCTGCCAATGTGCAACTTATTGCTGCTGAGTTTTATTTAAACGGTAAAAATTATGCTGTGGCAAATTCCATTTTCAAGAAAGCGGAAACATTAAAAATGGACAGTGTAAATCGGTCGGATATGCATATGGTTTATGCATACTCTGCTTATCGAGCTGGCGACACACCTACTGCAACTGCTTTGTTTAATACCATTGTGGCTGATGAAAATCTTTTTAAGCGACAGGCCGCCTTTTATTTTTTGGGAAAGATGAGTTTGCCGAATACCTTTCTACTTAAGAAACTGTTAGCCGAAAAGCAAAAAACCAAATATTTCTATTTAGGTCAATTGTTGTTGAATAACGGAAAATAAAAAAGCGCAGATGAACTGCGCCTTCTATAACTAAACCCTAACCGAGTTTTCTCAGTGCAATGCTACAAGCTGCACCGGAGCATAAGTTTTGGTAACACCGTCTTTTGCAATAGTTTTTACTCTATAATATACATCAGCAGTTGCCGGCAATGGGAATCTGTCTGAGTTTCTTAAATAATCGCCATCAACAATTTTTTGTGAAGCCACGTCAATTGTTTTGCATGCAGTAAAGTTTTGCATATTGTCGCCACTTCTCTCAACAATAATTTGCTCTAAATCAGCTAAATATTGCGATTGTATATGAACAATTACTTCGCCTTTAATGCGCTCTAAGTCCAAGTTAATATCATAGCTGCTGTTCTTGAACATATGCTTCTCCGGAGCCGGTCCGCCAGCAAAAATGTTAAGAGAGAATAATAATCCTAGTCCGAGTGTGATAGTAAACTTTTTCATGGTGCTATATTTTAGAGACTAAATAATGTTTATGTAAGTATTTACGCCCTCGCTTTAAAGAATGTTTCACTTTCGGCAAAAAAAAATTAATCTTTTTTTAGCTTCGGGCAAATAAAGGGTGTGTTATGATAAAAGCAACAATAAACGGAGGCCGTCAGTTAACGATTGAAGGAAAAGGTGTTGATGGCGTAGAACGCGCAGTAGAGTTGATTCAGGTGGGCGAGAACAACTATAGTTTGCTATTAGACAATGTGTCGTATAACGCACAGATGGTGAGTTACAACAAAGAAGAAAAAAAGATGATTTTGCTTGTTAACGGGAATGAATATGAGGTAGCCATTAAGGATAAAACTGATATTCTGTTGCAGGAAATGGGGATTAATGTAACCTCTGTGGCCAAGCACAATTTGTTTAAAGCACCAATGCCGGGATTAATTCGAACGATAGTTGTGGCTGAAGGACAGGAAGTAAAAAAAGGCGATGTTATCCTCATCCTTGAGGCAATGAAAATGGAAAATGCACTGAAATCACCGGCCGATTTGGTGGTGAAAAGTATAAAAGTACAACAAGGCCAAGCTGTAGAAAAGAATCAACTCTTAATTGAGTTTGAATAGTTTATTTAATTGAAATGGGTGGCGTTTTGAATGGCCTCATCCAATAGACGCTCTTCTTCTCCTTTTTTATCGGAATTCCAACCTAATTCCTCTGCCATAAACAAAAGAATTGTGTCTTTTTGCTTTTGAAGTTCAGCCATGTCAAAAAACAACATACCCGATCTTCGAATTGCAAAGTCTGTAGCCGACAGTACCATTTCTTCGTTGATACAATAGCGAATTTCAGCTTTCAATGCAGCGTTTGGTTTATCTTTAAATGTGTTTAGACATAAAGCCACAATTTCGGGCGTATTAGACCCATATCTGAACACCCATTTTTTAATAGTCTTCAAATCCAAGCCAGACTCTTTTTGCAGCTTTTCTACGTAAGTAGCAATTTCTTGTTCAGACGAAAAATTTCCTCCACTCAATCTATAATTAGCAGTGCTACATTTAGCAGATGATGCCGGATTTACTTGTTTTTGAATGAGATTAACAATCTTATCTGCCATTAATCTATAGCCTGTGAGTTTCCCCCCCGCAATGGAGATTAGACCGGATTTTGAAATAATGATTTCATCTTTTCGCGACAATTCAGAGGGGGATTTTCCGTCTTCATGAATAAGCGGACGAAGTCCGGCCCAACTCGAAACAAGGTCCTCTGCTTTTAGCGATAAACTTGGAAATAAATTATTGATCGCCTTGATCAAATAGCTTACATCTTCTTTTGTGGCTAGTGGATTATCGATATCTTGGTTATAAACAGTATCGGTTGTACCAACATAGGTAATTCCATCGCGTGGAATGGCAAAAATCATTCTGCCGTCCTCCACATCAAAATAAACCGCTTGTTGAAGTGGCATCTTCTCGTAAGGAAAAACAATATGAACACCCTTCGTGAGTTGAAGTCGTTTGCCGAAGAGCGACTGATCAGACTTTCGAATAAGATCAACACCCGGACCGCAAGCATTTACAACCGTTTTTGCCATTACATTGAATGTGTTTCCGGTAATTGTGTCAACAATATTTGCTCCACTAATCAAACCATCGCTATTGTAAATAAAGGATTCTGCTTTGGCGTAGTTTAAACAGGTAGAACCTTCTTGAATGGCGCTTTTGGCCAGCTCAATAACGAGTCGAGCATCATCGGTGCGGTATTCATAATAGAGCCCCCCTCCTGTTAGCTTTGATTCGTTAAGAAGTTTCTCGTGGTTTAGCGTTTCTTCTTTGGAGAGCATTTTTCTTCGCTCTTTTTTCTTCACTCCGGCTAAAATATCGTAAACAAGCAAACCTAACGAAGACGAGTTTTTGCCAAGCGACCCATTCTTAATAATCGGCAAAAGCATTTTCTCCGGTCGAACAATATGTAGTGCATTGTTATACACAATGGCTCTTTCGCTGCCCACATCTTTTACTAATTTAAGTTCAAGTTGTTTTAGATAACGAAGTCCTCCATGAATAAGCTTTGTAGAGCGACTGCTAGTACCGGAAGCAAAGTCGCTTTTTTCAATTAGTAACGTTTTAATTCCACGTAGTGCAGCATCCAAGGCAATGCCACAACCGGTTATGCCTCCACCAATAATCAACAGGTCGAATTCTTGGTTAGCAATAGTTTCAATGGTGGTTGCGCGAGACGTGTTATGTGATGGCATTGTTATCGTTCAGTATGTGCCGGATGGCATGTTTAGCCCTCAAAAGTAACGCTTTAAATCAATCTGTGAAGAAAGAATTTAAAGCGTTTTGTATTTTTTCGAAAAGAGGAAAGTTGATGGAGTAAAGTCGTTCTTTTTTGTCTTTTCTTACAAGAACTAACTGCGTGTCTTTAAGAATTTTCAGTTGTTGCGATGTAACCGATTGAGGAATGTCTAGCACATGATAAATGCCCTGAACATTCGTTTCCACCTTCTTGTTAATGAAGTTCAAGATTTCTATCCTTAATGGATGCGCAACTGCACGCAATACGCTATGCGATTGTTCCAATTTCTTTTCTTCAATACGTTTAATTGAACTATTCATCTTTCTAGAACAAAAGAAAGAAAAAACAGAGAATAGCGATAAAAATTATTGCGCTAATTGTTCCACTAACTTTGCAATTTCTTGCATACGTGTATGGTTGATAGAATAGTAAATGAATTTACCATCACGTTCAGTATTCAAAACATCTGCTTTTCTAAGGATAGCTAAATGTTGAGAGGCTACAGATTGCTCGATACGTAAACGGATATATATTTCTGTTACAGTCATTTTTCCTTTGCCTTCGATTAACGACATGATTTCTTTGCGCAAAGGGTGGTTAACGGCTCTAAGCGTAAGCACTGCGCGTTTTAATGTAGAATAGTTAAGTAGGATTTTGTTGTCGGTTTCAGTGGTGTTTAGTTCAAGTACATGAGCTTCATTTTTAGTGCGCATAGCTTTCTTTTTTAAGTCAATAATGGTTAGGTGTTTATCAATAGATGTTTAGAAATTTTTACCAAAACCTGTCATATAGAAAGGTTCGAATAAGAAATTGTCTTCAAATAAGTTTTTTTCAAATTTTGAAAAAGCTAATTCACATCCATTTGACGAGACATATTCAAAATAAACAATAACTATGCCAAACGAACGAAAAAGCGCAGTAGTTGTGTCGTTTAAATTGAAAAAACCAGCCGTTGGTTGATTGTCGATTTTCTTAATGTGTTCGGCAACTTCGCCTAATGTTCCAAAGCTTTCTGCCGCGATTTCCTCTAGTTTTTGATTGAACACGGCATAATAAACAGCATCTTTTCTGGCTTGGATTAGGGGAGCAAATGTGGCCTCGTTTTTTGCTGTGGCCTCATGTCGCATTCTCCACGCAAGCGATTGAAGTGAAGATACGGCAATAAGTGGTTTATCGGCAGTAAAACATAAGCCTTTGGCAATAGCTGTGCCTATTCTAAGTCCGGTGTAGGAACCTGGTCCTTTACTAATGGCAATGGCGTCAATCTGCTGCAAAGAGTAACCTGTTTCCGCTAATAATTCCTGAATTAAAACAGTAAGTATTGCAGCGTGTTTGTTGGGAATAATTTCTTTGCGTTCTTTTATCAGAATGCCATTGGCAGAAAGACAAACAGAGCAGGTTGGTCCCCCTGTTTCAATATTAAGAATCAGTGTCACGAATTATTTTTTTGACGTTAGCAGTTCGTTGTATTCTTTAGGATTTGCCAACAGTTGCAATGCTTTTTTCACCCATGGATCGGATTGCAACGACTTTTCAATTTTCCCGTGAATGTAGAAGTAGCGATTGCAAATTTCGTTTTCCAATAGCGTTGCAATCTCTGCTTTGTTCGCCAATACATCTTTCTCTTTTGCCTTGCTCAGGTTCGTCAAAGACTCTTCGTATGCTACTTTAATAGCATCGTAATACTTTTCTTCACTTGTTGTTTCTTTCAGTTTCGCAAAAAGTTTATCGGTTTCTGATTTGTAGCTGAAGTTTTTCGACTGTACAAAAGCAACAAAGTCATCATAATCTTTATCGGATAATTTAAACTTATCGGGACTGTCAATGGATTCGTGTTTAGATCGATAAAGTGAAGCGAATTCGAAAAGGAGATGTTGCTTTACTAATGCATCAACTACCGGGCTGTGTTCCGGTTTTTCCACAAGCAAATCGGGGTCTATGCCGCCACCATCAAACACCTTTCTGTTGCCGGCTGTACGGAATTCGTGTTTTAATGAATCCGGGATTCGTTTTACGCTGCCATCCGGATTTCTTTCCGCATAATTTATCGCCTGAATACATCTGCCGGAAGGGATATAATATTTTGCGGTAGTTACTTTGAGCATGGTGCCATAGGAAAGATTCTTAGTTACTTGTACTAAACCTTTGCCATAGGTTTTCTGCCCTAAAATTACACCTCTGTCGTAGTCTTGAATACAACCCGAAACAATCTCTGATGCAGAGGCCGATTTACTATCGGTAATCACCACAATTGGAATTTTGGTATCCACCGGATCGTTGAGTGTTTTGAAAGTAGAGTTCCATTCTGCTACTTTTCCTTTAGTGGTCACTACTAATTTGTTTTTGTCGATAAACAAATTCACAATATTCACGGCTTCGTTGAGTAGACCGCCCGGATTACCGCGTAAATCGATGATCAAACTTTTCATTCCCGGATTGTCTTTTTTTAATGATTGGAAAGCTTCTTTCACATCTTTGCCTGCATCCGGATTGAAAATTTTCAAATTAATCAAACCTGTTTCTTTGTTCAACATACCATAGAAAGGCACGTTGGTTTCGTGGAACTCTTGGCGTTTAACGGTTACTTCTTCAGTTTTGCCATTTACACGTTGCAATGTGAGGGCAATGGTAGTGCCTGCTTCTCCTTTCAACGCTTTACTTACATCGTCAAAACTCTTTCCGGAGGTAGATTTTCCGTCAATGGCCATAATCTTGTCGCCCGAAACAATCCCGGCCTTATCTGCCGGTAAGTCTTTAATCAAGTCCGTAATTACAGGTGTTTTATCGAATAGGTCGAAATAAATTCCAATACCGGTAAGTTTTTCAGAGTTTTGAATTCTAGAATTTTCAATTTGTGATTCAGAATAGTAATTGGTATATGGATCTAGCTGTTTCAACATACCGTCTAAACAAGAACGCATCAATTTTGATGGTTCGGTTTCATCTACATAAACGTTGTTGACTTCCTTAAACAGAGCACCAAAAATATCTAGCTGTTTCGAAAGTTCGAAAAAGGAATTTCCGGCACTGGTAAGTACTACAATAAGTGTTAGTCCTAATATGATGGATGCGGTCTTCTTCATGAATATGCGTTTCGGGCGTTTGATATTATTTTTTTACTTGCAATAGGTCTTGTAATTTGGACTTGTCTTTCAAGAGCTCTATTGATTTGAGTACCTCGGGATCGGTTTTAATCGTTGCTTCAATTCTTCCCGAGTTCAAGTAATAGTGCGAAGCAATTTCTTGCTCTAGCATTTCTTTCAATACTTTCTTCTCTTTCATCAAATCCTGCTTCTTATCGTGTTCGAGCTTTTGTTTCATTTGCTCATAGTCGCTTTTGAAGGCATCAAACGTTTTTTCTTTTTCTGCCGTAGTCTTTAATTCTTCCAATAGTTTTTCGCTGGTTGTTGAATATTTAAAGTCTTTTTTGTCGGAAACATATTTCACGAAATCCGCATATTCGGCATCAGTGAGCGAGAAGTTTTTGGCAGAAGGAATGGCTTCGTGCGAAGTGCGATACTTTTGTGCGTAATCGAAGAAAACACTTTGCACATAAAGGGCAATAGCGATTTGTGAGATTTTTTCTTCATCGGTTTTTACATCCGGGTCGATACCTACCCCATCGTATACAATTCTACCACCTTTAGTTTTGAAGGCCACCTTCAACGAATCTGCTTTTTTCTGTACCGAGCCATCTTCTTTTTTGTCGGCATAGTTAATCGCCTGAATACATCTTCCCGAAGGGATATAATACTTCGCGGTAGTAATCTTCAGTTTGGCATTATAAGGTAAAGAGTGTGTTGATTGAACGAGTCCTTTTCCAAAGGTGCGTTGACCTACAACAACCGCTCGATCTAAGTCTTGCATAGATCCGGTAACAATTTCTGCAGCAGAAGCCGAACCTCCATCGGCCAAAATCACCATTGGAATTTTAGTGTCAACGGGGTCGTTAAGGGTAATATACTCCTTGTTCTGGTCTACAATTTTCCCTTTGGTACTAACAATAGGCGTGCCTTTATCAATAAAACAGCTTGCCACATTAATGGCTTCGTTTAATAATCCTCCAGGGTTACCGCGTAAATCGAAGACTATCCCTTTGGCTTTATTTTTTGAAATCAATGTAATGAGGGCATTTCTTACTTCTGTGCCCGCTCTTTCCGTGAATCCATTGAGGCGAATGTAACCAATGTTATCATCGAGCATTCCGGAATAGGGAACGTTTTTAATTTTGATTTCTTCACGAACTAGTGTAATCGGCATTTCTTTTTCAGAGCCATCGCCTTGTAATCGCGCTATTTTTAGATTTACAGAAGTACCGGCCTTTCCTCGTAAATGTTTACTCACATCATCGGAGTTGGTTTTGCGCATCGATTTTCCATCGATTTCCAAGATTTTATCACCCGGACGAAGGCCTGATTTAGCAGCAGGAAAACCTTCATACGGATCGGTGATAATAACAAAGTCGTTTCGCGTTCCAATCAACGAGCCGATGCCGCCATAGCGCCCTGTGGTTTGTTGGCGGTACTCTTGAATATCATCTTCAGGAATGTAATCGGTATAGGGGTCCAAAGAGTTACACATCTCGTAAATACCAGATTGGATTAGCTTTTCCGGATTTAATGTATCTACGTAATAGGTATTGAGTTCACGATAGAGCGTGGTGAAAATATCGAGTTGTTTGGTGACTTCAAAAAACGAATTGACGGGTGTAGCCGCCATTAAAACAAACGACACAACAACAATACTTGCTCCGGTAAACCAATGCTTGAAACGCAAACCCTTCATGCGGTATATATATTTTAGAATAAACATAAAAATAAAAAACGAGAGCAGACTTTCTGTTAAGAAGAATTTGTAAATAAAAAAGACTGCCTGTTGAACAGACAGTCTTTTTTATTGTGTTGCGGAAAGCAAAAGCTACCGAAGCACAAAAGTCTTGAATTATTTGGCGTCTAAGTGAAATTCTTCGTTGCCTCTAAACAATTCCAATGATGATTTGCTGTGCGAAAGAATTTTGTATTCACGTGCAGTAGATGAACCCGCATCGCGCAACTGCAAATATTTATTGCTATTTGTTAATACCCATTCACCCGAAACGACATTCGATTTTTGGTTAAGATTAAATAAGTTGTTTGTGTCGATATTGTCTAATACTTTATTTCCTGCTGTATCTGTTACAAACGTTGAGTCGTATGTAGTGTAGAACACGGTATCGAAGTAGTTATAAGATTCAGTAAATGTTTTATCGGCATTGAAAATCCAACGAAACTGCGGTTTTTGTTTGTTGAAGTCTGCGGTTTTGTCTTTTGTTTCAAACAAATATTGTTTAACGCCCCAAGTGCCTTCTACATCGCCTAATAATTTCTTTTCATTACATCCTACCAAAATGAGTAGAAGCGCTGCCAAGGATAAAATGATGGTTTTTTTCATGGTTAAAAGTTGTTTTAAGTATATACTGAGCCTTTCTGAAAATGTTTTATTGTTTGCGTAAATAACGGTTCTCGCCACCTCTTCTTAGCTCCACGTGGTTACCTTCTAAGTTGAAGATGGTATAAGATCGTTTTTTGTAAATGGTATCGGTGAGAGTAAGCGTTTCATTGTTGTTTTCAAACACCCAGTTACCTGGAATTTTTGCTGTATCGGCTGCTGTAGGCAGGTAATAGGTCTCCGTAAATGTTCCACCGGCTGTAAATTCAATAGTATAGTGATCGTTAATAGAATCCGAGTAAGGAGCAATACTTGACTTGTCGATATTGTCTTTAATGAGTTTGTATACTTTCCACTTGCCGGTCAAGCTATCGGTTAACGATTTTTTTTGGTTGCAAGAAGCAACTAAAATAAGGACAGCAACTATAAGTGTAATTTTCTTCATGGATGTTCAGGTGTTTTGATTCTCGAATATAGATAAAAATGCAAATGTTCAAAAGGGAATCTTAAGATAGTTCTTCAAAGGTGCCGTTGCTTTTGTTTTTGCGCACGTTGTTCCACTTGAAATAGCGTCCGTTCATAGCCACATAAACCCCTGCCGGTAAAGATTGGGCAAAGGCTAATGCTGTTCCTAAATTGAAGAGCCCATCAGAACTGCCGAACTTATAAGGAATCATTGCACCGGTAAGTACAATGGTTTTATCGAGTTGAGCTTCGCCCAAAAGTTTAGCTGTAATTTCCATGGTATCGGTACCGTGGGTGATTACAATTTGGCTTTCTTCGCTTTTTTCACAGGTGTTCAGAATCAAGGCTCTGTCGGAGTCGTTCATTTCCAAACTATCGATCATCATTAACGTGCGGACATTCACTTGCAAGTTACATCGCCCAAGTTTAAGCAGTTCGGTAAGATGGGAATCTTTGAAGAAAAGCTTTCCGTTCAATTCGTCATATTCTTTATCGAATGTGCCACCGGTAACGAGTATTTTAACAGAAGGATTAGACATGTGCAATTGTATGGCTTATGATTGAATGCAAATTAACGTAAGCGGTCGTAGCTTTTCAATAGGTTTTCGTCTTTTACAATGCCCCAGATGGCCAATAGATTCAACACAACGATAACCCAAGGTGTAATATTTCCATAGTAAAAAATAGTATCGTCTTTGTAGTCGCCTACACTCCAGAAATGATATGCGTAACCGAAACAAAACAGCATGTTCAAAATACTAAGGATGCAAAATAGCTTTTGAATGGTTGGGTATTTATAAAGAAAGATACTGAGAAGATTTGCACCAATGGAAATGCCTGCTGCAATAGCCGCCACGAAAATCCAATAGCCTTGCACAAAATATTTTAGTTCATAAGCGCGGTAGTAGCCGTATAGCTCTGTTGGTCCAACAAAAACAACAACGGGGCTATATAAGTATAATCCGCCCAAGATAGCTGCAATCAATAAAAAAACGGTTTGAATACGCTGAATCATGTTTGATTTATTTTCCCCAAACCTAAATAATTTTTTGTGTTTGTATTGTTTCTCCCGTTCTGGAGGAAGGGTGTGTTTCGAAAAATTTAGCGGCTCGATGAAAACAATGTTTAAATTCGAGGCTTAAATAAAAGGCATGGAAGCGTTTATAGTAGATGCAGTAAGAACTCCAATAGGTAAGCTAGGTGGCTCGTTGAGCGGTATTCGTCCGGATGATTTGGCCGCATTGGCAATAAAGGCGCTTTTGGCGAGAAATCCGAATGTGCTGCCTGAAGATATTGAAGAAGTAATTTTAGGTGCCGCCAACCAAAGTGGAGAAGACAACCGCAATGTAGCGCGCATGGCGGGTTTATTGGCTGGTTTACCTTTGTCGGTGGCGGGTGTAACCGTAAATCGTTTGTGCGCATCAGGCTTGCAAGCCATAGTGGATGCTACACGAGCCATTCGAAATGGGGATGGCGATGTGTATGTTGCCGGTGGAGTAGAGAGCATGAGCCGTGCGCCATTAGTGATGAGTAAGGCGCTTTCTGCATTTGATCGTTCGCAACAACTGTTTGATACAACATTAGGTTGGCGATTCACCAATCCGGCATTTTCATCTGATTACACTTTCTCTATGGGACAAACGGCAGAGAATGTTGCCAACGAATGGAAGATCAGTAGAGAAGAGCAAGACGCTTTTGCGGTAGCTTCACAAACCAAATATCAACAGGCATTTGCGGCTGGTAAGTTTAACGATGAGTTGGTGGCTGTTGACATCCTGAAAGGAAAAGAAAAAGTGTTGTTCGGAAAAGACGAGTTTCCGCGATTGTCATCTATGGAAGATTTAGCCAAATTGAAACCGGCCTTTCATAACGAGGGAACTGTAACAGCTGGTAATGCTTCAGGCTTGAATGATGGCGCTGCCGCCACATTGGTAGTGAGTGAACGATATTTGAAAGCGCACAATTTAACACCATTGGCACGGGTAGTATCGGTAGGTGCAGCGGGTGTGCATCCGGCAACGATGGGCATTGGACCTGTGCCTGCATCTCGCAAAGCCTTGCAGCGAGCAGGTTTAACAGTGAACGATTTAAGTTTGGTAGAATTGAATGAAGCTTTTGCCTCACAAAGTTTAGCTTGTATCCGTGACCTAGGATTAGACCAAAATATCGTGAACGTAAATGGAGGGGCAATTGCTATTGGCCATCCACTCGGTTGCTCCGGTGCAAGAATCACGGCAACATTGTTGCATGAAATGAAACGCACAGCCGGTGCGCGTTATGGTTTAGCTACTATGTGTATTGGTGTTGGTCAGGGTTTGGCCGTGGTGTACGAAAAGTGTTGATGCTATATTAAAAACAATTACTTTTCGCACCTATGACAGACGAATTGATAACAGAAGAAGTGGTAGAAGATGAAGTAGTGTTTACGAAGCAACGCTATTTTATTCATTTGGCATACGATGGCGGAGGTTTCTGTGGTTGGCAGATTCAGAATAATGGTGATACCGTGCAAGCGGCATTGAATTTTGCCTTGTCGAAAATACTCAATGAACATGTGGCCTCTATGGGCTGTGGAAGAACCGATACCGGTGTGCATGCCACTTCGTTTTATGCGCACTTCACTACAGGAAAAGAGTTGCCAAGTCGCTTTGCCGATCGACTCAATTCCATTTTGCCGCAAACGATTTCCATTTTCCGCGTAATACCCGTACACCCTAAGGCACATACGCGTTTCGATGCTTACAGTCGAACGTACGAGTATTACATTAATTTTTACAAATCGCCATTTTTACGCAGTTACAGCATGCATTGTTATGTGAACGATTTGAATTGGGAAGCCATTCACCAAGCTTCAGCTATGCTTACCACCTTTAAAGATTTTACCTCACTGTGCCGCCCAAGCGATGATTTCAAAACCAACATTTGTGATGTAACCGAAGCGCGTTGGGATGCAGTAAAAAAAATGCCTGTGGCAGGTTCGGGTGAAGATGAGTTTATGCGCTTTACAATCACCTCAAATCGTTTCTTGCGCGGTATGGTACGTAAAACAGTAGGCACCTTGTTAATGGTGGGAGGCGGTAAAATTTCAGTAGAACAATTTCAAGATACTGTAGCGAATCAAAAAGAGTTTTACAAAACAGCATTAGCGCCACCGAACGGCCTGTATCTTACCGAAGTGAAATATCCATATCCGTTGGATGGGAACGTGGATTGGGTTAGACCCCAGCAGCAATAATTATTTTAGTTTCAGGCCAAAATCTATAGGCACTTTTTTGCGCTGTATTTGATCTTCAAAGTTGCAAAAGAACCCTTGGGTTGGCGAAGGAATAACGAGCATCAACTGATTCGTAGGTGTAGGTATGGGTGCTTTTTTTAGATAGATTATGCTTTGCTTTGTATGTGGGATAGTGTCATTCAGCGCGTGTTGAACGTTTAATACAAAAAGAAAAAGGGTAAGTGGCATACCATGTTGTTCTTTCTAAAGGTAACGAATTAATAAATAAAAGGATTGACTGTTTTTATATTTTCATGTTTAAATACCCTACTATGAAAAAAGCAATTTTGTTTATGGCTCCTATTTGCGGAAGTGTTCCATTGTTGGCACAAGCCGATACCTCAAGTGTTGAGACTCCAAACGTATTTAGGGTTGTTGAACAAATGCCAGAGTTTCCGGGTGGAGAAACGATGATAGAACGTTTCGTTCAAAGAACATTGTTTATGTATATTATTATATTGCTTTAATCTAAACTTCCCCAAAAATTGCTTGGGGTAAGATTTGGGATGTCGATTGTTGTAAATTAATTTTTGGAAGGGAGATACATTTTAGCCAATGAAGCGTATAATTAGGTTTAGAGAAAAGTTAATCCTTGTTGGAGTTTTTTTTGTCTCCTTCGTTTTTAACTTGAAGTATATATCTCTGCATTCGTTTTTACACGACTGGGATGAACGATTTCATGCTTTAGTGGCCAAGCATTTGGCCGATAATTTTTTGTTGCCATTACTCTATAAAGATTCACCAATTCCGGTGTGTGATTACTCTTCTTGGGTATGCAATACGGTTTGGCTTCACAAGCAACCTCTTTTTTTGTGGCAAATGGCTTTATCCATTAAAGTGTTTGGTACCACCGAATGGGCGGTGCGCTTTCCATCTGCGTTGATGCTATCGTTATTGGTGTTTCCGGTGTTTAGAATAGGGAAACTCATGTTTAATAGTCAAACCGGCTTATTAGCCGCAATGCTAACGGTGTCTAATTGGTATATCTTAGAGCATATCGATGGACGAATGGGTATGGATCATAACGATGTGGCGTTTATGTTTTACGTTATACTTTCTATATGGGCATTAATGGAATATATCCAACGTCCGCAATGGCGGTATTTGATATTGATTGGTTTGTTTTCGGGATGTGCGATGCTCAACAAATGGGTCACTGGCTTGTTGGTTTTTGAAGGTTTATTGGTTTATAGTTTAATGCAGGGCGTTAAGTTACTTCCTAAAAACAGTCTACGTTTGGGGTTTTCGGTAATTATAGCCTTTATGTTGTTTTTGCCTTGGCAGTTGTATTGTTTTACTCATTTTCACGATAATGCCCTATATGAGTGGACGTATAATCAACGCCATTTTTGGGAAGTGTTAGAAGGGCATTCGCATGAACGAGATTTTTATATAAATCAATTAAAATTTCAGTTCTCATTTCTTCAAGCGTTTATCTTCACCGGTATTCTTCTGTCTTTGTTTAAAATAGAGAGATTCAAGTATATTCTTCCTCTGTTAGTCATGGTAGTTTCCCTCTATATTTTCTTCACGATTGCTGCAACCAAAATTGCATCATATGTAATGGTAACCATGCCTCTCTTATTTGTGTTTATGGCGTATGCCTTTACTTCTGTTTTTGATTTTTTTCGTACAAGAAATACAGGCGTTGGTGTTGCACTATACCTTTTGATTGTTCCGCTGGTTTTGGTGCAGAATTTTAATTACTCAAGGCTTCAATCAGATTACAGTTTAGTAGGAACAGAGTGGTTTCAACAGAGTAGTTACAACAAACATCAAAACACGACCGTCTATAAGTACATTTCAAAAATGGGTTTGCCGAAAAATACCGTAATTATTGGACTCGAAAACTTTGGGACCATAGAGAGTATGTTTTATACGGGTTTTCCAAGCTATGGGTATTATATATCGGATAAGGAAATACGAACAATTCAAACAAAAGGGTATAAAATCGTTGTCTTCAAAAACAATATTCCTCCTTTGTTGCAAGGCGATAGTTCGGTGATTGTATTGCCGTATAATTATTTATAACAGAGGCTCTTCGTTCATATTTTTAAACGGTCAATAGCTGTTTAATAAAGTCTGTTTATTAGATTCGCAACGTGCAAACATCTCCTTCTACTTCAGAACAAACCACATTTCGGAAAATACTTTCGTTAACCGATGGTCATAAACCAGCCTTTTACTCAGCTATGGGCTTGTCGCTTTTATTGGCGATTATTGGTCCTATTCGTCCGAAACTCGTTGAATATGCGGTGGATAAAAACATTGCCGGAAAAGATTTTACGGCTTTGAAATGGACGGTAATGGGCATTTTCGCTTTGCTGGTGTTGGAAACATTGGTGCGTTATGCCTTCTCGTTTTTGGCTTCGTGGTTGGGTTCCAGCATTATCAAAGATTTACGAGTACGTGTTTATTCGCACATTATTCAAGCCAAGTTATCTTACTTCGATACTACGCCTATTGGCACCTCCACCACGCGAACAATTACTGACGTGGAAGCCATTAACGATACCTTTTCGGAAGGATTGATTACCATTTTAGCTGATATTTTAGTAATTGTCTTGGTGTTGTTTTTCATGTTTGCAGGGAACTTTTCCATGCATTCAACGCAGTATGGTTTTGCTGTTCCGGTATGCGATTTCAGTACATGGAAAGTGGCGCTGGTTTCACTTACTACTTTGCCTGTGTTGCTTATAGTCACACGTTGGTTTCAGCAAGGTGTGAAAGTTTCTTTCCAGGAAGAGCGAACACAAATTGCTAAACTCAATGCCTTTCTGCAAGAGCACATCAGCGGTATGCGCATTGTGCAAATTTTTAATGTGCAAAAGCGAGAATTCGAAAAATTCGATAGCATCAACACTTCTTTGCGCGATGCAAACGTAAAAGGCATTTGGTACTACTCGTTGTTTTTTCCGGCAGTAGAAATCTGTATGGCAACCGCCATAGGTATTACAGTGGCTGTTGCCGCTAAATACATTCTCAACAAAGAGCTCGAGATTGGGATTATCATGTCGTTCATTTTATATATCAATATGCTGTTTCGTCCGTTGCGATTCATTGCCGATAAAGTGAATACCATCCAACGCGGGATGATTGCTGCCGGTCGTGTGTTTCAATTGTTGGATACCCCATTGGCTATTGATGACAGGGGAAAAGTGGAAAAAAACATAGAAGGTAATATTGCTTTTTCTAACGTTTACTTCGCATATAATGACGATGATTATGTATTGAAAGATCTTTCTTTCTCTATAGAACAAGGACAAACACTGGCGATTGTGGGTTCAACTGGCTCTGGCAAAACGTCTACTATTAGTGTATTAAACCGTATGTATGAAATCAACAAAGGGATAATAACCATTGATGGAATAAATATTCACGATTATACATTGGCTTCGTTGCGTTCGCAGATGAGTATCGTTTTGCAAGATGTGTTTTTGTTTTCGGGAACAGTTTTTGAAAATATTACTATGCGCAATCCTGCCATTTCCAAGGCAGAAGTAGAAGCGGCAGCAAGAGCTATTGGAGCCCACGAATTTATTATGCAATTGCCAGGAAGTTACGACTATAAAGTAATGGAACGCGGACTGGCATTGTCGTTGGGACAACGGCAGTTGATTTCCTTTGTGCGGGCCTTAGTGTTTAATCCTAAGATTTTAATTTTAGATGAAGCCACCTCTTCCATCGATTCATACACTGAAGCCATTGTACAAAAAGCCATTGAGAAGATGATTAAGGGTAGAACATCGGTGGTAATTGCGCATCGCCTATCTACTATTCGCAATGCCACAAAAATTTTGGTGATGGAACATGGCGAGCGCAAAGAATTTGGTAGTCATGAAGAACTTCTTGCCATGAATGGTCGATATGCAAAACTGTATTACAATCAATTTCAACAAGGCGCAGCAACAATAGATTAACGATGGAATGGCTGATTACAGGTGTTGTTTTTCTTGTGCTCCAATATTGGATATGGAAATCGTCATTTTTTAAAGCAAAGCATTTTCCTGTTTGGTTTAGCAATGCGCTATTCACAGCAAAGGCCTTAGGAGGCGTTGCACTTTTTTTTATTTACACACTCTATTATACCAATCGTGAGCAAGCTGATATTTTTAAGTTTTACGATGACGGAATAACACTCCGACATATCATCAACGAAAATCCAAGTATTGGATACAAATTGTTTTTGGGCGATTTAGACGAAACCACATTAGTGGAAGAGGCAAAACTGTGTAATTGGCAAAGACCATTCAGTAAAACTATGTTGAACGAAAACCGCATGTTGATTCGGGTTCATACTGCGCTATCGTTCATTACTTTTGGTTTGTATCAATTGCACAATTTACTTTTTTGTTGGTTAGCCTTTTTGGGAATATGGTTTATAACTAAAACGGTTTCACCTTTCTTTTCGCAGCGCAGCGCAACGCTTTGGGCTGTATTACTCTTTTTTCCATCGGTGGTGCTTTGGGCAGATGGTTTGTTGAAAGAATCGGTGTTGTTATTCGCTCTTGGTGTTGTGGTGTGGATGGCTAGTCGTGCCGGCTTTTCGTTTATACGACTTGTTGTTATTCTCATTGCCTTATTGGTGATGGCCTATACGCGGACAATACTTGCCGTAATTGTTATTGTTGCATTAGCCGGGTATTGGGCGTCATTAAAGGTAAATACAAATCGAGCGATGCTAGGATTGCATTCGATGCTTTACATTCTATTGATTGCTGTTGCCATTGTATTGCCTAAGATAGATCCACTGTATGATTATTTTAAGGTAATTGCGCGTAAACAAAAATACACCTACGAAGAGGCAAAAATAATGGGCGCAAATAGCTTAGTTGAGTTGCCGCGAATTGACAAACGTCCTGTTTCGGTGATTACCACAGTTCCGCTCGGATTTTTTTATGCTCTCGTACAACCCACTCCATTGCAGTCACACGGCAAGGCAATTGTGTTTATTAATGGAGTAGAGAATTTACTATTCGTATTGCTATTTGTTTACCTTTTATTAAAAATACAAAAGCAGGAAGGAGAACGAGCACGATTGTTTTGGTTTCTCTTTTTTATTGCTGCCGTTTATTTATCTTTCATCGGCTTGTTGGTACCTGTGTTAGGGAATATGGTACGCTATAAGGCAGTAGTTATTCCTGTTTTAATGGCGTCATTATTGCTTTTGCAGAAAGAGCAACCCGTACTAAAAAATTAGGCTTTCGTTTTTTCAAATTCCTTCATGGCTTGAATCAGGGACTCTACTCCGCTCACTGGCATTGCATTGTAAATAGACGCTCTGAAACCACCAACGCTTCGATGTCCCTCCAATCCAATCAAACCATTTTCTTTAGCATATTGTGCGAAGAGCGGTTCTAAGTTTTTGTCTTCCATTACAAAACATACATTCATTTTCGAGCGATCTTCTTTGGCAACAGTACCTTTAAAAAGAGCAGAGTTGTCGATGGCTTCGTAGAGCAACGCAGCCTTGGTATTGTTTAGTTGTTCAATGTTGGTGAGCCCTTTTTCTTTTATCCATTGCAATGTGAGATACGAAACGTATACCGGTAAAACTCCGGGTGTGTTTTTCATAGATCCATTGGCAATTTGCACTTGATAATCGACCATACTCGGTATGTTTCGATTTACTTTTCCTAACAACGATTTTTTTACCGCCACCATTGTTGCACCTGATGTACCCATATTCTTTTGTGCTCCGGCATAAATCAAATCAAAATCGGCAAATGGAATGACTCTTGAAAAAATATCAGACGACATATCCGCAATTAATGGATACTCAACGCCAAAGTATGCTTTGGGCGATGGGTTGAATTGATATTGTGTGCCGTAAATGGTGTTATTTGTAGTGATGTGTAGATAAGAAGCTTGGGCGGGCATGTCCCATTGTTTGGGAATAAAGGAATAGTTGCTGTCTTTAGATGAAGCAGCAACATGTACCTTCCCGAATAGTTTGGCTTGCTCTAAAGCGCCATGTGCCCATGTGCCTGTATCCAAATACACTCCGGTTTTTGTTTCATCGAGCAGATTGTAGGGGATTGTGTAAAACTGTGTACTTGCACCACCTTGCAAAAAGAGCACTTCATATGCATCATTTAAGCCCATCAGCTCTTTGGTGAGGGCTCTTGCGCCTTCCATCACCGCCACAAATTCTTTCGAGCGATGCGATATTTCAAGCAGTGAAAAACCGGTGTTTTCAAATTCGGTTATCGCTTCTTTTGTTTTTTCAAGAACCTCTTGCGGTAGGATGGCCGGACCGCTATAGAAATTTATTTTCGCCATAATTATTTTGAATGCTATTGTGGCTGCAAAATAATGTATAAAAGCGGTGATTTTGGCTTTCCAGCAAAACAAAATAAAAACGCTCCATTGGCTTGAGCAATGGAGCGTTAATTAAAAAAGGATATCGGATTATTTTTTCAAAGAGTCTCTAATTTCCGCAAGTAATGCCTCTGTAGCAGTAGGACCTGCAGGTGCCGGAGCCGGTTCTGCTTTTTTCATTGCGTTCATTCCTTTTACCACCATAAACATAACGAAAGCAATGATTAAGAAGTTGATTAAAGCGCCAATGAAATTACCATACATAAAGGCATTTTCCGGAGTAGTGATTTTTCCGTCAGCGCCATATTCGGCAGCTTTTAGAATTAATTTCATACTGCTCATATCACCAACATTGAAAATAAGTCCAACAAGCGGCATAAACATTCCATCAATAAACGTAGACGACACTTTACCAAAAGCAACCCCCATTACGAAGGCAACGGCAGTGTCGATCAAATTGCCTTTCATGGCAAACTCCTTAAATTCTTGTAACATTCCCATAATTAAATAGTTTTTTGGTTCGTTAATGTGACCAAGTTACTACGTTTTTTTAAAAAACGAATACGATAAAAGCCGTATATGTTGCTGATTTATATCGTTGTGGCTTCATCGCGAAGCATCCAACCTACACGTCCATCGGCTATTTTGACCTTCCAGTAGTTTTCGACTTTATCCAAAATTTCCACTTTAGTGCCTTCGTGTAACTGAAACAAATCTGTAGATGAATCATCCGGAGCGCTTTTCACATAGCTTTGTGTTTGTGTGATGATGGCAGAACTGCATTTGTTTTCAAACGAGAATTGTTTTTTGGAAGCGAAAAAGGTAATACATGATATGGCAGCACAGCAACATCCCCCAAACAAGAGAAGGCCTCTATGATTGTTTTGAAACAGAAAAAATAATGCAAAGCCAAATGTTAACCATAGCAAGGCAATAGAAATCCAGCACCAAGAGGTTGATGATAAAACCGAAAGAGTGTTCTTGAGTATTGCTTGTGCTCCAAAACTTTTTGTAGGGTCAACTTTGTCGATTGTCTTTAAACGAGCAAACGCAAGGTTATGTTGAATGTCTTCATCGTTAGGTGCTAATCGTTCCGCACGCTCATAGTTCAACATCGCCTTGCCAATGTTTCCATTTTTGAAATAGGCATTACCTAGATTAAAATATATAGTTGCAGTTTTGCAACCTTTACTGATGAGAGATTCGTTTAAAGTAATGGCTTTTTCAAAGTCATTGCCTTTGTATGCCGCTACTGCTTTGTTGAACAATTCACTGTTCGACTCAGCGTTCACCAAAGTTGCGCTGAAAAGCAAAAAGATAATATGGAAAATCGACTTAAGCATTTTTCAATTCATCTTCTAGTTCAGAAATAATAGTAATGGCATTCGTATATTGTTGCTGCATGTTTTCGTTGCCGGACATGTTGGTGTAAAGCGCAAATTCACAAGTTTCAAGGAGTTGCTTAAGCGAGCTAATTTTTTCTTCTTTCACATTCTTACTACGCAATTTCTCTTCAATATTATCCTTTGAAAGGTCAGCTACATCAATATGAAGCTTATCACTAACATAGCCAAGCAGCGCTCGCGACACTTCATCGTAAAATAATTTTCCGTTGTTTTCTTTTAAGTGCTTTTCTGCAACAGCTAATCGCTTCTTCGCCATTTTATTGGCTTTACGCAATTTCGAACCTAGCACATCGGCTGATTGTTTATCCGCATTTCGCTTGTAGACAAAAGCACCTAGAAATAATAAAAACGGAGCCGCCATCAATCCATATTCTGTTGGAGAGCCGATGAAATTTGGTGTTGGTTCTAAATCCGCTTTTGTTTTGATGAAACGAATATCGCTACCTAGTGATTTGATTTCCTTCTTGCTGGTGCTGTTGAGTACACCCTCTCCGTTTGAAACAGTTGTTTTCGAAGGCTCACCCGTTATTTTTAATGCATATTCCGGTGCTTGAATGTTGATGTATTTTCCCTGACTTGGATCAAAAAATGAAAACGACATCGGCTCAATTTTAAAATCGCCCGGCTGACGTGGGATGATTAAATAATCGGCTTGCTTTGTTCCTGAAGTTCCGGCAACAATATCTTCTTTTGTTTTTGGATCGTACACTTCGAACCCATCAGGAACATTCGGTTTTGGTAATTCGAACGTCTTCATGTTTCCTGTTCCACTCACTTTCACGGTATAGGTTACACCTTCATCGGTTTTCGATTCTTTCTGTGAAATGTTGGTTTGGAAAGTGAATTTACCCACAGCGCCCGAAAAATTTTCCGGCTTTCCGGCCTCAGGCAAAGCCTTTACATTAATGGTAACTCCGTTGCTTACCGGTTTGTATGGAACATTTTGCAGTTGTGCTCCCCCAAAAATATCCCACACACTTCTGCGTTTGCTTTGCACTTGGGCTTGAACAATCATGTTTATCTCTGCGGGAGAAATTTGCAAAGCTCCTGAACGTTGCGGGAATAAAGTGTATTTCTGAAGTTCCAACACATAAAATTGTTGTCCGTTAATGGTTTCTACAGTAGGTTTTTGATTTTGATTTTGTTCGCCTTCCTGACTCCAAAAGCCATCAAACTTAGGCGCTTTGGACATTTGTACGTTGCCGAAATTTAGGCGGTAATACAGTTTTAAGGTGGCGTTTATCGGCTCGCCTTCGTACACCGAGTTTTTGTTGGTTACCATGCGTACAAATACATTTTCACGTATTTGCTTGTCGATATCGCTCAATGCTTGTTTAGATGGCTGTACGTCCTCTTCTTGCTGTTGTGCCATGGCTTCAAACGGGTCGCCAAATGGATCCTCAAACGGATCGAATCCGAAAGGACTATTGTTTTGTCGCTGTTGTGCTTTTTGTTGTGCCGGTCCTGTAACGGTAATCGACAATTCGTTCGACTCAAGATTTGCTCCGCCAACATTAACAATGGCTTTGCCGATTTTGAACGTGCCTTCTTTTTTGGGTTGAAGTATATAAGAATAGGTTGAAGTTTGTGAAACACTGCCATTAATCCACTGCACACTTTGTGAAGTGTTGGGACCGCTGAGTACATTAAAGTCGTTTAGGCTAGGTAACTTCAATGTTTTTCCTTCACCATTTTCAATCGTGTAGCTGAGTTGGAAATTTTGATTTACTGGTACGGATTTGGTACTTAGTGAAGCGTAAAATTTCACCTGTCCGTATCCGAACAATCCAACCAATAGAAACGCCAAAAAAGAAAACACCTTTTTCATACCACTGCGAAAATGCTTCAATCCTCTCGAAAACACAAGCAGCGAAAGGTTTTGTTAGATTTTTTTAGGAAATTAAAACTGGAGTTGGAAGCCTAAACGGACCCCAAAATTTCCGTATCGGAAACTGAAAGGAGTGCCTCTTTTATCTTGATGAGTGACCCGCCAAAACACATCTACCCGAAACACTTTGAAGATATTTTCAATGCCGGTTCCAATTTCTATAAAAGGAACTTTATCGGGTGTTTTGAATTTTACCATGGTGGCAACAGCGCTGTTATCCAATGCATTATAAAAATTGGCGGCTCTGTTGGCGGCTGTCATATCGCCCCAAAGCATGCGCAACTGAAAGCTTTCTCGCCACTTCAATTTCCGAATGCCGGGAATGCGATTAAAGAGCAATCCCGAGAAGTGGTGATTAATTAAAATATTAATGTAGCGATCCATCACAAACTCGTATTGCCGCGAGGTGTTGAATCCGCTCCAATTGTAAATGTAGTTTTCTGAAACATCAGGGGTATAGAGCAAAAGGAATGGAACCCTACCAAAGGTTTTTCCCACTTCAATGCGCCAATACAGTCTTCCGAGGGGACCGCAAGGTTGCACATCGTCCATAGCGAAAGAGAGTTTGTGATAGTTGAAATCGCCTTTTGCCCATCGCTTCAAGCCTAATGTGTAGCGCAACACCAACACAGGGTACTTACTGCCTAAAGAAGTTCGGTTGAATTCACCACTGATGAATTTCTCTTGCCAAGCAAAACGGTTCGTAAAACTAAACTCAGTAGTAGTAAACGATTGAATGGTTTGGTTTTTTCTTAAATCATTTCCATTCGTAGAATAGTTGAATTCGAACTTACCTAAAGGTTTGTAGAATCGATTCGCAAATCCGGCAGTAATGGAGTAGCCAAAGTTGGTTTCTTTGAAATAGTTGAATTTCAATTCTCGTACGCCCACAATTTTGTATGGGATTACACCATCGTGCTCCACTCGTCTAATGCCGGGTATGGAATTCAAAATATTCGAAGAGGAATAAAAGCGATCAAAATCAGTGGTATAGGTTACGTCATTTTTGTAGCTGCCGGAAAGGGATTCGCGCACTTTTTTTCGGATAATCCAGAGGAACTCCCCTCCGTATTTTACCTTTCGATCTTTGATTCCGTAAGCTACGTATGCGTTGAGCATAATGTGTTTACTGAATTTATTGCTGGTGCCCATACCGTATTTAAACCGCCAGCCTTCCACAGGATTTACATCTAGAAAAGTCCAAAAATTACCAATACTTAGCGGACCGATATCATAGTATCCTAAGTAGATTGTTTGAAAAGCGGTCAGCCAACTTTTCACCACCGGTAAGGTTTTCAGTGTGTCGATCATACCATAAATCCGGTTCTCATTTTTCGATAATGAATCGTGACGGAACTGTTGCCAATCCTTATCGGAATATTCATTGGCATTGTCTTTAATAGTGATATCAGCTTTCTGTTTTTTAAACAAACTGTCAATCGTTTTTTGGTCTTCCTCTAGCGAGAACTTACTATAGGATGTTGTCTTTCGCCCAATTAATCCGGGTGCATTTTTCGCATGAATAAAATTGATTACGACTTTGTCTTTTTTCAGTAGCCATATAGAATCGCTCAAACTTTCAAACTCGTTGTAGATGCTGATTTTCTTCACAAAATTCACATCGGCATCTTTCGAAATTTTCATGCTTAACTGTTTCACGGCAAAGGCCGAATCGGCAATCCACATGTCGCCTTCAAACGTAAGCTCCCCTTTTCTGCGCGGCATGAATTGGATTTTTTTGCACCACTTATTGCCGATAAAAGCGCTATCCACAATGTAGTAACGGTAGGATGATAATCCTACATTAGAAATGGGCGAAACAAAACTTTGATTGAGCAATAAAATCCAATCTTCAAAAATGTCGAACTGAACATACATGGATCCCAAAAACTGGGTTACACTGGCATTGTTTACGCCTGAAACTTTAGAAGCTTTGATGATTTCGCGGTTGTCGAGCGGGTTCTTTCTGTGGTGAAAATCCGACATCGTTTCTGTCATGAAAAACGGCAAGAAGGGTTTCTCTTCTGATACACTATCCATGTTGTTAAACACGAATTTGAAGGGTTTGAAAATTTTTCTGTTTTTGAATTTGTCGTTTATTTCTTCCAGGTCGATTTCCATTTTGTTGTACACCTCATAGCCGTATGAATTCAGTTTGTTTTTGTTGTACTTGCCTTTGTTGGCAATTACTTTTCGCATTAAAATATTCGCAGGATTTTCGCCCGGTTTAATCACCACCTCCATCAACGAATAGTCGGAACGATCAAGCGGTAAAACAATCATCTGCTTGCTGTTGTTTTTTTGCAATGGTTTGAATACAGTGATGTAGCCAATCGAAGATGCGCCAATCGAATCTTCCGGCTGATCGATGGTAAGTGTGTAATTGCCTTCGTAATCTGTGGTGATGCCCGTTGTTGGCTTTCCCTTAATGTACACATTGGCAAAGGGCAACGCTTCTTCTGTTTGTTTATCCACCACTTTTCCGGTAATGGTAATGGATTGCCCGGAAGCAGAAAGTCCGACCCCAATTCCTATTGCACAAACCAATACAAAACGAAATGCATTTCGGCACGAGTTGTACATGGAGGTGAAGAATAAAAATTGGCTGAACACTTCTTTTTTTTAGTTTCGTGAAGCGTTCAAAATAATTCTTTTCTTATAACTTTTAAGTGTTTTTTAATGAGTGAACTAAATGTCCTAACATACAACGTGAATGGTGTTCGAGCGGCCATAAAAAATGGTTTATTGCAATGGTTGTCCGATAAAGATTTTGATGTGATTTGCTTACAAGAAATCAAAGTAGCATTGGAAGATTTCGACCCAAAACCTTTTGAAGCATTAGGGTATACTTGTTATTTGTTTCCTGCACAGAAAAAGGGTTACAGTGGCGTAGCTATCTTTTCTAAAATCAAACCCGATAGTGTAGTGCGCGGCATGGGTGTGCCGGAATATGATGCTGAGGGAAGGAATATTCGAATTGATATTGGCGACTTATCTATTCTTTCTGCTTATTTCCCTAGCGGCACAACCGGAGATGAGCGTCAGAGTGTGAAGATGAGTTATTTAGATGCGATGTACGACTACCTACACGAGTTGAAAAAAACACGTCCGAACTATTTAGTGTGTGGCGATTTTAATATTTGTCATACTGAAATAGATATCCATAATCCTATACAAAATAAAGACACATCCGGTTTCAAACCCGAAGAGCGCGCGTGGATGACGAAGTTTTTTGATTCAGGATTTGTAGATACGTTTCGGGTCTTGAATCCTCAACCCAATCAATATTCGTGGTGGAGTTACAGAGCCAATGCTCGACAGAATAACAAAGGCTGGCGTATTGATTATATAGCGGCAAGTAAGACGTTGGAAGGGAAAGTAAAATCATCTCGCATGTATCCGGATGCAGTACATTCGGATCATTGTCCTGTGTTTTGCAAGGTGGAGCTTTAGCGTAAGTACAAAAAAAGAAACCCGCCATTGGCGGGTTTCGATATAAAATTGAATGCGCGTAAAATTAAGCTAACTTAACGTTTACTGCGTTTAATCCTTTTTTACCATCCTGAAGATCGAACATTACGTTATCGCCTTCTTTGATTCGGGTTGTTAAACCAGAGCTATGCACGAAATACTCTTTAGAAGAGTTTGCATCTTTGATAAATCCAAATCCTTTCTCGTCATTAAAAAATTTCACTGTACCGTTTTCCATAAAAATTGTTTTTTGCGTTGTTACTAATTAAACGCATGCTCACCAACAACAAACGTGACCATACCATGCAAAGATAGCAATATTTTCATCATTGGCCGGTTTATATTCCTTTTGCACCAAGGCTTTCTTCCATTCCACAAAAAAAATGCGTAGAATAGCACTAGTGAAAAACAAAAGAAACAACGCGTTTAGCTGCACAAAGTCGATACTCTTTTTATCGGCTATTGCACTTATATTTTACTCTTGTAATAATAGTCAAGAGACCATAAAATTCAACCATCCTGTGCCCAAAGGCGATGTAAAGTATGGTGGAGTTTTTCGGCAGAATGAAACCGAATATTTCCGCTCCCTTTATCCGCAAAATATTACCGAGGTGGTAGGGCATCGTATCATCACACAAATTTATGAAGGTTTAGTGGCTTTTAATCCTGCCGACTTAAGTTTACAGCCCTGTATTGCCAAAAGTTGGGAAATTCGCGACTCTGCTACGTTCTTCGTTTTTCACTTGCGAAATGATGTTTATTTTCATGACGATCCTTGTTTTCCGAACGGAGGTAAAGGCAGAAAAGTAACGGCTCACGATTTTGCGTTTTGCTTTCAACAGCTCTGTCGCCCCAATGCCAGTAACCAAGGTTTTTGGATATTTCAAGACATCGTAAAAGGCTCAAGCGAATGTTATAACGATTCTTCTGCCAATGGCAAAAATCATGTGTTGGAAGGGGTGAACGTAATTGACGATACTACCTTAACTATTCAACTCAATAAACCTTTTGCCGGCTTCTTATTCCGATTGGCATTGCCTTTCACAGCAGTATTCCCCAAAGAAGCGTTCGATTTCTATGGCAAAGACATGCGTGAACATGCTGTGGGCACAGGCCCGTTTCGCATTAAAAAAGTAATTCCGGATGTAGGTGTGTTTTTAGTGCGTAATCCGAACTATTGGGGTAAAGATTCATTAGGAAATCAATTGCCGTATTTGGATGGTCTTCGGTTTTCGTTCATCAAAGAGGAGAAAGTGGAGATGCTCGAATTTCAAAAAGGAAATATTGACTTGAAATACCGTCTGCCGGTGGATATGGTTACAGAAATCATCGACTCAGCCGATCAACTGCAAGAAGGGTATAAACAATTCCAGTTGCAGAATGTACGGGAACTTTCATCACAATATTATGGGTTTTTGACCATCGATCCGGTGTATAAAAATGTGCATGTGCGAAGAGCGTTTAATTACGCTATCGACCGCAACAAGATAGTGAACTATACTGTAAAAGGTGAGGGAACCGCAAACACCTATGGTATTACCCCTATTGGCGTTCCGGGTTTCGACCAAAGTAAATTGAAGGGATATTCATTTAATCCCCAATTGGCAGAGAAGGAAATGGAATTAGCCGGATATCCAAAAGGTAAAGGCTTTCCAAAGCTCACCCTCCATATCAACAGCGGAGGCGGACGAAACGAAAAGGTAGCAGAAGCCATCACCACCATGTTGCACGATAACTTGGGTATAGAAGTAGATATTGCACAATCACTTTGGGCGCAACACACCGAAAATTTAGAATCGGGAAAGTTTCAATTTTGGCGATTAGGTTGGGTGGCCGATTACCCTGATGCAGAAAATTTCCTCAACTTGTTTTATGGAAAGCATGTGCCTAAAAACCCTACCGACAAGGCATACATTAATTCATTCCGCTATCAGAACCCTACTTACGATAAATTATTTGAAGAAGCCTTAGCTACTGCCGATTTTGCAAAGCGCAACGAAAAATATGTAGCGCTCGATCAAATGATTATCGATGATGCTCCGGTCCTTTTTATCTATTTCAATATGAACCGGAGATTACTCCAGCCCTACGTGCGCAATATGCCGGCTAATAGTATGGAGTATAGGTCGTATAGGGAAGTATGGCTGAATAAATAACTTTTGTTCTTAACCAATTTTAAATACTACAATCTCTGAGTTTCGATTATTTTTGACGAAATGCAAAACAACAACGCATATACATCCCTGATTTCCAAGCTTGATCAGTTCATTCGTAAATTTTATACGAATGAGGTGATTCGTGGTGTCTTGTTCTCGGCTATTTATGTATTGGTTTTGTTTCAGGCCATTAACTTGATGGAGTACTACCTCTATCTTCCCACATATTTGCGCAAGATTTTGTTTTTCGGTTTTATATTTTCTTCATTAGCTTTTGTAGTGCGATTTGTTGGCATTCCATTGCTTAAATATTATCGGTTAGGGAAAACCATATCACACGAAACGGCATCACAAATTATTGGCAATCACTTTCTGGAAGTAAAAGATAAGCTGCTCAATATTTTGCAGTTAAAGAAACTCGAAACGCTTGATGAATACTCTTTAGTGAATGCATCCATCAATCAAAAAATTGATGAGCTCAAACCGGTTTCCTTTTCTCAAGCCATCGATTTGAAGCAGAACAAAAAGTATGTCTATTACTTGTTACCTCCACTAGTTTTGTTCTTAGGCATTTTAGTGGCAGCTCCAAATATCATCAAGCAGGGTACAAAGCGACTTTACCATAACGATACAGCTTTTGAACCCGAAGCACCCTTTCAATTTGTTTTAAAAAATAACAATCTTAAAACGTTGCAGTACGAATCGATTGAAATAAGTGCAACTACAAAAGGAGAGGTACTACCGTCTGAAATGTTTTTGGAAGTAGAGGGCAATAGCTACAAAATGAAACAAACGGAGAAGAACAACTTCGCGTACGAGTTGTCGAACGTGCAAAAAACAAGCACCTTTCGTTTAATGGCCAATGGTTTTTATTCTAAAGAATACAAACTCGAAGTAGTAGCAAAGCCCGTGATTAAACAGTTTGAAATTCAAGCCGATTATCCTGAATATGTTGGAAAACCCGATGAAACCATTGAAAATGTGGGCGACTTAACTGTTCCGGTGGGCACGAAGTTAACTTGGAAGGTGCGTACGCAAAGCGCTTCAGCCGTTCGTTTTGTTTTCGACAATACCCCGGTTGATGCCGTGTCGAAATCCGATGAGCATTTTGTGTACAGCAAAACAATGCTAAACGCTGCACCATACACCATCAAACTATCGAGTGCTGAAATTGCCGATGCCGATTCTATGACCTATTCAATTGCCGTGGTACCCGATATGTATCCTCAAATCAATGTGACCGAGAAACGCGATTCACTCAACGACCGTTATTTCTATTATCTGGGCGATTGTTCCGATGATTATGGCATAAAGAAATTGACCTTCAACTATCAGATTAGTCGGGCTGATGCCGATTCTCAGTCTGTTGTAAAATCTGTAAGTGTAAATATCGCATCGGGCACAGCTTCTACTTTTCAATATTTCTGGAATATGGCCGAAATAGGCATGCAGCCGGGCGATAAAATGGCATACTATTTTGAAGTATGGGACAACGATGGCGTTCACGGAAGCAAGTCAAGCAAATCGGCTTTGATGAATTTTGCCATGCCAACCGAAAGTCAGTTGCAAAAAGAGTTTGACAAGGAGAACAAAGAAATCAAAGACGATTTAAAGCAAAGTATCAAGGATGCCAAAGACTTGAAAAACAAAATGCAAGAAATGCAGAACAAGCTCATGGAAAAAAAGAACCTGAGCTGGGAAGACAAGAAAAACATTCAGGATTTGCTCGACAAACAGAAGGAACTGGAGAAGCAGATGCAAGAAATGAAAGAGAAGTTTGCTGACAATATTCAGAAGCAGGAAGATTTCAAACAGCAAAACGAATCGATACGCGAAAAGCAACAACAGCTTCAAGAGTTGTTCGACAAAGTAATGAACGATGAGATGAAGAAAATGGCGGAGAAGCTTGAAAAAATGCTTGATGAGTTGCAAAAGAAGGATGCCATTCAAAAGATGGATGATATGAAGGCCAACAATGAAAAAGCAGAAAAAGAACTCGACCGGATGTTGGATTTGTTTAAGAAGTTAGAGTTGCAACAAAAAACGCAAGAAACCATCGACAAGCTGGAAAAGATGGCTGAAAAACAAGATCAACTCGCCAAACAAGCCGAACAAAAAAATGCCGATTCAAAAGCATTGGAAGACAAGCAGAAAAAACTCAATGAGGACATGAAACAGGCACAAAAAGATGTGCAAGATATTGAGAAGATGACCAAGGAAACGAAGCAGGAAGATGCTGATACCAAAGAGACTAAAGAAGACATGGAAAAGGCGGAGCAAGATATGAACGATGCGGAACAAGATTTAAATCAAAAACAAAATCAAAAAGCTTCACAAAATCAGAAGAGTGCTTCGAAGAACATGAAAAGTGCCGCTAAAAAGTTAGGTAAGATGAAAGCGGCTATGGAACAGCAAGAACAGGCCGAAGATATGCAAGCCATTCGTCAATTGCTTAAAAACATTTTGTCGCTTTCTTTCGATCAGGAAAAATTAATGCAGCAGCTCAAATTGGTAAACGTTAACAATCCTAAGTATGTGGAGTTGATGAAGGAGCAACAACGCATCAAAGATAATTCTACAATGGTAGAAGACAGTTTGTATGCATTGGCAAAACGAGTGTTTCAAATAAAATCGTTTGTTACAAAGCAAATGACAGATGCAAACCGAAACTTAAATACGGCTATTGCTGATATGGAAGACCGAAACACCTACAAAGCTGCAGGCCATCAGCAGTATGTTATGACAGCCTATAATAATCTGGCTTTGATGTTGAGTGAAACACAACAAGAAATGCAACAACAGAGTGCCGAAAGCGATCCAAAAGATGGTCCACCGAAAATGTGCAAGAACTGTAAAAAGCCCGGAAACGGAAAGCCGAACATGTCGCAAATGCAAAAACAGTTGAGCGATAAAATTTCTCAATTAGCCGAAAAAATGGAAAAAGAGGGCAAGGAAGGAAAAGATGGGAAAGGTGGTAAAACCGGGCAAGCGGGACAAAATGGCAAAGAAAATAGTCGTGAGTTTGCAGAACTTGCAGCTCAACAGGCCCAGCTTCGTAAGATGTTGGAAAAACTGAATTCTGAACAGAATAAAGATGGTAAGAACTCGCTCGGAAATTTGGGTAAAACCATTCAACAAATGGAGCAAACTGAAACCGAATTGGTAAATAAGCGTATAAGTAACGAAATGTTAAGAAGGCAACAAGAAATTATGGTTCGTTTATTGGAATCGGAAAAAGCCCAAAAGGAGAGAGGCGAAAAGCAAGAACGCGAATCAAATACAGGAAAGGAATTGGAAAAGAAAACGCCTCCTTCGTTAGAAAATTACTTGAACCAACAACAGTCTATGGTCGATTTATATAAGAAAGTGCCACCCACCCTTAAACCGTTCTATAAGCAGTTGTCGGAAAAATATTTCAAAACAATAGCAGGAGGACAATAGGCTTAAATTGCTCATTATCAACTAAATAAAATTGTGACATTTTTCATATTCTCGAAATAGATTTTAAAATATACATTTAAAAATTAATTAATAGAGTGAGTAGCGCAATCAAAATAGCATCTGAACCACAAAACATCGCCCAAGTGGAGTCGTTTATCGATGATGTTTGTAAGCAATACAATGTTTCGGAGGAGTCGTATGGAAATATCTTAATTTCTTTAACTGAAGCGGCTAACAATGCCATTATTCACGGCAATAAATCGAATCGAAATAAAGAGATAGAGATAATTGCTGATTTTGATAGCGAAAGAAGAAAACTTACTTTTTTTATAAAAGACAGTGGCAACGGATTTGATTATAAAAGTCTTCCTGATCCTACTGCACCCGAAAACTTAGATCGTCCTTGCGGTCGTGGAGTGTTTCTAATGATGCAATTAGCCGATCTAGTTGTTTTTTCCGATAATGGTTCCACCGTTGAAATGCAGTTCAGAGTGTAATGGCTGTTCGTTTTCATAAAGCGGATGTTTCTTTTCGCGTTCCTCAATCCACTTCTATAAAATCTTTTTTAAGTCAGCAATTTTCTACTGCAACAGGCAAAGCGCTTGACTTAGATTGCATATTTTGTTCTGATGAATATCTGCTGAATGTAAATCGCACTTTTTTGCAGCACGATTACTACACCGATATTATCACGTTTCCATTGGATGAAACGGAAAAGAAAACAGTAGCTGAAATATATATCAGCATTGATCGAGTGAAAGAAAATGCAACAGCCGAAAAGGTGTCGTTCGAGAATGAATTACAGCGCGTTATTTTCCATGGTGTATTGCATTTGTGCGGTTTCAAAGATAAAACCAAAGCACAATCGCAACTCATGCGCGAAATGGAAAATCAATGGTTGGCTGAGTTCACAAAACTTGTGGCTTAGTCTTTCAGAACACTTTTCGCAAACCGGAAAATCGAAAACGAACGCTCTTCAATAGCAGATGCTACCGCATTTTTAAGATTAAGTTTATCAAAACCCTTCATTTTTTCTTCCTGCAGAATGCGATAGACTTTATCGGTAATTAACTGCAAACGAAGCGGACTCTTCGCTTTATTGGCAATCGTAGCTTGAAGCGTTGAAAACAACTCTTCAATCCCTATCGATTGGACAGCAACGGTTTTTACAATAGGTGTATCGGGACGATTGTTGATATGCAATTGCTGAGAAAGATTGTTATAAAAAAGTTCTGCATCAGGTCGGTCGGCTTTGTTAATCACAAATACATCGGCAATCTCCATAATTCCTGCCTTCATGGCCTGTACACTGTCTCCGGCTTCCGGCACTAGCACTAAAACTGTAGCATCGGCCAGACCTGCTATTTCTACCTCACTTTGACCTACACCAACCGTCTCAACAAAGATGTAATCGAAAGCAAAACTCTTCATCACTTCGGTTACTTCAATGATTTTAGACGACAATCCCCCAAGCGAACCTCTAGAGGCTAATGAGCGAATAAACAAATTTGGGTTGTTGAAGTGATGCGACATGCGCAAACGATCGCCTAATAAAGCACCAAAGTTAAAGGGTGATGAAGGATCAATTAACACCAATCCTATTTTTTTGCCCTGCGATAATAAAAGCTGCAAAAGTGCGTTGAGTAACGTGCTTTTGCCTGCTCCCGGAGGTCCTGTGATGCCGATAATGGGAATAGCACTTGGTTCCAAATGTTGTAGGATTTCTTGTCCTTGCACCGTATCATTCTCTACTAAAGAAATAGAACGTGCAAGTGTTTTGAAATCGTTGATATGGTTAATCTTTGGCAACAGAAAATGTTTAGATTGCATAAAAATAAAAAAGCTGCATTGACTTCTGCACAAAAATTATTGGGCATTGAAAATCTCTCGTTATCGGAGCGACTGGTTCTGTTTTTTTGCAGTCTTATTTTTGTTGGATTTGTATCTTCGAGAGTATTGATTTCCGTTGGAGTGATGGGGTTATTACTCAGTGGAGTATATAGCAGAATGGCATCAAAAGACACCAGCTGGCGGTGGGTTCTACTTACTCCAATTTTGTTTTTTGCAATCCTCCTTCTTTCGTGGTTTAATTCCGATAACAAAGATATGTGGGCCATGTGGCTTACGCTCAAGTTGCCGTTTTTAATTCTGCCCCTTGCATTTATTCTGATGGAAGACTTTTCATCAAGCTTCATTCGCCATGTGTTAAAGATTTTTGTTTGGGTGATGATAGGCAGTATGATTATCGTGTTTATTCGTTATGCGCTGCATTTCGAGCAAATCAATGTATCGTTGAGTGCAGGAGGCAGAATGCCAGTGCCCTATTCACATATTCGATACAGTTTATTACTCACGGTTGCTTGTTTTGTGAGTGTGTGGTTTTATTGGACAGGAAAGCATAAATTCTATTTATTTTCTACACTCTTTTTCTTCGGCTCATTGCACCTTATCTCTGTACGCAGCGGATTGTTGGCTTTGTATGCAGGATTATCATTCGTACTAGTTTATTTTGTAGTCGTACAAAAACAATGGAAGTTCGGACTTATCGGCATTGTTGCTGCCGTCTTGATTTCGTTAGCGGCTTATAAAACTATTCCTTCATTGCAAAACCGAATTGCCTTTATGCGATACGATTTTGGTCAATGGAAAGAAGGCAATATTGACGGAAACTCCGATGCCATGCGCCTTGCGTCTATTGTAACAGGCTATCAACTTTGGCAACAAAATATGTGGCTAGGAGTGGGCTCAGGCGATATCTTAGAAGCTTCTAAAAAACTAGAACAGTCGCTTTTTCCTAATATTCATGAGGAAACAAGTTTGAAGATGCCACACAATGAAATGCTATGGACGGCTTGTGTTTTGGGTGTTTTGGGCGTAGCATTATTCTTCGTTGCTTGGCTATTTCCGCTATTTGTTTTTGCACACCAACTCAATTGGCTGTATGTAGCCATTCAACTTGTTTTTTTTGTTTCCTTTATGGTGGAATATACGATTGAAGAGCAAATCGGAGGCACCTTCTTTGTGCTGTTTCAATTATTGTTTTATAAATGGTTTAGTACAGAAAAATGGAACCCGTCTCGGTTGTAATTATTACCTTCAATGAAGCCGAAAATATCGGCCGATGTATTGATGCCGCAGCAAAAGTTGCAGCCGAAGTGGTTGTGTTGGACTCCTACTCTACAGATGCAACAGAAATCATTGCTAGGCAAAAAGGTGCTCATTTTTTTCAACACAAATTCGAAGGACATATTCAGCAAAAAAACAAAGCACTCTCCTTTGCAAAATACGAATGGGTGCTATCCTTAGATGCCGATGAAGTCCTTTCAGAATGGGCTATTCAGCAAATACAACAACTGAAAGATTGGAACAAATACGATGCGTTTTCTTTTAATCGGTTGAATAATTATTGCGGACAATGGATTAAACACGGAGGATGGTATCCGGATAGAAAAATACGGTTATTTAAAAAATCAGCCGGAAAATGGGGCGGTACAAACCCACACGACAAATTTGAATTGAATAATCGGACAAATGTTAAGCATATTGATGCGGATATTTTGCATTATTCCTATCGAACGCAAGCTGAACATATCGCACAATCTCAAAAATTTTCCGCAATTGCAGCAAAGGCTTTGTATGCTTCTGGAATACAGAGTGTATTCTTGAAAATAGTATTTGGTCCACCGGTGAAGTTTATACGCGATTATGTTTTTCGTCTGGGCTTTTTAGATGGCAGGAATGGCTTTAATATTGCTTACATTTCAGCAAAGGCGGTGTATTGGAAGTACAGTGCGCTACAACAACTCAATCGCACAAAAGAATGAAAGTGTTTGTTGACATGGAGAAACTTAAATCGCCTAATAGTGGGTTGGGCGTGTTTTGCAAAGAACTTGGAGCTGCATTTATGCGACAAGCAAAAACAGTTTCTTTTTCGTTTTTTGTGCCGAGAGAAATGTTCGGTTTTTTTGGAACAAGAGCCAACTACATTATCCAATCCATTCATCATAAAATCTTTGCACCTCACGAAGAATTTGATGTGTGGCATTGTACCCACCAAGATTCAGTTTATTTTCCGGGAAATAGAAACACCAAAGTTTTGTTGACTATACATGATTTAAATTATTTGCACAAATACACAGGCATAAAGCGTAAGTTAAAACAGTATCGTTTGCAAAAACGTATTGAACGGGCAGATGCACTTTCCTATATTTCAGAGTATACCAAACAGCAAGTACACCACAACTTTGACATACAGCGCAAGCCGGAGTTTATAGTCTACAACGGACTTTCAACCATCACAACATCTGAGAAACCCGCTTTAGTTGAAGAAGCCGAAAAGTTTTTCTTCACCATTGGTGTCATCAACCCAAAGAAAAACGTACACGTATTACCGCAATTGTTGACAGCATATCTTGGGCATAAATTGATTATTGCCGGCAAATGTGATTCGGTTTATCAAAAGAAAATTATAGACGAAGCAGTTAAAAACCAAGTAGCAGAGAGGGTTGTGTTTTTGGGTGAAGTGAAAGACACAGAGAAGAATTGGCTCTATCAGCATTGTGCTGCCTTCTGCTTTCCTTCGTTGGCTGAAGGCTTTGGTTTGCCGGTGGTGGAAGCCATGCATTTTGGCGTCCCTGTTTTTTTAAGCAACAAGACAGCACTTCCTGAAATTGGTGGCGATGTCTGTTTTTATTGGTCTTCGTTTGAAAAGAAAGAAATGCTTGAAGCTTTGAATGCTGGGTTGTTGCTCTTTCATGAATCACCGGAGCATAAAACACGAATGCAAGAAAGGGCAACGTTATTCAGTTGGGATTTAGCCGCCACGCAGTATTTGAGTATCTATAAACAATTGGCAAAATGAATATAGGTTTTGACGCTAAACGGGCATTGAATAACCATACAGGCTTGGGTGTATACTCCAGAAACCTGCTGAATGCCCTTTTTCAGCATTATCCGCAAGAATCCTATCATTTGTTTTCAGCAGCCATCAACGAAGAGTTATTAGCAGAGTTAAAAGGGGTGTTCAGAATTCACACACCACACACGGTATTGAATGAAATGTTCCCGGCACTTTGGCGATCGCAGGGTGTAGTTCGCGATTTAAAAGCTAACCGAATTCAAGTCTATCACGGTTTGTCGAACGAGATTCCAATGTTTGATAGCTCAGCCAGGCACATCAAAAAAGTAGTCACCATACACGATTTGATTTTTTTGAAGGAACAACAACAATACCCGTTTATCGATCGACAGATTTACAAAGCTAAAGTGGGTTATGCTTGTAAACATGCAGATGTAATTGTGGCCACCAGTGAACAAACGAAACAGGATTTGGTAAATTATTTTAAAGTTTCGGAACAACGCATAAAAGTGGTATACCAAAATTGCGACAGTAGATTTTTTGAACCGGTAACCGATACCGAAAAACAAGCAGTTCGATTACGTTATAACCTGCCCAATCGATTTATTCTAAACGTTTCTTCTTTCTATCCGCGTAAAAATCAAGTTACACTTATCAAAGCCTTTGCCTCTATAAGCGCTAAAACCAATCATCATTTATTGTTAGTTGGCGGAAATGAAAGCGAACGTCAAAAGTGCGAACGTTTAGTAGTGGAACTTCAATTGTCGAAGCGAGTAACTTTCTTGTCTAACATTCCAGCAACCGATATGCCGGTGATATACAAGTTAGCCGACATGTTTGTATATCCTTCTTTTTTTGAAGGCTTTGGAATCCCTATTGTAGAAGCAATGGCAAGCGGAACAAAGGTATTATGTAGCGATATTTCTTGTTTTAGGGAAGTTGGAGAAGAAGAAGTCCGCTATTTTGACCCAAACGAACCTTCTTCTATAAGCGAGCTTATGTTGTTGGAAATTCAAAAAGAGCAAGCGGGTGCAAATGCTGAAAAAATCGTTAAACGCTTCTCTTCCATTGCGTTTGCTCAAGAAATGATTTCTCTATATACTGATTAAGTCTTAAACTTGTATCCAAAATAAATAAGAATGAAAAAGATAACTACTGTTTGTTTTTTGCTTGTAAACGTGTTTGCCTTTGCCGGAAAAGGAGGTGATGATTTCTCAAAATTCGAAAAAATATTTTACAAAAGTGGATCAATTGAATTAGGCGAGGCAACTGTTAGCATAGAAAATGCTGTTGCTACAGATGTATTTATCAAGTTCAAAATGGTAGTAAAAAACAACACGGGAGAATATTTATTGGTTAAACCGGGTGAAATTGCAGTGGTGATAGATGGCAAGGAATACAATGCTATCGAAAAAGATATGATTATTGACCCTAATGATATCGCGTCTAAAGTGGTTGATATCAAAGGGAGCCAATTCAGAGTTCAGCAAGTAATTGTTAAGTTAAATGGGTTTAGCAAGGTGGAAACATCGAAAGTGCCAATTGTAGCGCCCAACTTTAAATTACCGGTGTCGCAGAATACATTTGATGTAGGAGCATTTACGTTGAATCAATTAAGTAACGAAAAGCAGACTGATGTAGTATCCGTTAAATTTAACGTGTCGTATTATGGTTCGAATATAGGAATTGTATCTCCTACTCTTGCAGCACTTAAGTTTCCAAATGGTTCAGAATTTGCAAATATGAAAACAAGGTCAAAATCAATCTTATTAGAAAAAGGGGAAACAGATGGTTTTCGTTTGACATGGCATGACATGCCTAAAAGCAATGGCGATGCACAGTTTGCCAACTTAGAGATTTTATGGCGCGAAACATTTAAGGAAGGAAAACTCGTTCCAATTACAGCCAAAAGTTATACAATGGAATGGGATCCGGGCTTAACAAAAGGGAAAAGATAAGTTAACCCAAAAGTGCACCCAGTAATTTGTTATATTGTATTCGAGTTCTTCAAAGTGTAATAGCCACTAGAGCACAATCTTCTTTTTAAAGTAGAAGCGGACTTCTATACCTTCTTTAGTTTTAGTTTGTATGGCAGTTACTAATTCAAATCCACTTTTACCTAACAAGGCCATGGTCTCATCCACGGTTTTGGCATAATAGAAACCTTTGTCTATTTCTTTGCTTTCTGCTTTCATGGAGCGACTAACGCTTTGAATTAAGTCTTCCGATTGCTTGAATTTTTGTTCTCCAATATCATTATAAGTAACTGCAAATGAGGTGTATTCAAATTGAACCTTTTCGCTAGTTTGCCCAAAAGAGAACTGAATAAAACCTACAAATAAAAGGGCTGTAAGATATTTTGACATCACTTTTTTTTTCAAATATAGTAAACTATAGACAATTAAAAACAAGCACGAATCAACAATAATGCACTGAAAATCAATAAGATAAACCCAATTTGTTTGGTTTAGTAGACAAAGACTCAAAAAAAGCAACAAAAAATGTTGAGTGTTTTTTAGGGTGTTTAAAGAATTCTAGTAATATTTACCTTTACAATAAACTTTATTTATGAAGAAAACATTTACTTTATTACGCGTTTTAGCAATATGTCTCTTCGCATTATTTAGTGTTCATTTTGCAAATGCTACAGTTTGCGGTAGCGCTACTAATATTCCAAGTGTTCCTGTAACAAGCCAGGCTTTGGTTTGTGGCGCTGCGAATGATTTGAGTTCCACTACAGTTCCTACTGCATGTGGAGGAGCTAGTAATAACTATAAAGGTGGGCAAGAAGCACTTTACACATTTACTCCATCGACTACAGGAACCTATATTGTTTCAGTAGCAGGGCAAACTTGGACGGGCATATTTGTTTATGCCGGATGTCCATCTTCGGGAGGTACATGTATTGGATCAGTAGGTAGTTCTACTTCTTCAAAAAGTATAAATGTTTCGCTTACATCTGGCACAACCTATTACATCTGGTTTGACACATATCCAACACCAAACAGCCCATGTCCAGGAACATTTAGTTTAGTTCTAGCTCCACCGCCACCGGCAAATGATAACTGTTCGGGAGCTATCGCTTTCCCTTCAATTCCAACGAACGGAACATGTGCTTCCGTTACAACTAATACAGCTAGTGCCACTCAATCTTTGGCGGCTTGTGTCGGTTCTGGAGCAGACGATGATGTTTGGTATTCTTTTGTTCAACCTACCGGTTTTACTACTTTGAATTTTGCACATACAGATATTAGCGGTAACACAGATAGAGTAACACAGTTTTTTAGCGCTTGTGGTGGCACAAGCTTATTGTGTAGCGACCCTGAAACTGGAACAGTTACCGGTTTAGTTGGCGGAAATACATATTATGTTCGCGTTCACACTTATGGAACAGGCTCATCAACGAGTTCAACACTTTGTTTAAGTGTACCACCACCACCACCTGCAAACAATGACTGTGCAGGGGCAACGGCTTTCCCTGCAATTCCTACAAATGGAACTTGTGCAAATTTAACACTTAACACCGCTGGCGCTTCACAATCCTTAGCAGCTTGTGTAGGTTCAGGTGCAGACGATGATGTTTGGTTTTCGTTTGTACAACCTGCAGGTAATACAACAATTAATTTTGCCAATACAACAGTAAGCGGAAATACAGATAGAGTTATTCAGTTCTTTAGCGCTTGTGGAGGAACAAGTTTATTATGTAGCGATCCTGAAACAGGAACTGTTACTGGTTTAACACCGGGTGTTACTTATTATGGCCGTATTCATACTTATGGTACAGGTACATCAACAAATGTTACCGTATGTTTAAGTGTACCACCACCACCACCGGCAAATGATGATTGCGCTAATGCAATTACTTTAGGCGCTGCGTGTGCCGGTTCTCCGGTTGCCGGTTCAACGTTACAATCTACTGTTGACGCTATCTATTCGAATTGCGGAGCAGGAGGATCTAACACTACCGAAAGAGGGGTTTGGTATAAATATGTTGGTGATAATAACAATGTAACCATTAACACTTGTAACGCAACGGGTTATGATTCGAGAATAACTGTTTATTCCGGAACTTGCGGAGCATTGACTTGTGTAACAGGGAATGACGACATGGGTTCTACTGCTTGTTCAGTGAGTTTTAATCGATCACAGGTATCGTTTGATGCTTTTGCAGGAACAGATTACTATGTGTTTGTTCATGGATATCAATTAAATCCAAGTTTAAGTGCTACCGGTAATTTTGTACTCAGTATTTCTTGTACTGCATTATGTACTCCTATTGTAAACAATTCTACATGTGCTACAGCTATTAGTAAAACAGTGCCAACATCATGTTCAAGTTTTGCATTAAATAATACCTGTGCAGGTACAGCATTATCAGAACCTCCGGGTGCACCACTATTCGGAACTTATCCAAACTTGTGGTACAGTTTTGTAGCTCCTGCCACTGATGTAGATATCAGAGCAACACTAAGTGGTACAGCAACGAATGTTGGTTTTGTTGTTTATCCGTCATGTGGAGGAACAAATGTTGGATATGTTTATCCTGCAACCTCAGGTACAAATTATGTGTTTAGTGGGTTAACAATTGGGAATACCTACTATGTTCAGGTATATACTCCAATAGCGAATAAAGGAACCTTCGATCTTTGTTTGTTTTATGAGCCTTGTCCAACACCACTTACGCTTACAGCTACATCAATTACTTCTTCTCAGGCTAATTTAGGATGGACTTCTCCCGGAACATTATTTGATGTTGAAATAGGAACCTCTGGTTTCACACCAACAGGCACACCTACAACATCTGGTGTTGCCAATCCGTTTACACAAACCGGATTGAGTCCAGCAACCACATACACATATTATGTAAGACGCGATTGCGGTGCAGGGGTTTATAGTACTTGGAATGGACCTTTCAGTTTCACGACATTAGCTACACCTCCTGCAAATGATAATTGCGCTACGGCAGTTTCCATTAATCCTGATATAACTTGTACAGGAGCAGCAAGTGTTAATGGTACAATTCAAGGAGCGACCAATTCAGGCGTGGCTTCTACAACCGGAACTGCAGATGATGATGTATGGTATTCTTTTGTTGCAGAAAATACAACACAAATAATCACACTTACTAATCCGAATTCTACGGATTTTGTAACGCAGATTTTATCGGGTTCTTGCGGGTCATTTACTTCCTTGGGTTATTATGATTTGGATCCTAATAATTTGACTGTTACCGGTTTAACGGTAGGTAATACCTATTATATTCGTGTATATTCATACTCGAATGGCACTTTGTTCTCCAACCCAAATGCACAATTTAGTTTGTGTGTTCAAAATCCACCACCACCACCTGCCAACGATGAATGTGCAGGAGCAATAGCGTTCCCAACAATTCTTACAACAGGGGCCTGTGCTAGTGTAACTGTTAATACTGCTGGCGCAACGCAATCCTTGGCAGGCTGTAGTGGAACGGCCGATGACGATGTGTGGTATACTTTTGTTGTCCCAGCCGGCAAAACTTCAGTCGACTATTCAACATCAAATATTAGTGGAAGCAGCGATAGAATTTTCCAACTTTTTGATGCTTGCGCAGGAACAAGCTTATACTGTAATGATATAGAGAATGGAACATTCTCCGGCCTAATAAGTGGTAATACATATGTTTTAAGAACGTACACCTATTCCAGCGGAGCTGTTTCGAATTTCTCATTGTGTTTAAACATAACTCCGCCACCACCTGCAAATGATAATTGCGCTTCAGCTAAGCCATTAGTTTCTTGTGGTGCACCTGATTCAATAAGTTTACTTTCAGGAGCAACACAATCGTTAGCTGCTGGTTCTTGCGGTGGTACAGCCGGAGATGATGTTTGGTACTCATTTGTTGCTGATGCAACTACAATGTACATAACAACAAAAGGCTTTGGTGGATATGATCCGGTAGTTGAGGTACGAAGTGGTTCTTGTAACGGAACAGAGTTAGATTGCGTTGATTTATCAGGCTCTGATGCATTTGAAGACATCAGTGTTTCCTTTTTAACAGTTGGCCAAACCTATTACGTAAGAGTGTACGACTATTATAATGCTCCTCCTACTGCACTAATGGGCTTTTGGATTCAAGTTGGTCCTGCAGGATGTTGGCAAGGCGGAAACAGTTCCGACTGGAGTGATGCAGGAAACTGGAATAACTTTAGTGTTCCTAACTCATGTGCATCTAATGTTATTATACCTGCCGGAACACCTAATGCACCGGCTATTACAACCGCAAACTATACTGTAGGCAATGTAAATATTGCAAGCGGAGTCAATTTGACATTAACAGGTAATAACTTGAATGTTTGTGGCAATTGGGCCGCAGGAACAGGTTTAAATGCTGTAACTGTTGGTACTGGAAGAGTGATATTACAGGGAACAGGATCTCAAACTATAACCGGTAATACTAGGTTTGAAAGTTTAACTGTGAATAGTGTTGGTGGAAGTTATACCAACACAGGAATAGTGGAGATTGCATCTCGTTTAAGGCCACAATCAGGAACATTAACGAATAATGGTACGTTACATTTCTTAAGCACTTCAGCTACTGACATTGCTACTATTAATTTGGCCGTTGGGAATACAGGTACAATTTCAGGCAATATTATTGCCGATAGATATGTGCCGGTTTCAGGAAGCAATCAACACTACGTTAGTTCTCCTGTTAATAGCTTGCCACTCGCTCAGTTTGGCGCTAGTGGAGGAGGTGGTTTTGTAGTGCCTACTCCAACATGTGATGAAACGGTGTTGGCATCAGGTTCACCATATGGAACGGTGTTCCGTTACAATGAAGCGAACGGTACTGCCTGCTCACTAGCCGGTTGGGAAGTAATGGGAAGTGGTAATGCGGATAACGCAAGAGGTTACTCTGCTTATTTAACAGGCGCAGGAGCTCCTCTTTCTGTAACTGGAGCACCAAATATGACTGCGAGCTACTCGCTTACAGGACTTACAAATACTGGATGGACGAATACAACCTTACAAGGAAGAACACAAAATGGCGGGTGGTCACTTGTAGGTAACCCTTACCTTTCTACTGTTAACCTTGCTGCTAAAGCAGGCTTAGATGCGCAAGCACAAGTTTGGCAAACTTCTGGTCCATATGCTGGAACATATCAAGCTGTAATTATGGGAGGCGGCTCCGCTTTTATTGCTCCTTTCCAAGGCTTTATGGTACACAAAACTACTGTAGGCGGAACAGCTACATTTGATATCGGAAGAGCAGAATGTGTAAATAGCACGTCTACTTTCTATAAAACAGGTAGCTCTAACGGAACGTTAAGTTTAAAAGTTAGCGGTAATGGCTATAATGATGTTACTACCATTGCTTTTGACCCACAAGCTACCAACCAATTTGACGTAGATAAAGATGCAAACAAATTGCCTGGACGATTGGTTCAACCGATGATTGCTTCTAAGGTAGGAAACGATAAGTTCTCTATCAATACATTAGAGTCGATTTCAACCAATCCTTCAGTTGATATTGAGTTTATGGCCGGAACAAATGGTAACTTTACAATTACAGCTGATGATTTGTCAACTTTTGACCCTACTGTAATGGTTTACTTGGAAGATAAAATAGCTCATGGAGCATGGAAAGATTTGCGTCAGTCCAATACTTATTCTTTCAGTGGTAATGTTACAGACACGAAAGACAGATTTGTATTACACTTTACACCTGCTGCCTATGTGAGCACAGAAGATGCAGTGTGTGAGAAAGGTGGCGTAATTGCTATGGAACAAGAAGGCGATGTGAAATGGACGGTTGAAGTTAAAAACGCAACTACAAAAGTAATTGCAGCGAAAGCTCAACCACTAAGCTCAACTAATGGAGTGACACTTAATAATATTCCTGTTGGAACGTATGATATCTTGTTTACAGGTAGTAACGGTTATGTAGCAACTAAAACAGTTACTATTGGAGGAACTAATCCATTAGTTGCACACTACACTTCTAGTACAAGTACTCCTACCGTTAATCAATCGGTTGCGTTCACGAGCTCAGTAAATCAAGCAGCTACTACTAGCTGGAATTTTGGCGATGGCTCAACAAGCACCGTAGCTAATCCTAGCCATGTATACGCTGCTCCGGGAACATACACAGTAGTATTAAAAGCTACGAATAACGAAGGCTGTGAGGCAACATTCTCGCAAACAGTTACTGTTGCAGATGTTACCGGAATTGGAAATGTAAATGCTTCGGGTAAAGATGTTTCAGTGTATGTAAATAGTGAAAAAAATCTTAATATTACGTTCACTGGGTACAAGTCTGAGCTTGCAACAATTCAAGTGTTTAATATCATTGGGCAGGAAATTCTGAATGTTAAGCATAACACTGGCACTAAATTTGTCCATGAGATAGACCAAGTGGAAGCTGCATATTTGATTGTGAAGGTTACAATTGCAGGGCAGACAACTACTAAAAAAGTATTAATAACTAAAGAATAATACCAATATGAAATCATATATGAGAACAAAAGGATTTTACATCTTAAATCTTGTTTTGGTAGTAGGGCTGATGCTTGTTGCCACTACAGTTATTGCGCAGCCACCGCCACCGCCACCACCACCACCACCACCACCGGGAGTTCCTGTTGATGGAGGAATAATAGGGCTTTTAGCCTTAGGAATTGGTTACGGTGTAAAGAAAATTTACAGCAAAAACTAAGTATATCGTTTTATGAAAGGGGAGTTGTTTCGACTCCCCTTTTTTAGTTTATACAAACGGCTGAGCATAGTATCTCAAAAGATCAAAATGATATTTATCGTTTAATCTGGTTTTGGTGTGCTGTGTTTAATAAAGTGGGTTGTTTCACTATTAAGGCCTAAAGTCCGGGTTTGCTGCCCTGCGTTTGTTTTTTAATTTTTCGTAGATAGTAGAAATTGGGTTGTAAAACTTGGCTTTTTCCTTATGGTAATATTTAGCAGGTTCCATGCCCGGTATATTCACTACTTGAGGAACACCGTCTCCTTTCACAAACGCTACTTCAAATTCTTGTTTGTTTCGAAACGGGTAAATAGTGACTTCCTTCAACTTGTAAAAGTCTTTTACAAGCTCTATATTGAGCGAATAGCGCAAGTCTTCCGGTATACCATCAATGGGTATTTCCTTGTATATATATCCTAAGGAAGAAAACTTAAGGGTATCAGTAGGGTAAGCGTAAATTTGAAAATTACCATTTAAATCAGCTGTCAATCCTTTTTTACGATTCGTTATAACAATGGCAGCATTGGGCAACGAGGATTTAGTTTGTAAGTCGATTACCTTTCCTTTTAACAAAATCTTCCCCTCCGTATTTTCAAAATTAAGTTGACTCTTAGCTGTAAGGCTACAGCATGTTATAAAGCCGAGAAAGAGATATTTGCTATTCACTTGATAAATATAAGTATTAGGTCTACTTAGGCCCTAACTGTTTGCGCAAATTAACAAGTTTCCATTGCCTTTTTTAAAACTGAAATTTATTTTTACCAAACGTTTGGTAGATAAAAAAAATGCCTATACATTCGTTACCTCAAAAAATTATAAACTAAAAATCAAGATAAATGGAAGCAGTTCAAGGAAAAAGTGCAGTTAAAGTGATTCCTGCCAAACAACGCAAAATCAAGAACGTAGCCGTTTTGGGTGCGGGTGTGATGGGTTCGCGAATCGCATTGCATTGTGCCAACGTGGGGTTGAAAGTAACCTTGTTGGATATTGTTACACCGGGCTTATCAGAAGAAGATGCAAAGAAACCGGCTAAACGAAATCAGAAAGTAAATGACGAGTTGGCATTTGCCTTAAAAAGCAATCCATCGCCAAGCTATGATAAAGACACTGCAGGTCTAATCAAAACCGGAAACTTTGACGATAACTTGTCGTGGGTGAAAGATGCCGATTGGATTATTGAAGTTGTTGTAGAGCGATTAGATATCAAACAACAAGTATTCGAAAAAGTAGAAAAATTCAGAAGACCGGGAACAATAATTTCTTCTAACACGTCAGGTATTCCTATTCACTTGATGGCAGAAGGAAGAAGCGAAGATTTCAAAGCGCACTTCTGCGGTACGCACTTTTTCAACCCTCCACGTTACTTACGTTTGTTGGAAATTATTCCTACACCGGATACGAATCAAGAAGTAATTGATTTCTTAATGCACTATGGTGATTTGTACTTGGGTAAACAAACGGTATTGTGTAAAGATACTCCGGCTTTCATCGCTAACCGTGTTGGAGTATTTGGAATTGCCGCCATCATCAAAACCATGCAGGAAATGGATTTGACGGTTGATGAAGTGGATGCATTAACAGGTACTTTAATTGGTAAGCCTAAATCGGCAACCTTCAGAACAACAGATGTTGTAGGATTGGATACCATGATTAAAGTATTGCAAGGGGCTTACGATAACCTTCCGAACGATGAGTATCGCGATGTGTTGCAAGTACCGGCTTGGATTTTGAAAATGAACGAGAACAAATGGATTGGCGATAAAGTGGGTCAAGGTTTCGGACGTAAAGAAAAATCGGCTGATGGTAAAAAAGCATTCTCTACGTTGAACTGGAAAACATTAGAGTATGAGCCATCAACTCGTCCAAAATCAGCAACTATCGAGATTGGAAAGAATGTAGATGATTTGAAACAGCGTTTAGTAGCTGTAGCAAAATCGAAAGATAAGCATGGCGATTTCTTGCGCAAAGTAAATTACTACATGTGTTCTTATGTGTCGTTGCGTATTCCAGAAATTGCGGATGAGTTGTATAAAATCGATGATGCTATGCGTGCCGGTTTCCGTTGGGAATTGGGACCATTTGAGCAATGGGATATTGTAGGTGTTCAGAACATCGTGAACGGCATGAAAGAAGCCGGATTCAAATTAGGTACATGGGTAGATGAAATGTTGGCTGCTGGTCACACTTCGTTCTATAAAGTTGAGAATGGCGTTCGTAAGTTTTACGACATTCCTTCTAAATCATACAAAGCTATTCCGGGTCGTGAGTCGTTTATTATCTTATCTGATTTACAATCGTCTACTAAACCAGTTTGGAAAAATGCGGCTTGTAGAATTGACGATATGGGCGATGGCATCTTAAACGTGTCGTGGAACACGAAGATGAACTCTTTAGGGGGTGAAGTTTTGGAAGCCATCAACAAAGGAATTGATATCGCTGAAGGTGAAGGTTGGAAAGGATTAGTATTAGGCCATGAGGGTGAAAACTTCTCTGCCGGTGCGAACTTGGCTATGATTTTAATGATGGCCATTGAAGAAGATTGGGATGAATTGGATTACGCGATTCGTGCATTCCAATACACTATGACAAGAACTCGTTTCTCTTCTATTCCAACAGTAGCGGCTATCAAAAACTTAACACTAGGCGGTGGTTGTGAAATGTCGATGCACGTAGATTCAGCAGTAGCTTCTGCCGAAACATACATTGGATTAGTAGAAGTAGGTGTGGGCTTGATTCCTGGAGGAGGAGGTACAAAAGAGTTTGCATTACGCGCTTCGGATGCTTACTTCAACGGAGATCCACAAATTCCAACATTGGCTGAAAAATTCACCGCTATTGCTACTGCGAAAGTGGCTACATCTGCAGCGGAAGCTTTTAAATTCGGTATCTTGGATAGAAAGAAAGATACCATTGTATTGAATTCTGATCGTCATTTAGCTGCTGCCAAAGAAAGAGCATTAGAGCTTTACAATGCAGGATACACACAACCGGTAATGCGCGAAGATGTTGAAGTGCTTGGTAAAACCGGTCTTGCAGCTTTGTATGCCGGAGCAGCAGCATTTAAAGTAGGTAATTACGCTTCTGAGCACGATGAAAAAATTGCACGTAAAATCGCTTATGTTCTTTGTGGTGGAGATTTGTCTACAGCAACAAAAGTAAGTGAACAATACTTGTTGGATTTGGAACGCGAAGCGTTCTTATCGTTGTGCGGTGAGAAGAAAACATTGGAGAGAATTCAGTCGATTTTGACGAAAGGAAAGCCATTGAGAAACTAATTATCTATAAATAACTAACTATATAAAATCTTAATAAAATGCAAGAAGCATATATCATAGCCGGTTCAAGAACCGCAATTGGAAAGTCGAAGAGAGGTGGATTTCGTTTTACTACACCGGTAGATTTAGCTTATTACGCTATCACTGATTTGTTGAAAAAAGTACCACAATTAGATCCAACACGTGTTGATGATTTAATTGTAGGTAACGCTGTGCCTGAGGCAGAGCAAGGGTTGCAGATGGCACGCTGGGTGGCTGTTCGTTCGTTGCCGGTAAGTGTTCCGGGAATGACGGTGAATCGTTATTGCGGATCAGGTATAGAAACCATTGGGTTAGCAACAGCAAAAATCCGTGCAGGAATGGCTGATGTAATTATCGCAGGAGGTACAGAGAGTATGAGTTTGGTGCCTACAGTAGGTTATAAGACGGCACCGAATTTCGAAATTGCCAATACACATCCAGAGTACTATATCGGTATGGGTCTAACAGCTGAGAATGTAGCAGTAAAGTATGGTATCACGCGTGAACAATCCGATTTGTTCTCTTTCAATTCTCACCAAAAAGCAATGGCAGCCATTGAAGCTGGAAAATTCAAAAATGATATTGTACCAGTGGAAGTAGAGGAAGTGTATTACGAGAATGGCAAAAAGAAATCTAAAAAAACACTTGTTGCACAAGATGAAGGACCACGTGCAGATACTACTATTGAAGGTTTAGCAAAATTGAAACCGGCTTTTAAATTAGGCGGACAAGTAACTGCAGGAAACTCTTCGCAAACATCGGATGCAGCTGCATTTGTGTTGGTGGTAAGCGAGAAAGTAGTAAAAGAATTAGGTTTGCAACCGATTGCTAGAATGGTAACATTTGCAAGTGCGGGTGTAGATCCTACATTGATGGGTATTGGTCCGGTGGCTGCTATTCCAAAAGCATTGAAGCAAGCTAATTTGAACTTAAGTGATATAGAGTTGATTGAGTTAAACGAAGCGTTTGCAGCACAGTCTTTGGCCGTAATTCAAGAAGCCGGATTGAATGCAGATATTATCAATCCGAATGGAGGAGCTGTTGCATTAGGTCACCCACTGGGAGCATCCGGAACATACTTATTCCAAAAGTTGATTGGCGAAATGCAACGCAGAAACAACAAATACGGTATGGTGAGTGCTTGTATTGGTGGCGGACAAGGTATTGCCGGAATCTTTGAGCGTTTATAATTTAAAACACAAAAATTACAACATGATAACTCGCAAAAGTGCTTTAGTATTTTACTTGCTTTTTGCGAGTTTTTTTTGTGCGCAAGCTCAAACACGAATTGTAAAAGATTCGTTGTTGTTTTCTTTAAACAGAGCACAATTAGACTCCTTTTACAATAAAAATGGTATTCCGCCTTTTTTATTGGGACTAGATTATGGTGTGAAAGCATACAAAGTAATTTATCGAACCCTTAACTACGACAGCACGCCAACTATTGCATCGGGACTGATCATGATTCCGGAATCTCCGGAATATTGCAAATTGCCAATATCTTCTTATCAGCACGGAACAACTGTTCGTAAGAAAGATGTTCCATCGCGTTTATCAGGGAACGAAAAGTTGATTACCATGGCGATGGCTTCAGCCGGTATGATTTCTTGTATGCCCGATTACTTAGGCATGGGGGATGGTCCAGGTTATCATCCATATCAAAATGCAAGAACAGAAGCCTTTAGCGTAATCGATATTATTCGTGCAGCTAAAGAGTTTTGCGATACAATGAAACTAGGGTATAGCGATCAATTGTTTTTAGTGGGCTACTCGCAAGGTGGACATGCTACAATGGCTGCACATAAAATGATTCAAGAGCAATTATCCTCTGAAATGAAAGTAACAGCATCTGCACCTATGAGTGGAGCCTATGATATGAGTGGGGTGCAGACAGTTCAGTTGTTGAAAGATACACCTTATGCATCGCCTTACTATTTGCCGTATTTGATTTTTGGGAACAATCCTATCTATCATTTCTTTACCAACGCGAATGAAATTCTTCGTGCTCCGTATGATACCACTTTGCCTCCGTTGATGAATGGTATTGCAAATTCCAATGCTATCAATGCAAAAATGAACGACACGGTTAAATTGATTTTCAGACAAGATATGTTGGATTCGTTCGATGCTAATCCAAATCACTTTTTCAAAGTGTTCTTACGCGACAACGATGTGTATCAATGGGTGCCGCAAAGTCCGATGCGAATGTTTTACTGCACGTTAGACGAAAACGTTCCCTACGAAAACACGGTAGTAGCTTACAATTATTTTAAATCGCACGGTGCAACGCAAGTAGATACTGTTAATTCAGGAGCCTTGAATCACACTCCTTGTGCGCAACCTTCTTTAATTCGGGCTAAAACATGGTTTGATGAAATGAAGGATAGAAAAATGGAAATTGCAGAAACACACCAAAATGCCACTTCAGCTACTTCGGCTGACGGAACCTTGCATTTAGACATTGTTGGGGGAAGAAAGCCGTTTACTGTTTCGTGGAGCAATAATATGACAGGAACAGATCTGACCGGTTTGGCTCCGGGAACATATTCCTACACAATTATCGATTCAAATCTTTGTTCAAAAACGGGCACAGCTACTATTTCCTTCTCTAATGCTATTGCACAGTTAACGAAAGAGCAAGTGAGTGTTTATCCAAATCCTGCCACAAACACCATTACGATTTATATCGGCCAAAATTTTGAAGAAGGTAAAGCAATCACAGTGATTAATACGCTGGGAGAAGAAGTAAAAAAATGGACAACCAAGAACAAAGTACAGACAGAAAGCGTTTCTGATTTAGCTACGGGTGTTTACACCATTAAAATCGATAAAGTATTTACACAACAATTCATTAAACAATAAAAAGAACACAACATGTCAACTACTGAAACAAAAACAGTTTTAAAGGGTGGCGAATTCTTGATCAAAGAATCGGATTCAGCAACAATTTTCACCCCGGAACAATTGAACGATGAGCAACGAATGTTTGCACAAACCACGGCTGATTTTATCAATACCCGTGTATTGCCTAATCTTCAAAAAATCGACAAACAAGAACCAGGTCTTTCGGTGAAATTATTAGAAGAAACAGCAGAATTAGGCCTTTTAGGTGCTTCAGTACCTGAAGAATTTGGCGGAATGGGCATCGATGTTGCTACGGATACAGCCATCAACGAAGAGATTGGAAAAGGTCATTCTTTTGCTGCATCGTATGCTGCACATACAGGCATTGGAACATTGCCGATTTTGTATTTCGGAACAGAAGAACAAAAGCAAAAATATTTACCTGGCTTAGTGAACGGTACGTTGAAAGCGGCATACTGCTTAACAGAGCCGGGTTCAGGAAGTGATGCTTTGGGTGCAAAATCTAAAGCGGTACTTTCAGAAGATGGCAAATATTATGTGTTGAACGGACAAAAGATGTGGATCACCAACGGTGGTTTTGCTGACATTTTCACCGTATTCGCAAAAATCGATGGCGACAAATTCACCGGTTTTATTGTGGATGCAAAAAGCGAAGGACTTTCATTGGGAAGTGAAGAAGATAAATTAGGTATCAAAGGGTCTTCTACTCGCCAGGTGTTTTTCAATGACGTGAAAGTGCCTGCTGAAAACGTTTTAGGCGAAATTGGTAAAGGACACAAAATTGCATTCAACGTATTAAACATTGGTCGTTACAAATTATGTGTATTGGCATTAGGTGGTTCAAAAGCCGCAACGACAACGGCTGTGAAATATGCAAATGAGCGTATCCAATTTAATGTGCCTATTTCATCGTTTGGCGCCATTAAACACAAATTGGCTGAAATGGCGATTAAAGTGTATGCATGTGAGTCGGCTACCTACAGAACTGCAGGTTTGATTGACGAGAAAATTGCAGAGTTAGTAGCAGGTGGAATGGATAAAGTACAAGCCAAATTAGTTGCCGCAGAAGAGTACTCTATTGAGTGTGCAATTTTGAAAGTATACGGTTCAGAGGTGTTGGATTATGTGGTGGATGAAACCGTACAAGTGTTTGGAGGAACAGGTTTCAGCGAAGAATATCCTGCAGCTCGCGCATACCGTGATGCACGTATCAACAGAATTTTCGAAGGAACAAATGAAATTAACCGCTTGTTATCAGTTGGTCAGTTAGTGAAAAAAGCATTGAAAGGCGAAATGGATTTGTTTACACCAGCCATGGCCGTTCAGAAAGAATTGATGAGTGTGCCTGATTTCAGCGCACCGAATTCGGATGACTTCTTTGGTGCGGAGAAAAAGGCATTGACGAATGTGAAGAAAGCGATTTTGATGACAGCGGGAGCTGCCGTTCAGAAGTTCATGCAAGGTTTAGAGAAAGAACAAGAAATTATCATGAATGCTGCTGATATGTTGATTGAATTGTTTGTTTGTGAATCAGTGTTGTTGCGTACAGAAAGAGCTATTGCCGTTAAAGGCGAAGAAGCTTGTGCGTTGCAAATTGATATGACAAGAACATACATTTCTGACGCATTAGAGCGCATTAACTTGAGCGGAAAGCATGCGATTACAGCCTTTAACGAAGGAGATGTGTTGCGTGTGATGTTGATGGGATTGAAACGTTTCACGAAGTATGAAGCATACAATACTGTAGCCGCAAGAAGAAGAATTGCCGATAAAATGATTGAAGAAAACGGATATTGTTTCTAATCAAAATCATATTACAAGAAAAGCCCGGACACATTGTTCGGGCTTTTCTTTTGGGTAAAAAACGGTAAAGGTTATTCGGGCAATCCCAGATATTGCATGGTGGCTTTGTAGTCGCTGAAGTCAGCGTCTTCTTTTTTGCCAACAATATAGCTAGAGGCGGGCACAACAACTACTTTTAGTTGAGGGAGTTTAAGGCTACTGCCCGAATAGCTTGTGCCGTCTGGATTAAATACACTTAGTGTAAATGAAGATGATGCACCAATTCCTAAAAAGAAATTTCTTGTTTGATAAGCACCTAACCGTCCTAAACCAGGAGAAGAATACCAAATACCTTTATTCGCTGTATTTGCACTATCGGTGTAATACATCAATGCGAGTGAAGAATCTAGTGCACCGGTTGATATTGGAATAGTATCAATTACTCCATTGCCTGCTGTTAGCGTTTTGTTATAGAACATAAATACTTTCACATTTGCATTTCCGTCTTTTCCTGCCGGTCCCGCTTCTTTTTTACAAGCAGAAACCAGCATTAGAGTGCAAAGCACGCTTATGCCAAGTAGCGATAGTGCTGTTTTTTTCATTGTTTTCATGATTGTTGTTTTAGTGATTAATGCAGCAAAGACAATCCTTTATTGCATAACAGCCACTCTACAAATACTCTACATGTGTTGAAAGACAATGTTTATATGAATTTCATTTCTGATATTTGGTAATACAATGAATGAAACGGAAAAAATACAGCAGCGGTTTGATGCTATAGTGGCATCTCTGAAAACGGCCATTTTTACCAAAGATCGGGTGGTTTACATGCCGGAAGTCTACGCGCTTAAAATGAAGGATGTGACCAACACGCAGAAGCCTCTACTCAAATTGTTCCAGAATTTGAAACGTTACGAGGTGTCCGATTACAAAGGGTTTATTGAGCATCAAGTCGAAATATTGGAACTGTTTCAACAGAATGAGACACACCGTTACTTCAGTATTGTCGGGCGGTTTTTTCAGGCTTTGGCCAACAATATTTTAGGCAACTACATGGAGGGCTTACAGTTGATGCAGAACTGCCACATGGAAGCTGTTGCTGTGCAAGAAGCCCGATTAATTGCAGAAGTTGAAACGGGCTTAGGGCATGTTTTTTCGGAATATGGATACCTGAAAATTGCCACTCATTATTTTGAAGTATCCTTACAATACAGCGAGAAAAACAATATTGACAGTTTAATGGTGATGAATGGATTTGGTTTGTTGAAATTGTATAACGACCAATCAAAGCCGGAGAAAATGAGACCACTTTTAGCTAGACTCGACCCATTCATGCAAAAGACCTCTGTTCCTATGCGTTTGTCGTTTATTCGCTGGGAGATGGAGTGTTTGTTGTTGGAAAAAAATTGGAAAGCACTGAAAACAAAACGCCAACTTTTTGATGCTACTAAAGGTGACTTTTTCAATCCTTACTTTTTTATAGCTATACAGCTTATCGATGCTAAACTAGCTATGCATGCTGGACAACTAAAGGAGAGTATTGCTTTGTTTGATGCTGCAATTGCTACTGCAAAACAAATCCAGTCGAAAGCTGCCGAAAGTATTGTTTATCGAGAATTAGCGGAAGTATTAATAGCACAACATCAAACAGATGCCGCTGAACGATACCTAGTGCAATCGCTTGTATTGGCTGAGGAAATGAATTCAAATATTGCCTATTCGTTTACATACCAGCATTTACATCAATTAGCGTTAAAGCGTTCAGACTATCTACAAGCGCTGGAATATTTCAAGGCTTATCACAGTTATACAGAAAAACTTAATCAAGAAGACGAATCGATTAACGCACAACTCATACAATCTATTGCTATGCAAAAAGCAAACACAGAAACTATCGCAATGCTTCAGTCAGAATTATATAAAAAGGAAGATGAACTTCAGGCTACTCAATATGTGCTGTTACAGAAAAAGCAATTGATTGCCGATATGGATGGCTTTTTAGGCGCATTACGGAAAGAAAATGTTGCCAAAAACAAGGCCATGCTCCAATTTCAAAAACGCATTAAGGAATCAGACCTATTCGAAACCAATAAAGAACAATTGTCCAATGTGACTAACGCTGCGTTGGCGAAATGGACGGAACAGCTATCAGTATTGTATCCGCAACTCTCTAAGTTGGAACTGAAAATTTGTTATTTCACGCATAAAGGACACAGCAACAAAGAAATTTCATCTATTCAGTTTACCACTCCGAAGAGTATTGAGCAGGCCAAGTATAGAATCAAAAAGCGATTGGCTTATAATGACGATCGTTCTTTGGAACAGTTTTTAAAAAGCCTTAACTTGCAATAAATATTTAGTTATGGCTAATCCAATTCTTACCTGGTTTGAAATCCCTGCACTTGATGTAGCGCGCGCAGCAACATTTTATCGGAGTGTACTGCAACGAAAAATCGAAGTACAAGATTTAGGTGGAGTGCTCCATGCTTTTTTTGAGTTCAGTGAAGAATATACTTGTGGTGCAATTGTAAAAGAGGAAGGCTTGAAACCTAGTAAAGAAGGCGTTTTGTTGTATTTCAATTGTAACAATGAAATGGAAGCCCATTTAGCACGTGTACTAAATGCAGGAGGAACAGTTGAACAAGACAAACGGCTCATTGCTCCTGAAATCGGTTATTTGTCCACCTTCATCGATACCGAAGGTAATCGAATGGCATTCTTCAGCAGAGCGTAGACCTCCTAGAACACCTTTTCTACTATTTGTCCGATGTTACGCTGATAGTTGTCGGGACCAACAGCCACAATGTTTTCGAACACCAGTACATCACCTGGTTTGCTCATTTTAATCAACTTCTTGATTTTATCGTTGAAGAATTCGCCCACATTGGAAGCCGAGTAGACTTCACCACTTTTTGTCATGAGCAGGAAGTCATATTTCGCTACTTTAAACTTCACATCAAATTCGAAATTAGGCAGTTTTGCTATAACACCCCAGAGGAGCGCTGTTTCGCCTTTTGAGATGGTACCGCCTTTCATCTTCTTTACATCTTCGGTAGTTTGTGCTTGCGCTGCAAGGCAGAAAAAGCAACAGAGTAGCATAATCGTTCGCATAATTAGGTTGTTTATTATGAGAACGTTAAGCGATGAAGTTTTAGTATAAAGTGGTGGAATGTACTATGAATACTGAGTTTTAATTCGCCTCCCCTGTTCTTAGTGTTGTGAACCAATCCGTCAATATTTTCTGTTGTGCTTCATTGATAACAGCATCTTTATGCACTAATGTGTACGACCACATCGGCATTTCGCCTTCTTGTACCATTTTTATGGATTCTTTCATTTTTTTGTCTTTGCGCTTAGCGGTGTAATCGCCCCATGTAGAGAAGTTCAATTCTCTGCGTCCTTCGTTAATATGGTTTTTCAACCACCATGATACTGGTGCCACTTTAAAATACCAGGGATAAGCAGTTTCGTTAGCGTGGCAATCGTAGCATGAAGTTTTTAGTATTTGTGCTACTTCTTGAGGCGCTTTAGTTATTACGATGAAATCTTTTTGCGTATCTACTGTCGGGTTTGTAGTATCCACAGGTATAAATTGAATCAACACTAACAAAATCAATACTCCTATCGCTATTTTCTTTTTCATACAAATTATAATTCTACATAAAGCTAACAAAAAGATATCGTACAAAATCGCTTATTCCACTAAGGCTGTGTAGGTTTACAAAAAATAACATACATGCGATTTCTACTGCTGTTCTGTCCACTATTTGTGTTTGCTCAGTCCTTTGACTTACAGGGCCATAGAGGTTGCCGCGGACTAATGCCCGAGAATACAGTTCCCGCATTCATTAAGGCTATAGACATTGGTGTAGTAACACTTGAACTTGACTTAGCGGTTTCAAAAGATAGTCAGCTTGTAGTTAGCCACGATCCGTGGATAGACGAATCTATTTGTAATTGCACTGAACGCATTCCTATCCAATCCCTCACGGTTGCAGAAATTCAGCAATTCGATTGTGGCAGCAAAGAGAATGCTCGTTTTCCCAATCAACCGAAAATGATGGTAGCTAAGCCATTGTTTCAAAAGGTAGTAGATACTGTTGAATCGTATTTATCTGCTAAGCAATTACCATTGATAAAATTTAATATCGAAATAAAGTCTAAGCCTGAATGGGATAATCGTTACACGCCATCGGTCAGTTATTTTGCAAAAATGGTTGTTGATTTTATACATCGGCAAAAGCATCCTGCTTTGTTTTGTGTGCAGTCTTTTGATGCCAGGGCTTTGGAAGAAATACATAGGCTCGATGCTACCATTGCTACTGCATGGTTATTCGCGCTGCCCAATGGCTGGAAATTAGGGTTTAAAGCCCTTTCCTTTCGTCCAACCATCATGAGTCCCAACTATCTAGTCACGCGAAAATCGAATGTGCTTCAAGCGCATCGACTTGGAATCAGCGTTATTCCTTGGACAGTTAATGAAGAAAAGGAAATGAAACGCCTAATAGCCTTGAAAGTGGATGGAATGATTACCGATTACCCTGATGTTTTGAAAGCTCTTTTAAAGTAAAATCTTCGATTTTATGCCACCAAAAGTCCTTTTCAATTTTTTACCTACCAAACGTTTGGTAAAATCAACAAAATATTCTTCTTTTGAAGTATAAGTATCAAAAAACACAATTAAAAAATAGCACAATGAGCACAGCTACAGAAACAAAAACAGCCCTTCGTGGAGGCGAATTTTTGATTAAAGATTCTACGTGGGAAGACATTTATATTCCGGAAGAAATTACGGAAGAACAAAAGATGATGCGTGATATGACAAAAGATTTTATCCGCACCGAAATTGATCCGAACCTAGATAAATTGGATCACGATCCGATGCTGGGAATTGATGTTTTGAACAAAGCCGGTGAATTAGGATTATTGGGATTGCATATTCCACAAGAATTTGGAGGCGAAGGAAAAGACTTAACTACGTTCTCTTTTGTAACGGAAATTTTAGGTTGGGGACATGGTGTATCGGTTGCTATTGGTGCACACACAGGAATTGGAACTTGTCCGATTATCTACTACGGAACAGATGAGCAACGCAAAAAATATTTGCCGAAATTAGCTACAGGAGAATTGAAGGCTGCATACTGTTTAACTGAGCCATGGAGCGGATCAGATGCATTAGGTGCGAAAACAAAAGCAGAGCTTTCGGCTGATGGAACACACTATGTTTTGAACGGACAAAAAATGTGGATCACTAACGCAGGATTTGCAGATGTATTTGTGGTATTCGCGAAAATTGATGGCGATAAATTCACCGGATTTATTGTAGAGAAAGGTTTTGAAGGCGTGAGCACAGGTGCTGAAGAAAAGAAAATGGGAATTAAATCTTCATCTACTCGTCAGGTGTTTTTTAATAACGTGAAAGTGCCGGTAGAGAACTTGTTGGGCGAAATTGGCAAAGGACATAAAATTGCTTTCCAAATTTTGAACATTGGTCGTTACAAATTGTGTAACGGTGTGTTGGGTGGTGCTAAACGCGCGTTGAACCAAGCAGTGAAATATGCGAATGAGCGTCAACAATTCAAAACACCTATCGCACAGTTTGGTGCTATCAAACACAAATTGGGTGAAATGGCTATCCGTACATGGACGGCAGAATCTGCATCGTATCGTGTATGCGATTGGATTAACCAAGAAGAGCACAAATTGAAAGCAGCCGGAAAAACGATGACTGAATATTTAACCGGAGGTGCAGAAGAATATCAAATTGAATGTGCTTTGTTGAAAGTGTTGGGTTCAGAGGTGTTGGATTTTGTAGTAGATGAGGCTTTGCAAATTCACGGAGGTTACGGATTTTCGGAAGAGTATCCAATGGCTCGTGCTTACAGAGATTCACGTATCAACCGTATTTTCGAAGGAACAAACGAGATCAACCGTATGTTGTCTATCGATGCGTTGTTGAAATTTGCGATGAAAGGCAAAATTGATTTGATGACACCGGGTATGAACATTCAAAAAGAATTGATGAGTGTGCCTGATTTCAGCTCACCTGATGCTGATGATATTTTCGGAGCAGAGCGCAAAGCATTGAAAAATGCGAAGAAAGCCTTCTTGTTAGTAGCAGGAGGAGCAGTTCAGAAATTGATGATGCAATTGGAAAAAGAGCAAGAAATTTTGATGCACGCTGCGGATGTGTTAATCGATATTTTCGCTATGGAGTCTGCATTGTTAAGAGCCGAGAAGTTAGTGAACTTGCATGGTTTAGAAGCTTCACAAATTTATGTAGACATGGTGAAATGCTTCTTCTTCGATGCATTGGATCGTATCAACACGAATGGAAAACAAGGTTTAGCAGCATTTGCTTCAGGTGATGAATTGCGCTTGATGATGATGGGCTTGAAACGTTTCACGAAATATGAAATGATTAATACACGCGATATCAGAAGAGCAGTTGCCGATAAAATGATTGCAGAAAACGGATATTGTTTCTGGGATTAATTTGATATCAATACAAATGAAGCGCCATGGAACACTGTTTCGTGGCGCTTTTGTTTTTGGCTAAACACACGTGAGCCATGAAACAAATGCTTCATGGCTCTTAAACGTAGGGGTAAAATAGGATGGTTTTGTTCTTGCTATGCAATTACAAATGGTACCGCAAGCCGTTGTATACCGCCCCGATATGCATATTCTAGTTGTAGGTAATAATTTCCAAAATCAAGCATGTTACAAGTTAGTTGCCGAATGAGCGATCCTCCTTTGTAATCCACTATTTCTCCATCGCTCAATTTTTCTCCATTGTGTTTTAGTAGCGAGTAGTTAAGTTTGCCGGCTTGAGCGGCTACAAAACCAAACCATAATTCGTTGGGTGATATTACAGGACAAAGCACCAATGCACCTTTCATTGTTTTATTGTTCTCGAGTAGTGCGCTTATTTGCTGCTCGGGTGAACAGTTGGAATTTATGATTCCCGAGATGTTGTAAATGGCAAATTCTCCGGTGATGTAGCTATGAATTTGGCGCAAGGCAGAAAGGCTGCAACCGCTAGTGAGCTTCGTTTCTGTTTGTTGCACAGTATAGTGCAAGGGCAATGCCAACGGGAAAAACGAGCTGAGTAAAACATGTTTATTATCCATATGGCATTCTTTTCATCAAGAATACGCAGAGTTACCATGCAGAAATTCAAAATTTAAGTTTTATATTTAATTTCAATTGCTTAATATTTGTTTTTAAACTATTGATAATTAATTGTTTAAATAATTTATTTGTTTGATTCATAATGCAAAAAAATAGTCTGCAATTATTAGTGGCATCGCTTACCCAAGGCGAAAAAATGTACTTTAAGAAATATGGTTTTCCCGGTACGAAAGAGGATAGTCTGCCGTTGAAAATATATGCATTGGTGGAGCATGATACTTCAATTTCGAACGAATCGATTGCCAAAAAGTTGAGGAAAGCGGACTTGCCAAAACAAAACATCAGTAAGTTTTTGTTGTACGAAGAAATTCTGGAATCCCTTTATCGCTACAACGAAAAAGAGCTCATTTATGCCAAGTATATTCAACGCATCATGCAAACAAGACTCTTGTTTGAAAAGGGTTTGAGAGAAGAAGCGGCCCTTCGATTAGAAAAATACATACAACAACTTTCGCACTACGAACAGTTTGATGTGTTACTCATTGCATGGAATACGCTGAAAGGTTTCTACAGAACAGATGATCGGAAAGCCTTGCTGTTAGACAATTGTAACAAGGCAATAGAAGAGTGTCTTGCGCAAATCAACAACTTGCAAACCTGTAGTAGCTTACTCGATTTTGTGTATGTACGAAGAGCGAAAAAAGGAACACTTACATTGGGCAACATTGCTACAACTGAGAGTTGGCAGCCTTTTACAAGTCACCCGTTTTTCGCAAACGATGCATTAGCGCATTCTGTTTCAGCAAAGCTCGCATTGTTTATTGCAAAGGCATTTTACTATGCTACTAGTCAGAATACAGCAATGGAGTCGGTTTACCTAGAAAAGATGAGAGTGCTGTATGATACATCGCCTTACTACAAATCGCGCAATGTTTTCAATTATTTTGTGCTGATGAATCAGTATCTCAACTTGCTTAACCGCACTAACCAAGAGCAGCAATTTGATGAATATTATAAAAGTCTACAGCAAGAGAAACCAAAATTGAATGCAAATGAAAGTGCTCGGCTCTTTCTCATTATGAGTAACCTAGCTTTGTTGCGCATCATGGGGGTGCCCGGAAATATTGGTTTTACTTACGATTTGAACCAGATGGTGAAGGATATCGATAAGCATAAGAAATACACATCCGAAACAAGTATACGCACACTATACGCCAATCTGGCTATCACTTTTTTTCAATTGAAAGAGTATAAAAAGTCACTTGTATTTGTGCAGAAAATCTTGTTGAATTTATCGGATCGAAATGTAAGTGTACATTACAAAATAGCGATTACTTTACTTGTCATGATTGAGTTACAGCAAAAGGATTACTCCGGAGCAGTAATTAGTTTAAAGAAATATTTTCATGCCGATGCCGGAGATGCATACTTTGATATTATGCAACAAAAGGTAGAAGCAATTGCAGCCTCTAATGCTGTAAAAGTCCGACAACAACTCTATAATCAATGGCATATGGAACTTGCATCAAATGCTTTTCCTACTGCTGTGATGCAGATATGGTATAGTGTTTATTTGCCAAAATGGATTAGTGAAAAAGTGGTACATTGATTTAATAATAACTTATCTTTCATTAAGCAACTGAAAACTGACGAAAAAGAAATGTTGCAATCTAGTGATTGATGTACTTTGAAAGCCTTTGTTGAAAGAGGTTTGATTGTTTCTGTTTTTTCTATTTATCAAATTTTAACCATATGTTTTTTTGTTTGGAACAATTCTAAACTATAATTGTTAAAAATCAAATCACAATGTTAGATGGCAGACCAGTCTACAAATAGCGCAATAAATCCGGTTAGGCGATTTTACAATTATCTTATGCTAGAACGCAGCGAGATATTGTATATCTATTTTTATGCAGCCTTAAGCGGTTTGCTCTATCTTACTTTGCCATTAGGTATTCAAGCCATTGTTTCTTTTTTGTTTGGCGGTTTAGTCTCAACGTCACTTATTATTTTGATTTTGTTAGTTGTTGCCGGTGTTGCCCTAAACGGTTATTTGCAAATCTTGCAAATGAAGGTAACAGAGCGAATTCAACGCAAGCTATTTACACGTTTTGCACTTGCCTTTTCTGAACGATTTCCACGATTAAAATTAGAAGCAGTAGATGACTATTATTTGCCTGAATTGGTGAATCGATTTTTTGATACATCTTCACTTCAAAAAGGCATTTCAAAAATATTGTTGGATTTGCCGGCCGCTAGTATTCAAATATTTTTCGGACTCATTTTATTATCGCTTTATAGCCCAATGTTTATTGCCTTTGGCTTGTTATTGGTGTTCTTGTTGTATTTGATTTTCCGCTTCACAGCACCGGCAGGTATTGCCACCAGCATATTAGAGTCGGATTACAAATATCAAGTAGGGCATTGGTTAGAAGAGATTGCTCGAAACATCAAAACCTTCAAACTATCAGGGAATACAGATATTGCTATTAACAAAACAGATGAGCTAGTCAGTGGTTACCTTGATGCACGTACCAATCACTTTAAGATACTGCTCACACAATATTGGGCCTTTGTTGCTTTTAAGACCATCATTACGGCTGCATTACTCATTGCAGGTGCCGTGTTGTTTGTGCAACAACAAATCAATATTGGTCAGTTTGTGGCTTCAGAAATTATCATTCTTACCATTCTTACTTCTGTTGAAAAAATTATTACAGGCCTAGAAGGTGTTTACGACATACTAACGTCTTTAGAGAAAATAGGAAAGGTGCTCGATAAGCCTGTGGAGAAAGATATTACAGGCGCTGTGATAGCGACTGAAATACCGTTTCATGTATCCATGAAAGATGTTTCCTTTGCCTATCCCGATGCCAAAACAAATGTTTTAGAAGGTTTGAATTTAGATATAATGCCGGGCGAGAAAGTGGCTGTTTGCGGAACAAAAGATTCCGGGAAGTCCTCTTTAATAAAGCTGTTCACCGGAATGTATGAAAATTATAGCGGAAGTATCTTGATTAACGAAATGCCAATTTCTTCTTACGATTTGAAATCGTTGCGCGATAAGATTGGAGTATACTTTTCACGTACCGAAATTTTTGAAGGCACATTGTATGAGAATCTAACCTTGTTGCGAACGGGCATAACAGAAGAACAAGTGATTCCGGTTGCAAAAGCAATTGGCTTATTAGACTATATTCAATCGAATAAATTAGGGCTACATCAAATGTTAGATACCTACGGACGAAAGTTGCCCGAAAGTGTAAAGGCAAAAGTTCTCTTATGTCGTGCGCTGTTGAAACAGCCAAAACTTTTATTAATAGACGATTTCAGACATCACTTAGAAAACAATGAAAAAATAGATATAGCAGCATATTTAACGGATAAAAGTAGGCCGTACAGTTTAATTATTCGCACTTCTGATGAAGCGCTAATGCAGCAATGCGATAAGGTAGTTGTGATGCACGAAGGGAAAATAGCAGCCATTGGTCATTATTCAAAAGTGAAAGATACTTTGGTTTACAAGGCATACAACAGCAATAAAAACAGTAAATAGTATGTGGCTAACGAATAACGAAATACAACATAGCTTAGAAAAGAGAGGGTTAAAAGCGTATGAGAAATCGTTCGGCAAACCTACCGATACGAAACTCGTAAAACAGTTTGGTGTAGTTTTGTTACTGCTGTTTTTGTTTTTGCTATTGCCTTGGACACAAAACATAAAATCGGGCGGAAAAGTAACAACACTTCGGCCCGAACAACGTCCGCAAGAGCTGAATGCACTTATCGCGGGTAGAATAGAAAAATGGTATGTAAAAGAAGGCGATGTGGTGAAAGCAGGCGATACTATTTTGCGAATATCAGAGATAAAATCGGAGTATTTGGATCCTGCATTAATCGACAGAACCGAAGAGCAAATACAATCGAAAATAGATGCCAATAATTTATACGACAACAAAGCCGAAGCATTAATGCATCAAATTGCCGCCCTCGAACAAGCGCGTGCACTGAAGATCGAACAACTCAAAAACAAAGTAAAACAAGCGCAACTTTACATCGTGTCCGACAGTATGGCCATGCAAGCAGCCGGTAATCAACTCAACATCGCAAAGGAACAGTTCAAGCGACAAAAAGAATTGTATGATGCAGGATTGAAATCGTTAACCGAATTGGAACAACGCAATCAAGCTTTACAAGATGCCAATGCTCGTAAAACAATCGCAGAAAATAAATACTATAACACCAAAAATGATTTGTTGAATGCAATGATTGAGCTGCAAAGCACCAATCGCGATTACGAAGAGAAAATTGCCAAAGCGGAAGCCGAGCGTTTTCAATCTTTATCGCAAGTATCTAGCGGTTATGCAGAAGTGGCAAAGTTGGAAAACCAGTATTCGAATTATAAAATACGCAACGGATTTTATCTGATTACTGCTCCACAAGACGGACAGATTACCAAAACCGTGAAAGCCGGTATTGGCGAGAGTGTGAAGGAGGGCGATTTATTGGTACAAATAACGCCAAAGAATATCGACATTGCTGTTGAAATCTATGTTTCACCAAACGATTTACCTTTGATTCATAAAGGCGAAAAAGTACGCTTGCAATTTGATGGATTCCCTGCTATTGTATTTACCGGTTGGCCAAACGCTTCCTACGGAACTTTTGGAGGGATTATTACTGCTGTAGATAATAATATTAGCGTAGGTGGTAAATTCCGCATTTTAGTGGCTGAAGATAAAGCTGAAAAGCCATGGCCAAAGAATTTGCGATTAGGTGGTGGAGTAGAAGGAATGGCGCTTTTGAAAGATGTGCCTATTTGGTACGAATTGTGGCGAAATATCAATGGTTTCCCGGCCGATTATTATTCAGGGAAGGAGGAAAGCAAAGCAAAAACAAAGAAATCGGATGAAGAAAAGTAAGCTACATCCGGTTTTGGGAACATGGTTGATTCGAACGTTTCACCTAAAGTGGCTAGTGGCAATCATTTTCTTTTTGCCATGGAATAACAGCATCGCGCAAAATGATTCGTTGCGAACCTTTACGCTGGCTGAATTTTTGACCATCGTTAAAACCTATCATCCTTTAGCTAAGCAAGCCGATATTGTGACCGATAAAGCCAAGGCGGAACTATTGATTGCACGCGGAGGTTTTGATCCGATGATTTATTCCGATTATGATCGCAAAGTGTTTTATGGCAATAACTACTATTCCTTTTTTGGTTCAGAAATTAAAATTCCGGGATGGTATGGCATTGAGGTAAAAGCGGGTTACGATTATACCTATGGTTCGAACATTAACCCTTCTGACTATATACCTAAAACAGGTCTAGCTTACGTTGGCATTTCTGTGCCTTTACTGAAAGGCTTGTTTACCGATAAGAAACGTGCCGATTTACAGAAAGCAAAATTGTTTGTATCGGCATCTGAACAACAACGAATTTTGATGTTGAACGACTTGTTGTTGGATGCTGTGAAAGGCTATTATGAATGGACGTTGGCCTACCGAAACAAACGTATCATCGAAGATGCTTTGCTTCTGTCAAAACAACGCTTCGAAGCCACAACACAGGCAACACTTTTAGGCGATCGAGCACCTATAGATTCTACCGAAGCCATGGCACAGTTTCAAACACGCCAATATGAGTACAATCAGGCCAATCTGGATTTTCAAAAAGCGAGTTTTGAGTTGTCGAATTTTTTGTGGACGCAAAACGAGCAGCCGTATTTATTGCCAAGTAGTGTAGTGCCGGAATTCAATGACGCAGCGGTTTTTGCCCAAAGTGTTAAGCTGAAACCATTAACGGAACTAGAGCAAACCATTCAAACCACGCACCCTAATGTGTTGATGTATCAATTGAAAGTAAAACAGTTGGAGGTGGAACGCAAACTCAAAATCGAAAACCTGAAACCCACGCTTAATGCCAGTTACAACCTACTCAGCAAAGATATTACCACCTGGAGTAACCCTGAATGGTCTATGTTTAAAGACTATTACAAGTTTGGGGTGAAGTTTAGTATGCCGCTTACTTTTGCACAGGGCCGAGGTGATGTTCGCATGGCTAACCTTAAAATCCGCGAGGCGAAATATGATTTGGAGCTCAAGCGTAACGAACTCAACAATAAGCTCCGCAGTTATTATACAGAATTGGTAGTGCTTAAAGACCAAGTCAACTTGTACAAAGCCACTGTTGCCAATTACGAGAAGTTGTACACCGGAGAAGTGATGCGTTTTAATGCCGGAGAAAGCAATGTGTTTTTGGTAAACACCCGAGAAAATAAATGGCTTGAAGCTCAACAAAAATTAGCTGAAGTACAACTCAAGTATTTCAAAGCCGAAGCAGCACTCAAATGGGTGATGATGCAGTTGAATTAAGTTTAAGTAGTAAGTATCAATGCGCCACCTTCACATCCTCCCCCTTGTTGTTGTTCATGGCCCACCAACCAAAGAAAGCTAAATAGGCAAAGCAAAGCGGAGTAACAATGTACGATGTTTTAATGCTTGTAACATCACCTAGCCAACCTTGAAACGGAGGAATAACAGCCCCTCCCAAGATCATCATAATCAAAAAGGCTGATGCTTGCGAAGTATAGTTACCCAAGTTTTTAATCGATTGCGAAAAAATACACGGCCACATCACCGAACACCACAAACCTCCACTCATGAATAAAAGAATCGAAATAGGTCCGGTAGTGAGCATGCCGCCAATCATACAAGCCATCGCTGAAATGGAAAACGCAAATAACATTTTTGCAGCATTTTCGATAGTGAAATAAGCAACAGCTACCATCAGCGCTACAAAGCCTAAATAAGGTAAGAAAATTTCGCTGATGTTGATGCCTTCCACGCCTTGTGCTTTGAAGAAGTTCACTCCGTAAACTACAAGGAAAGCTAAGAAGGGCAAGGCTATCAATAATATTTTTTTTAGTTTTTGGTCTTCTGTCATGGCTTCTGCAGCACCTGTCCAGCGACCCATCATCAAACTTCCCCAATACAACGAAATGAAAGGAAACAACAACGTATTCGGCACACTGCCATATTCCGGTAATTGCAACAAAGCCCCCATATTACTTTGGATGGTTACTTCCACCCCCACATACACAAAAATGGCAATCATCCCCAATTGCAGTTGCGGTTTTTTCAAGGCTTCAAACGAAAAGGCTTCTGTGCTTTCTTGTGCGCGTTCTTCAATTTTGATGGAGCGAAGAATGAAAGCCAGTATAAGGAAAAGCACAATCAAGAGAATATATAATGTGTCTACGCTCTTGAGCTCAACGGCTTTGCTGGTATCGGCTACAGAGATTCCGCCAAATAAAAAATAGGCTACAATCAGCGGACCAATGGTAGTACCAAACGAATTGATTCCGCCCGCCAAATTCAAGCGGTGCGCGCCTGTGCGTTCATCGCCCAACAACACCACAAAAGGATTGGCAGCCGTTTGTTGTAAACTAAAACCTAGTGCAATCAAAAAGAACGAACCTAAAATCAAACCGTAATTCCCGATATGCAAACTCGGAATCATACACAATGCGCCAAAGGCAGAAATAATCAATCCTATGGAAAACGATTTTGCATATCCGTGTTCAATCACAAAATCTTTTTTGAAAAAATAGGTATAGATGAACAACAACACAGAGCCAATAAAATAACCACCATAAAACGTGGAGTCGATCAACTGACTTTGAAACTGGCTCAAATCAAAATGACTTTTACAAAACGGAATAAAGATACCGTTGCTGGCGGCCATAAATCCCCAAAAGAAGAAAATGGAAATTACCGCGTAAAAAGTGGTTTGCTTTTGCATGCATTAAATTTTATTAATGATAAGTAAATTTCGATTTAAGCGCATCTGTACCAACGAAATAATAGTCACATAGCACCGAAAACTGTCTTGTTTTTTGATTAAAATCATATTCAAGCTTAAGGAATGCTAAATAATTTGCCCTTTACCTAAACTTATTTAGTTTCGTCATCGTATTAAACCAAATCTAATTATTAAAACATCATGGGAGAGAAAATTACGATTCAGAATGGCAAGTTAAATGTGCCGAACAATCCGGTGGTTCCTTTTATCGAGGGCGATGGAACCGGAAGAGATATTTGGAAAGCATCGGTACGTGTATTGGATGCAGCAGTAGAAAAAGCATACGGAGGAACACGCAAAATAGAGTGGAAAGAAGTATTGGCGGGCGAAAAAGCTTTCAACGAAACAGGCAACTGGTTGCCGGATGCAACATTGGCGGCCTTCAACGAATATTTAGTAGGGATCAAAGGACCATTAACTACACCGATTGGTGGAGGTATCCGTTCATTGAACGTGGCATTGCGTCAGATCTTGGACTTGTATGTTTGTCTTCGTCCGGTGCGTTACTACGCAGGAACACCATCACCGGTTAAACGTCCGGAGGCTGTAGATATGGTTATTTTCCGTGAGAACACAGAAGATATCTATGCCGGTATCGAGTTTGTAGGTGGAAGTGCAGAAGCTCAAAAAGTATTGGATTTCTTGAGCGCTAACTTCCCGAAAGACTTCGGTAAAATTCGTTTCAATTCACCTGAAAAAGGAGCTGAATATATTGCTGCTGCAGGTATCAAATCGGATGCTGCAACATGTGTGGGTATTGGTATCAAACCGGTATCAAAATTAGGGTCTCAACGTTTGATTCGTTCTGCCATTGAGTATGCTGTGTTGCACAAACGCAAAAGCTTAACGTTGGTGCATAAAGGAAACATCATGAAATACACCGAAGGCGGATTCCGCGATTGGGGTTATGAATTGGCCGAGACTGAATTTGCGGATTCAACATATACTTGGTCGCAATGGGAGCGCACGAAAAAAGATAAAGGCGAAGAGGCTGCAAATGCTGAACAAAAAGCAGCTTTGGCGAGTGGAAAAGTGTTAGTGAAAGATGCCATTGCCGATATCGCTTTGCAACAAGTATTAACGCGTCCGGAAGATTTTGATGTAATTGCTACATTGAACTTGAACGGAGATTATTTGAGTGATGCATTAGCAGCTCAAATCGGAGGAATCGGAATTGCTCCTGGTGCGAACATTAACTATGTAACCGGACATGCGATTTTCGAAGCAACACACGGAACAGCCCCTAAATATGCTGATTTGGATAAAGTAAATCCGGGTTCAGTGATTCTTTCAGGTGCTATGATGTTTGAATATTTCGGTTGGTTAGAAGCCGCTGAATTGATTCACCAAGGTTTGGAAAAATCAATCAAAGGAAAACGTGTTACTTACGATTTCGAGCGATTGATGGAAGGCGCTACCACTTTGAAATGTTCAGAGTTTGGCGATGAAATCATCAAAAATTTCTAATCCATAATTTACAATACTGAAAAGCAATCTGATGAAAATCAGGTTGCTTTTTTATTTTTAAGAAAAGCAACACTATGACGAACATCGAAATAGAACAGCAAATTCAAAAGCGCTATGATGCAATTCAAGCGCTAAAAGACCAAATCAATGATTTGCAAAACCAACGTGAACCGGAGCTTGTAGCCGATTATTCCTTTGTGGCTAAAACAGGCGAACCGATTTCTTTGCTTGAATTGTTTGGCGATAAAGACGAATTGATAGTCATTCATAATATGGGCAAAAGCTGCCCCTATTGCAGTTTGTGGGCCGATGGGTTTATTGGCTATGCACATCACATTGAGCAGCGATGCGCCTTTGTGTTGGTTAGTCCTGATGCGCCAGAAGTTCACCACGCCTTTGCTGCAAGCCGAGGTTGGAATTTCAAATCGTGTTCTTCTGCGGGAAATACATTCACCAAAGACATGGGTTTTGCGGAAGAAAAAGACGGTAAAATCTATAATATGCCCGGCTTTTCGGTTTTCAAAAAGGAAGATGGTAATATCTTCAGAACCGCCAAAGACCAATTTGGTCCGGGCGATTTCTACATGCCGCTGTGGCACTTTTTCGATGTTTTACCTAAAGGCGTAAACGGTTTTCAACCGAAGTAAAAACTTATTGTTTCATCACTTTAGCCACCATTGTGCCTTGTTGTGTGGTGATTCGAACGTAATAAAAACCGGAAGCAAGTTCAGCTGTATTGATTGTAATCACTTGTTCTATTACGTTTTCATAACTGTTGTGTAATAGCACTTGTCCGCTGATGTTAACGATCTCAACAGAAATGTTCTCAGCAGTTTTGCAAGTTATAGCAACGTTTAAAATATTGTCGGCAGGATTAGGATAGATATCCAACTTGCCAATATTTTCAACAAGCGCAATGCCTATAGTACTTCCAACGGTAATAGCTTGTAGTGCCGTACAACCGCTTTGGTCGGTTACAGTAACAACATATTGTCCGGAATTCAAGCCAGTAGCGGTTTGTGTTGTTTGTCCGTTGCTCCAAGAATAAGTGTAAGGACTAACACCACCAGTTGCAGTTACAGTAGCAGTTCCATTGTTTGTAAGATTTGTAGTAGCGGTGCTTGTTGCAGCAGTGCTCAATAACGAACTAGCTGCAACAGTATAATTTCCGGTAGCCGAACAACCATTCGAAACGGCTGTAACGGTATATGTGCCGGCCGACAAATTAGTAATAGAAGGTGTTGTAGCGCCAGTGTTCCATATATAGGTATAGGTGCTTCCTCCACTCGCAGTTACTGTTACTGAACCATTGTTTTTACCACATGAAGTGCTTGTTCCGGTTGTGTTTACAGAAATGCCGTTTGGAGCAGTAACCGTGTAGCTTGCAGAAGCACTGCAACCATTTGAAAAAGCGGTAACAGTGTAGTTGCCCGTTCCCAATCCGCTGATCGTAGCTGTTGTTCCTCCATTGCTCCATGCATAGGTATAGGTCAACCCTCCTGATCCTGCAGCAGATGCAGTTCCGTCTGTAGCTGTGCAAGAAGAAGTAGCTGTTCCGGCTGTTGAAACCGCAATACCAAAACTACCTGCAATCGTTTGAGTAGCTGTGGCTGTGCATAACCCTGAAGTAACGGTAACATCGTAGGTGCCCGGTGCCAATCCGTTAATGTTGGCAGTAGTTTCCCCGTTGCTCCAAGCATAAGTGTATGCCGAACCTCCTGAAGCAGTAACAAGAGCAGTACCATTGGTAAATCCGCATGTGGTATTATTTCCTGAGGTGGAGGCGGTAATTCCATTTGGTGAAGTAACAGTATAAGATGCAGTAGCACTACAGCCATTAGAGAGTACTGTTACCGTGTAGAGTCCGTCTTGAAGTCCTGTGATAGCGGCTGTTGTAGCTCCGTTGCTCCATGTGAAGGTGTAATTTGAACCACCTGCAGGAGTAGCGGTTGCTGTTCCATCGTTGGTGCCACAACCTGTTGCAGGGGTTCCTGAAGCCGTTGCTGTGATACCATTTGGGGCTGTTACTGTATAACTTGCCGTGGCGCTACAACCATTCGACAAAACGGTTACCGTATAGGTGCCGGCTTGAAGTCCTGTAATAGCTTGCGATGTGCCCCCATTGCTCCAAGTATAGGTGTAGTTGGATCCACCACTCGGTAGTACTGCTGCTGCTCCATCGTTCGTGCCACAGCCTGTTGCCGCAGTTCCATTCGCAGAAGCTGTGATGCCATTCGGAGCTGTAACCGTGTACGATGCAGAGGCGCTGCAACCATTCGATAACGCGGTTACGGTATAGGTGCCGGCTTGAAGTCCTGTAATGGTTTGTGATGTAGCTCCATTGCTCCAAGTATAGGTGTAGGTTGTTCCACCGGAAGGATTAGCGGTTGCTGTTCCATTGTTCGTACCACAGCCTGTTGCCGCAGTACCGGTTGCTGTTGTGCTGATATTCCCGGATGAAGTTACAACTCTGCTAGCCGAAACGGAGCAGCCATTTGATGTTACGGTTACGGTATAGGTACCGGCCGAAAGACCCGATATTGTTGCCGTTGTGCCGCCATTGCTCCATGCATATGTATAGGTTGTTCCTCCCGCTGGAGTAACAGTTGCGGAACCATCGTTGATGCCACATGCTGAAGTAGCTGTGCCTGTTGCCGTTGCCGTAATGCCTGTGCTGGTTGCCACAGCTCGAGTTGCAGTAACTGTGCATGTGCCCGATGTTACGGTTACAGTATAGGTGCCTGCTGCTAAGCCTGTGAGCGAAGCCGATGTACCACCGTTGCTCCAAGCATAAGTATAGGTTGTTCCTCCTGTCGGTGTAACGCTTGCTGTTCCGTTGTTCTGGCCACAAGTAGTACCGTTGCCCGAAGTGGTTGCCGTAAGATTGCAAGTACTTGTACAAGCGGTAAGTTGACTGTTTAACAACGAAGATCTACCCACATACGTTTTCCCATTTACGGTAATTGGCGTGCCTTGCGTTACGCTACGCATAACGTTCACTTGACCGGTTGTAAATGTGGAGTAACAGGCATCATCATCTATGTAATCCATATAATCGCAATACATGGTTTGTATTCCCCCGCAAGATGTTGGTGGTACGCCACTTGCGCATGAAAAGCTCGTGTTTGCTGATGTTGGTCCTTGTTGGAGTGGTGTGTCTGAAATCCCATCATCATCAGTACATACGTGCGAACTGGAGGTTTCTCCCCAAGTATGCGGTAAGCCTAAATAGTGACCTGTTTCATGCGTTAAAGCTCTGCAATCGCCCGATACCCCTGAAATGGAAGGTGAACCAAACCAGCGGTAATCAATAACAACACCGTCAACGTTCGAACCAACTAATCCAAATGTAGGTAAATAGGCATAGCCCAAGGTTCCACCAAAGGCATTTGTGCCGGGGATGGCCAACGTCCAAATGTTTAAATATTTTGTGGCATCCCAAGTTGTTAGTGGCTTAATATTGGTTTCTATGTCGTTAGTGCTGACAGGATTTGCAAATACTTGTCGGTCAATCCCCGTTGTTGTATTGCCATTGGGGTCTTTGGTGGCCAAGCAAAACTGAATTTCAGGTGTACCTCTTAAACTTTGAAATACGGCAGGAGTTCCCGATGTCCAATTCGGGTTTTGCGACATATAATCTCTGTTGAGAATTTGTATTTGTGCTTGTACGCGAGCATCGGTTAAATTTCGTCCAGTACCCACAGCTTCAGTAGAAAGGTGAATAACGTGAACAACAACCGGAATGGTTAAAATGGAAGCTCTTCCGGCAGAACGATGTGTGGAATAATATTGAATTACCTGTTTGAAATCGTTGAGTTCTTGTGCATGTTGCGGATGGGTTAAACTGTAGTTGTATTCCACTTCATTCATCGCACATTTTTCGTTGGGAACATAACTGATTTGCGCTCGACTGAATTGCACAAGCATTGCCAAAATAACTAATGGTAAAAATTTTTTACACATACATTTTTATAAAGTGATTAACGCTGAAATAAGCAGGTAACGAATCTAATAAAATTGTGTAAAAAATAGATAGTGCTATCCGGTTTTTAGCCAACCGGTTATGCTCATGCGTGGAACATTCGTTGTTAGCACTTCATGCAGTAATTCATCACTCTTGAAGAAAACGAGTTTTCCGTTTTCGGGCGATATCGTTTGTAAGATATGTTCGTGATGAATGCAAAGCTCTCCACCATCGTCTTTTTGCCAATTACTGTTGAGGTACATGATCATAGAATATTGTCTGCTATCGTTGCTCCGAAATTGGTCGAAATGCTTTTTGTAAAAGCTGCCTTTTTCATAAAGGGTGTAATGAAATTCGTAATCGGTAATGCCTGTATAGCAAGTGGTGTTTAGCAATAGCACAAACGCATCCATAAGTTTGAAAAATTCATGTTCAAAGGCATTGTTGTGGGAGCGGTCGAGCCAGTAAATGCTATCGCTTCTATTGTTTTGATCTTGATGAACAATAGTGCTGTTGCCGGTTCCGGCCTCGTGGAATTTATTTTCCACAAACGCTGTTATTAGATTTTCCTTTAAATGAAAGGCTAATTCTGGGGATAAAAAGTGCTCGGCAATACCTACTTTATCGCGAATGAAATCGGTAATGAGCGCCTCAAAAAGTTGTTCCAATGCATTAGCTTGAAATAGGGCAAATCACCGTATTTCAAGAAAGGTAAGTTAAATAAACGCAATAAACGATTTATCGGTAAATCGCTACTATTGGCTCTTCTCCTTCTTTTACGAAGCCTCTGTACATTCCGGCAGAGTTGAAAGGTAAACACAAGTTTCCATTTTTGTCAACGGCAATTAAACCGCCTTCGCCACCAATGGCTTTCAGCTTTTGCTGAACAACTATTTCGCAAGCTTCTTCCAATGAGCAGTTTTTGTATTCCATCAAACAAGAAATATCGTAGGCTACCACTTCTTTCATAAAATATTCGCCATGCCCCGTGCAAGAGATAGCGCAAGTATTATTGTTAGCATAGGTTCCAACGCCAATAATAGGGGTATCGCCAACTCGTCCGAATTTCTTATTCGTCATACCACCGGTTGATGTAGCAGCTGCTAAATTCCCTAATCGGTCAATCGCTACAGCACCAACGGTACCAAATTTTTTCTCTTTGTTATCGCTGTGATCGAGTTGCATTTTATCTTCCGCCTTGGCCTGTAACCATTGTTCGTGGCGGAATGCATCAAAAAAGTAGTCGTCTGATTCCATCGCAAAATGGTTCGCTTTGGCAAAGGTTTCAGCTCCTTGGCCTATTAGTAAAACATGTTCCGTTTTTTCCATCACCGCACGTGCCAATGCTATCGGGTTTCTCACGCCACTTACACCCGCTACTGCACCGCAGCGTTTATCGGAGCCGTTCATAATAGCTGCATCCATTTCATGTCCGCCCGCAGCGTTAAACACAGCACCTTTGCCGGCATTGAACAACGGACAATCTTCCAACACTTTTACTGCCGCTTCTACGGCATCCAAACTAGAACCGTTAGCGGCTAAGATTTTTTCTCCGGCTAATATCGCATCATGTAAAGCGCTTTTGTAGGCGACTTCTTTTTCCGGTGTAAGCAAATGCGGAAGAATGGTGCCTGCTCCTCCGTGAACGGCTATAGCAAAGGGTTTCATGGGTTTATTTTATAGTGCGAGTCCATTTCAAAGCTGTGTGTGTTGAGGTCGTAGCGGTTGCTGTTTTCCATGATATGCACCACTAAGTTCTGTACAGAAAAGGGCGAACCCTCTTCAATATCGGCAATGTTGCTTTGTTCGATTTGTCGTCCGTCAAAGAGGAATACAGCACCGCTTCCAATGGTTTCGAACTGTGTTCCGTTGGTGATAACAACGCCAGTATCTTCGCTCAATCCAATGCCTAAGCAAGATGGATTTGCCGCTACAGCCTGCGCCAATCTTGCAAAACGTCCACGTTTGTTGAAGTGTGAATCAATGATAACGCCATCGATAAAAGCCAATCCTGTGGTAATTTTTACTTCGCCTTTCAAATGTGCACGTTCCGCATTACCCTGATAAATCATGGTGCTGCTCATGGCCATTGCTCCTGCACTTGTGCCTGCTATTACGAAGTTTTCGTTTTGATAGCGTTTTTTCAGAATATCTAAAAATTCGGTGCCACCATATATTGCTGTTAATCGCAATTGATTTCCGCCTGAAAACATTATCGCATCGCAATCTTTCAACCGCTGAACAGTAGCCGGATCCATGGCTTGCTTGCGTTCGCGAACATCTAAAATGCCAACGTTCGTACAGCCTATTTTGGTGAGTGCACTCAAATAGTTTTCTCCTACTTCCACCGGAATAGAGGATGCTGTAGTCACCACTTCAATACGCGCATCGAGCCGACCCACTTCTTTCACAAAGCGTTTCAGGATGCCCAATTCAAAAAAGTTAAGATTGTTACGTTCAACTACGCCAAGCTCTAAATCGGTGCCCTTATCTTCGGCTCCGCCAATCGGTATTAATTTCCCTTTAGGATTTTGCATAAGCAAATTTGTATTTTCTATTTTAAAATTCCATATTACAATATCCAATGTTGTGGAAAACAGTAGCTCAATTATAATCCTTAAAATAGTAAGTAGATGAAGATTCTAGACATTAAAGTAATGAACGGCCCGAATTATTGGAGCGTGAAACGCCATAAGTTGATTGTGATGGTATTGGATATTGAAGAGCTAGAGCAACGTCCAACCAACCTGATAGATGGTTTTTCTGCTCGATTGCAAGCGTTGTTCCCAACCATGCAAGGCCATCGTTGTTCGAAAGAGTATGAAGGCGGATTCTTTGAACGTGTAGAAGAAGGCACTTGGATGGGACATGTGATTGAGCACATTGCCCTTGAAATTCAAACCCTAGCCGGTATGGATGTGGGTTTTGGCAGAACGCGCGAAACCAGTACCAGTGGAATTTACAATGTTGTATTTACCTATATGGAAGCGAAAGTTGGTCGTTATGCGGCCGAAGCCAGTGTGGATATTGCACAAGCATTGATTGATAATACGCCAATTGATTTGCCGGCTATTATTCAGAAGTTGCGCGAAATGCGCGAGGAGGAACGTCTAGGGCCTTCCACTGGTTCTATTGTAGACGAAGCGGTGAAACGAAAAATTCCGTTCATTCGATTGAATCGTCATTCGTTAGTGCAGTTGGGATATGGAATTAATCAGCGCAGAATTCAAGCTACGGTAGCCAGTACTACCAGCAACATTGCGGTAGAAATTGCTTGCGATAAGGAAGATACAAAGAACTTGCTGGAAGCCGCGCAAATTCCCGTGCCTAAAGGAATCATTGTGTATGATGAAGAGGATTTGGAACGCGCGATTAAGAAGTTGGGTTATCCGTTAGTAACCAAGCCTATTGATGGGAATCATGGCAAAGGCGCAACTACCGATTTGAAGAATTTGCAAGAAGCGAAAGCCGGATTTTATGCAGCAAAGAAATATTCGAAAGCGGTTATTTGCGAGCGTTTCATTGTGGGTCGCGATCATCGGGTATTGGTGATTAACTATAAATTTGTAGCCGCTGCTTTGCGTACACCGGCCGCTGTTATTGGCGATGGGAAGTCTACTATTCAACAACTCATCGATTTAGTAAATACGGATCCACGTAGAGGGTATGGACATGAAAAAACGTTGACGTCTATTAAGGTCGATGAATTCACTGAAAACATTTTGCGTGATAGAAACTTCACACTCGAAACAGTGTTGGACAAAGACTATGAGCTTTGGTTGAAACCTACAGCTAACTTGAGCACCGGAGGAACAGCAACAGACGTTACCGATACTGTGCATCCTTCCAATATTGTGATGGCAGAACGAATTGCGCGAATCATTGGATTAGATATTTGCGGTATAGATATTATGGCACCCGATTTACGTGATCCGATTGCGGAGAACGGAGGTGCGGTGCTGGAAGTGAATGCTGCACCGGGTTTCAGAATGCACTTAGATCCTACATCCGGATTGCCAAGAAACGTTGCAGAACCAGTGATTGATATGCTCTACCCTCCCGGAAAAAGTGCGCGCATTCCTATTATCGCCATTACAGGTACGAACGGAAAAACAACCACCACAAGACTTACAGCCCATATTGTAAAGCAAATGGGTAAGAAAGTAGGCTTCACTACTACAGAAGGTGTCTACATTCATAGCGAGAAATTAATGTCGGGCGATTGCACCGGTCCGGTGAGTGCCGAGTTTGTGTTGAAAGATCCAACAGTAGAGTTCGCAGTGCTAGAATCGGCTCGTGGCGGTATTTTGAGAGCCGGTTTGGGATTTCATAATTGCAATATTGCTATTGTTACAAATATCGCACCCGATCACTTAGGCTTAGGCGGAATTGATACGTTGGAGCAATTAACACGCGTAAAAGCAGTAGTGCCGAAGTCGGTGTTCCCTAATGGCTATGCGATTTTGAATGCCGATGATAGACATGTGCTTTCGATGCGCGAAGAATTGGATTGTAAAATTGCGTTGTTCTCGTTGAATGAAAACAATCCGCATATTCAAGCGCACTGTGAAAAGGGCGGTATTGCTGCGGTGTACGAAAATGGCTATGTAACAATTATGAAAGGAACATGGAAGATTCGTGTAGATAAAGTAACGAATATTCCGATTACGTTTGGCGGTAAAGCAGAGTTCAATATTGCTAACGTGTTGCCGGCAATCTTGGCAACATATCTTTCCGATTTCAAAATAGAAGATATTCGCTTGGCGCTTGAAACCTTTGTTCCATCGCCTGTTCAGACACCTGGTCGTATGAACATTTTCCATTTCAAGAACTTTGCAGTAATGGCCGATTATGCTCACAATGCCCATGGAATGGAAGCCATAGGTAAGTTTGTGCAAAAAATTGATGCAACCAAAAAAGTTGGTGTTATTGCCGGAGTAGGCGACAGACGCGATGAAGATACCATTGCGCTTGGTGTTGAGGCCGCAAAGGTGTTCGATGAAATTATTATTCGTCAGGATAAAAACTTGCGTGGCAAATCCGAAGCAGAGATTATTGCGTTGTTAACGAAAGGTATTCACAGCGTAAAAAATGATTTAAAAATTACATCTATTAAAACCGAACGTGAAGCCATAGAATACGCTATTCGCAATGCCATTAAAGGTTCTTTTGTGGTTATTATTAATGACGTTGTTGATAATGCTCTTGGACAAATTCAAGAATTGAAAGAAGCCGAGGACAGCGGAAAATTAACTATAGACGGATTGAATGATTGGGTGATATAATGTGGATATTACAAAGGAAAAGGGTTTTCGAACAATTTCGAAAACCCTTTTTTGTTTTTATTTGTTCGATGTTTTAGCTTATCTCTTTTCAGCTAAATTAACGAGGCTAAGCATTTCTGCGCGAAGACCATCTTTATCTTCACCTAAAGCACCTTTCGCCAATGTTGCAGTTTTTTCAAGATTAAAGCTTCCTGAAAATTTCGAATGGCGAAGTAACATTCCAAACGAAGCTACAGATGCTGCAAATCTGAAGTCGTTGCTGGTTTCTGCCAGTTTTTTTATGTCGAATCCAACGCGCTCTTCGATTAATGCACTTTTACTTTCATCCGGTTTTTTGAAGCGAATGCGAAGTCCCATCAAATCATTAGAAGAGAGCTCCATTTGGTCGTTTTTGTGTTTTTTGTCGGCCAAATCTATTGTAGCCATTTTTCTTTCTTTGCTCAACACTAACTCATACAATGCTGTAACATTTGCTCCTGCACCAATTTCACCGGCATCGATTTTGTCGTTACTAAAATCTTCATCCTGTAATTTTCGGTTTTCATAGCCAATAAGTCGGTAGCTTTTAACGGCAGTAGGGTTGAAAACAGCCTGAATTTTTACGTCTTTAGCAATAGTGATAAAGTTAGCACCCATTTGTGCCACCATGTTTTTTTGCGCTTCTTTTTCGTTGTCGATATAGGCATAGTTACCGTTACCTTTATCGGCCAATTGTTCCATTCTACTGTCTTTGTAGTTGCCGGTTCCAAACCCGAGAACAGAAAGAAACACACCGGATTTTCTCTTTTCTTCAATTAAATTGACCAACTCATTTTCGCTTGAAACACCAACATTAAAATCGCCATCGGTACATAGAATAACCCTGTTGTTGCCTTCTTTTTTAAAACTCTCCAATGCTGTTTTGTAAGCCAAATGGATACCAGCTCCACCAGCAGTTGAACCTCCTGCTTCTAATTGTTCAATGGCGTCAATGATCTTTTGTTTATTGACTGCAGGTGTTGATGGCAAAACAAGTCCGGCACTTCCTGCATACACCACAAGAGCCACTTGGTCGTCAGGTTTGAGTTGATTGACCAAGAGTTTTAGTGATTTTTGAACAAGGGGTAATTTATCCATGCTTTGCATCGAACCCGATACATCAATCAAGAAAACTAAATTGCTAGGCGGTTGTTTTTCGGTATCAATTTTTTTGCCTTGAATACCAATTTTCAGCAAAACGTGACTACTGTCCCAAGGGCAATCGCTCATTTCGGTTTGCACTGAAAATGGCTGTTCTGCCGTAGCATCCGGATAATTGTATGGAAAATAGTTTATCATTTCTTCCAAGCGAATAGCGTCAGCCGGAATAGCATTTCTTTCCATTAATTTTCTACGAAGAATACTATACGATGCCGCGTCCACATCAATTGAAAACGTGGATAGTGGAGATCTGGCAGCAACTAGAAATTCATTTTCAATAATGGTATTGAATTCCTCTGTGCTAGTTTCGGGTTTCGTTGGTTCCACACGAGTATTATCGATTGGCATTTTGGCTTGATCCAATTGCATATCCTCTGCACTGCCGTATTTTGCGGGAACGCCACCGGTTATAATACTTAACTGATCAACACCTTGAATGGGTACATTGGGTTTTCCAATCACCTTTCTTCCATTCACATAGTACACCGTTGCATCCTCGCGTCCTCCACGTATGCTTAGACCTTTGTTGGCGTCTTGCTGGTATACGCCAGCAGTTTGTGAGGCCAGATCCGATATACTTTGCGTTGGTAGGTTTTTGATATTATTATGGTGAATAACACTCGATATTGTGGTTGATGATTTCTGTATCAATGGCATTTTATAGGCAATCACCAGTACCTCGCTCATGGCATTATCCGCAGGTTCAAGTTTAATACTCAATAATGTAGTGTTGTCGGCCCTAACAACAACGCCTTTTTCTATACGGGTTTTATATCCTATATATTGAAACTTCAAATCGTAATGCCCGACTTTCAGATTTTTGATTTCATAGTTTCCATCATAATCTGATTTAGCCCCCACGGCTGTAGCTCTGCCTATACTATCTAAAACAATAACACTTGCGCTGGGAAATCCTTCACCATTTTCATCCACAATTTTTCCGCTGATACTTCCTGTTTGGGAAAAGGCATTCAGGGTCCAGTAGAAAAGAAAAAGCATTGTTGCGATAAAACGCAAAAGCGTGTTGCCAACGTGGTGAACAATAGGTCTGTCTTGGCTTAGGTTGAAAGTAGAATGCTTTTTCATAACCCTGAATTTTAAAAGTGAATAAATAGGATGTCATTCCTAAGATACGCACCAATAGGGCAATAGGCGAAAATGCTGTGTCACACCTTTGTCATATTAATTTAACGTACAGAAATTAACAGCATTTCACTGTTCATTACAAACAAAATGCTTACGATAGTGTTAAATTAGTATCATGAAGCAACATATTTTACTCATCTTTTTGTTGGTTGTTGGATACGCACAAGCACAGCAATCCTTTAGTAACGATAGGTCACAAGCCTTATTCATGGTAAGTCAGGGCGATCTTTTGATGCGAAACGGTGAACCAGAAAAGGCAATTTTTAAGTACACCGATGCTATTGTTTCTGATCCGAATTGTAGTGAGGCCTATATGAAGCGAGCGAGCGCAAACGCAAAAATATTGCGTTGGGAACAAGCCCAGAAAGATTATAGTACAGCGGTTTCGCTCAATCCTTCTTCTGTAATTTTTTATGAAGCGCGTCATAAATTATATGTTCTTCATCATGAATATCAAAATGCGATAGAGGACATATCCCTTGCGGTGAAGTTAAATCCATACGAGATTCATCTCAAGCAAGAGTATCTATCAGCCCTAATTTTGAATGGAGACATCAATCGCGCTGAACAATACTGCGATAGTTTGATTCATGCAGACTCTTCAGACGTGATGCTTTGGCTCTATAAATCTTACATTTGTTTTGTTCGTGAGGATTATGCCTCTGCCTTGAATTACACGAACAAAGCATTACTGCTCGATCCGCTTTCTTCTATTGGGTACGATTTTTTAGGCAATCTATATAATCGTGAGGGTAAATATTTAGATGCTGAACGCGCATACACAAAAGCCATTGCATTAAATCCTGTTTTTTCGATTGCTTATTTTAATCGAAGTATGGTGTTGCAAAGGCAGGGGCGATTGGCTGAAGCGAAAGTGGATTTAGATAGCGCCCTTGCAGTTGACAGAAGTTATGCAGCTGCGTATTTTAACAGAGCCATACTCCACAAAATGACCAACGATTATAAAGCAGCAGAGTCGGATTTGACAAAAGCCATTGCCATAAAACCGGATTTTGCCGATGCCTTTCTGAATCGAGGTTTTGTCAATAAGTTTTTAGGCGATTATGCAACAGCCATCGAGGATATCAAAAAGGCGGTTTTATTGAATCCAGGTGACCGAAACGTACTATTAAACCTAGGCAATATGTATTTGCTTTTTGGCGATTATCTTGAAGCAATAGAAGTGTATTCTCAGCTAATAGCCAATCATACAGCATTTGCACCGGCTTATCTCAATCGAGGATTTGCGCACATTTTGTTTAACAATCGCGTACAAGGCTGTGAAGATTTCCGAAATGCACAAACGTATGGGAGCGAGAAGGCTACCGAACAAATACGTTACTTTTGTGAAAAATTCTAAGACAGAGCCTTATTTCACTTCTTTCAAAAACTCTAAGTACGTTGGAAAGTGATCGGAGTAGCCATGGTTGTAAATCATACCATCCCAAGTACGCAACGGATAACCTTTAAAACGGCCGGTTTTTTGTACCATAAAATCGCGATTGAAAATACGCGCTGTTCTATAAAACACTCCATCTTGTTGCTTACTCAAAAAGCCATGTGAGATGATGATTTGATCGAACAAGTTCCATGCATCATTATAGGCTAATGTGCCAATACCTTGTTTATAGAAATCTATCCAAGGATTAAACATACCGCCAGGTTTCACTTGCTCAGGTTTTTGTTTTGCATTAAGCACCTTAGCAACACTTGGGCTAATCGGATCATCATTTAAGTCGCCCATAACAATACACTTTGTCTCAGGATTAACAGCCATCAAGGAATCAATGATTTTTTTAGAAACCCCAGCAGCAATTGCTCTTCCTGGTGCAGAAGCTTCTTCCCCACCTCTACGAGAAGGCCAGTGATTCACAAACACATGTAACGGCTCGCCCATATAATCGCCCCACACCCACAATACATCGCGGGTTTTTCTTTGTTTGCCATCTTCCATAGGTAGTGGAACAGTAAGTGCTTTGCTTCCAGTAACTGTAAAGTATTTTGGGTTGTACATCAAGGCTACATCCACACCACGCTCATCCGGTGAATCGTAGTGCACAATCTTGTAATTGCGAGCCTTCAGTTTCGTGCTGTTTACCAGGTCGTAAAGCACTGATTCGTTTTCAATTTCAGCTGAACCAAACATGGAAAGTCCGTCCGGTGAATCTTCAATCCCAATTTTTGATAACACATCCGAAAGTCGTTCAATCTTATCAGTATAAACGCTTGTGTTGTAATGGCGGGGTCCATTCGGTGTAAACTCCTCATCACTCACATTCGGTTGATCGATAGTGTCGTAGAAGTTTTCCAGGTTGTAGAAGCCGATAATGCCAATTTTGTAGGCTTTTGTTTTCTGTGCGAATGAAGCCAGCGAGAAAAGACAAATCAAACTCAATATGATATGACGCATGTAACCAATTTTTATGCAATTTATTATTTTCTCTTCTATCTCGTTCTTAAAAGTTAGAGGATTAAGATTCTCTTAACACGGGGTTGTTTTGTTTTTAAGCAAATTAGTTAGTTTTGTTGTCTTGCTCATTAACGGATTTTATGAAATTTAGAATTTACGCTATCTATACTTGCTGCCTTTTATTGGTGTCTATGGCAGCCCACTCGCAAAACATGTACGAAGACAAAAACTTCCAAGCATCTTTTATCAGTGAATGTACTAAAGGCGCTTCGAAGGATGGAGCGTTCACACAAGAGGAGGCCGCTAACTATTGTAGTTGCACTTTCGAGAAGATGAAAGCTCAAAATTTGAGTTTAGACGACATTAAACGAATGCAAGACCCTAATTCTGATGTGTTCAAAACTATTGTGGCTCCATGTGTGGAACAAGCAAAAGGAACAGGAGCAAAAACCGAAAATACAGATTCGGCAATTGCCAATTCAAACAATGCCAATGCGGATAACATTCCTGTTATTAACCTGTCGGAGTCGGAAACAGAGAGTGCTGCCAACACACAAAATGTTGCCGGTATACTTTCTTCGGCCAATGATGTGTTTCAATCGAATGCTTCTTTCCAATTGTCATCAGGAGGTTTCCATTATAGAGGTTACACCGGAGATAGAACGAATGTGTTAATTAATGGTATTTCCATGAACGATGCGGAAAGCGGTCAAGTGCTTTGGAACGAATGGGGTGGTTTGAACGACATGTTTCGCGGACGTCAAACTACCGTTGGTTTGGCTCATTCTACGTTTACCTTTGGCGGTTTGGGTGGTGCTTTGATGTTCGATTCTAGAGCCGGTCATTTGTTTAAAGGATTAAATGCAGGCTATGCCATCACTAATCAGCGTTACAGAAACCGATTAAATGCAAGTTACGCCAGTGGATTCTTGAAAGGCAATTGGGCTGTAGCCGGAGCGTTTGTGCGAAGATGGGCAGAAAAAGGCTATGAGCCGGGAACCTATTATGATGGCTATTCTTACTTTTTTTCTGTGGAGAAACTGATAAAGAATGTACATAGTATTTCATTTACAACCTTTGGGGCTCCTACACGTTCTGCACGTGCAGCCTATTCAACTCGAGAAATGCAAACGTTGGCTAACAACCGTTTCTACAATCCGGCATGGGGCTATCAAAACGGACAAATAAGAAATGCCAACGAAACAAGAACCTTCATTCCTGTATTTATCCTTACTTACGAAGGTAAATTTAGTCCGAAAACAAATCTTATTGCTTCTGGTTCATACCAATTTGGAACAAACAAATATTCAGGCTTAGATTGGTATAATGCACAGAATCCGGCTCCTGATTATTACAAAAACTTGCCAAGTTTGATTGATGACCCGGAAGCCAGTGCAGAGGCAAAAGCCTATTTACAGGCACATCCTGAAAAACTGCAAATTCAGTGGGACAGATTGTACGATATCAATAGAAACGTCAATGATTCAGTCATAAACGCAAATGGAAGCGGACAAACAGTGCATGGAAAATGGTCTCGTTACGTGCTTTCTGATCGCGTAGAGCAATCGCAAGCCGGACAATTCAATGCCATTATTAACCACACCATTGACGATCATTTCTCTGTAAACGGAGGATTATCTTATCAGTACGATAAATCGAGATTCTATAAACAAGTACGAGATTTGATGGGTGGTGATTTTTTTGTGAATGTGAATCAATTTGCTGAGCGTGATTTTGCAGGAAACGACACGGCTAATCAGTACAATTTAGAAAAACCTAACGAAATCCTGCATGTTGGCGATAAGTACGGTTACGATTATTATAGCACTCTACACAAAGCTTCTGCTTGGGGACAAGGATATATTAAATACAACCATATTGAAGGTTTCTTAGGCGCCAATATTTCAGATAGTTACTTTTGGAGAACAGGTAATGTAACCAACGGATTGTTCCCAACCGATTCAAAAGGCGATTCCAAAAAAATCAATTCATTTAACTATGGAGTGAAAGGGGGGCTACAAGGAAAGATAAATGGAAGAAATTACTTGTATGCAAATGCCATGTATCAAACAATGGCACCAACTTTCCGCGATGCATTTGTTTCACCAAATACCAGAAACGTTGTGCTTCCGGGTTTGAAAAACGAAAAAGTGTATAGTGTTGAAGCAGGGTACATTTATAAAGCACCACGTTTGTCGATTAAAGCTAACTTCTTCTATACCCAGTTTTACGATGGTATTCAGAACTACACCTACTTCCATGATGATTATAGAACAAATGTGAATTATTCTTTAACCGGTGTAAGCAAACGACATATAGGTGGCGAGTTAGGCGCAAATTGGGATATCTGGAAAGGTATTAGTGCAAGTTTTGTGGCTAACGTAGCAAAATACACATACACTTCTCGTCCTTCAGCATATGTAAC